>MDTE01060968.1_pt1 | contig 12384 bp, 9 predicted proteins | sample 811231 | NCBI WGS metagenome assembly MDTE01 (sample SAMN05326651, study PRJNA326480) | marine metagenome | isolation source: seawater | place: Indian Ocean: Red Sea | collected 2010
CCGCCAGTGGATTCGAGGCCAACCCGCACCGAGGTCACGTGCGGCCTCGATCTGGTTGCGGTCCAGGCTTTCCACAGCGTTATAAATCGGAAAAATCATCAAAAGAACATAGGCATAACCCAACCCCGCATAAAGTGCGACGTTTTCCCGGACAAAGTCGATCGGCTGGTCGAGCAGGTCCGTTGCAAGCAGCAACGCATTTATAGTGCCTTCCTCCCCGAACAGTATGCGGAAGGCAAATGCCCGCAGAATCTCGTTGACCCAGAACGGGACGATTAGTGCCAGGACAAAGAACCTGGCTTTACCGCCTTTTGCGACCTGGGCCAGGTAATAGGCAATGGGATAGCATAGTGCGAGATCAAATCCGGTGATACAGATCGCGGCCAGAATCGTCCGGAAAAACACCGTGACATCGACGATGTTAAATGGGTCAGGGTTGTTGGGACTACCATAAATCAGGAACTTGTAATGCGTCAGAGTGTAAACATCCTCTGGCCCACCCATCTTGGCCGGGGCCATGTGGTGCCAGTTGAAACGGAATGAGAAGTCCAGCATCAACAACTGTGGCAGAACGATCATGACCACGATCCAGAAAAACACAACGGCCAGCATGAATAGCGAAAGTCCAAAGCCGTTTCGCCTGAAAAATTTCTGAAACCAGTCGGACATAGGCCCGCCCCTTACCTGGGCATTCAGCAGCCAGCGCGCCGCTCGGCAGGGCGATCGCCCCGGCGATATCAAACCCGATGGTGACCTCGCTGTCGATCTGGTGGACCCGCGAGGTGGCGTCATTGACCACCGACATACGGATCGGGCTACCGTCCGTTGTTTTCAGGACCAAGTGCCAGAAATGACCTTCAAATTCCTGGTTTGTGAGACGGACCTTGAGCAGATTATCAGAGCGCCCGACATCGCTGAAGGTCAATGACTCCGGACGGACAAAAACGATCGCATCGTCACCCGTTGACAGTGACTCGGACCCCGAGGTCCGACATCGGAAAACGCCCGTTGAGGTCTCTACTGAAACCACATCCTCCTGTCTATCGACTACCCGCCCGCTAAACGCATTGTTTTCGCCGACAAAAGAAGCGACAAATGCTGTTTCCGGATGATCGTAAACCGTGGTGCCGTCGGCCACCTGCTCGATCACACCCTGACGCATCACTGCCACCCGGTCAGACATGGTCAAAGCCTCACCCTGGTCATGCGTGATATAGATAAACGTGATCCCGGCACGCTGCTGTATTGCACGCAGTTCCGTTCGCATCCGCTGGCGCAGCTTCAGATCCAGTGCGGACAACGGTTCATCAAGGAGCAGAACCTCCGGCTCGGCACAAAGCGCCCGGGCAACGGCCACCCTCTGCTTCTGGCCACCGGAAAGCTCATCGACCATCTTTTCGGCTTGGCCAGGTAGAGCGACCAGTTCAAGCAACTCGTCAGCACGTCTGCGCCGCTCGCGCTTGCCGACACCTTTGACCTCCAGGGCAAAGGAGATGTTTTCCCAGACCGTCATCAGGGGGAACAGGGCCAAGTTCTGAAAAATCAACGCCGTCGGACGCTGATTGGGGCCGGTACCGGCCATGTCTCGTCCGTCGATCAGTACTCGGCCCGTGCTAGGCGTCTGGAAACCGGAAATGGTGCGTAACAGGGTTGTCTTGCCACAACCGGACGGGCCCAGGAAACTGAAAAACTCGCCCCCCTTGACCGTCACATTGGCGTCGCGCACGGCGACAAAGTCTCCGAAACGGACACCAATGTCCTCCAATTGTACGTCAGCACTCATAACCCACCCCTAGGCAGAGCAGTCACGAATTCCGAGCGACTGACATCCCGGGAAATTCCGGGCCTATCACGTGTTGTCGCCTTAGAAGGTGCGGGCAACACCTGAGAAATCGAAGCCCCCCGGGTGTACCGGGGGGCTGAAGACTGCCTTATCAGGCGTTTACGAACTTGTTGCGGTACTCGGTCCGAACGTCGGCATACCACTGCGGCTCCTTGGGCCACGGCCAGAGGTTTGCCAAGGAATCTCCTGGATAAACCGTGCCGAACATCTTGCCGTATGCTCCACTGGCATAGCGATCAGCGCCGAGGACGGCAGAGTTGTAGCCATGGCCGCCCCAGTTGCTGTCACCACCGCCGTCGATCGATTTACCGGCCGGCTCCGGCGCGAAGCAGTAATCGATAAATGCGTAGACCGCATCGATATCTTCCGCTGCCGTCGACAGGGACATGCCGTCGACCCAGGCCAGGGAGCCTTCCGCTGGAGCGCGGTACTGGACCGGATCACCGTTCTGCATCAGGGTTATCGGTGGGCCATCCCAGGTCTGGCCGACCACCACACCCTGGTTCATCAGGCCGTTTTTCTGCGTGTCAGCATCATTCCAGAACAGTTTCACTTGACTTTTGTGCTTGATGCAGAAGTCGGTGACAACGGCCCAAGTCTTACGCATGGTCGCCTCGTCGCTGTAGGCAGCCCGCATCGCGCCCGGCGCCAGTGTTCCATTGGCCTCCAGATATAGACCCGCACCCAGCATGCCGGAATGTGGCCGCATCATGGTCTTGCCTTCCATGTCGGGCTGCCAGATGTCGCCGTAACTGGGTACTTCACCAGCTCGCGGTGGCGTCCACTTGTCAGTCCGCCAGGCGACTCCTTCAGTACCCCAAATGTGCGGAAGCCAATGCGAGCCTTTACCAGCAAAATTCCACTCCTGGTCACCCACGACGAGCATCGCCGGGTTCACGTTACCGAGATTCTTGATCCGGCCGTAGTCAAAGGGCGCCAGTAAACCAAGCGGCTCCCATTGCAGTGAACGCATGTTGGTCGGACTGCAGATATCGAAACCCTTGCCCTTTGTCGCTTTCATTTTATTGAGAATCTCCTCATTGGAGCCGATCCCCGTGTAGTTGACAGCGATACCGGTATTGTCAGTGAAGGCCTTAAGGAATCCCGGCGGCAGGTAGTCCGACCACATCAGGACATTGACCTGGCCCGAGGCGGCTAAAACCTCGGAGCGGATCACCCAAGGACCCACCGCAGCTGCGGTGGTGGCGACCGCTGTGCTCTTGACGAAACGCCGGCGACTCTGGTTCAACCCGCCGGATTGTGTGCGTCTACTCATACTTTATTCCTCCTGTTTAAGATGAAATTACTCGTGAAAACCGGCAACACTACACTTGCCGTAACTTGCCGAACGCATTTTTACCGTTAATTGTTGCATTTAGGTTACGGATGGCACATTTTTACTCTATTCATAAGAATCCGCAAGGGAGCAATTCTCAGTATTCCGCGAGTGTCTGTCTGAGAATCTCGCACATCTGGTCCACATGACGGTGCTCTGAAATCAGCGGTGGCGCGAGCAGCCCTGCATCTCCGGTCATCTTCACATGTAGGCCGTTGCGGTACAGTCTTTTCTGGAAATCCAGGTCGCGTATGCCCGCCCCACCGTCCGGGGCAATATCGAATCCCGCAAAAAGGCCGTAGCCCCGAATGTCAGTGATGATGGAAAGATCACTTAACGCAAATACCTGACCCAGGAAATACTGCCCAAGATCAGAGGCCCGTTCAACCAGTTTCTCGTTCTCAAAGATGTCCAGGGTGGCAAGCCCCGCTGCACAGGCCGCCGGATGCGCCGAATAAGTATAGCCGTGGGGAAATTCGACAGCATTATCGGGCGCCGATTCGATGATGGTACTGTGGACCCTGTCGCTGACAGCGACGGCACCCATGGGTTGCGCAGCGTTAGTGAGCGCCTTGGCCATGGTCATCACATCGGGCGTCACTCCGAACGCCTGCGCACCAAACGGTGCCCCCAGTCGGCCGAAACCACAAATCACTTCATCGAAAATCAGCAGAATTCCGTAACAATCGCAGATCTCTCGTAACCGTTCGAGGTAACCGGCTGGCGGTACCAGACAACCGGTCGAGCCGGCGACTGGCTCGACGACACAGGCTGCGATGGTATCGGGACCGTAATTCATGGCGATACGCTCGAGATCGTCGGCCAGTTCGATTCCAGTTTCTGGCTGACCTTTGACAAAACGGTTCTCCGGCAGCCAGGTGTGCCGCATGTGCACCACGCCTGGAATCCCCGGACCAAACACCTGCCGGTTCTTGATCATACCGCTCAGCGACACCCCGGCCATGTTGACCCCGTGGTACGCCCGTTCACGCGACACGAACCGCTGACGCTGCCCTTCGCCCCGTGCATAGTGGTATGCATAGGCGACTTTCATAGCGGTATCAACTGCCTCCGAGCCAGAATTAACGAAAAAGATGTGGTCCAGGCCATCGGGCGTCAACTGTGATACGCGCCGCGCAAGTTCAAATGCCAGAGGCTGGCTCAGTTGGAACGGTGGCACATAGGCCGCTTCCTTCAACTGGGCATAGACCGCCTCGGCAATCTCAGGTCGACTGTGGCCGGCGGCACAGCAGAACAGTCCAGACGAACCATCGAGTATGCGCTCGCCCTCCTGACTGTACATGTAGACCCCTTCACCTCTTACAACCAGCCTAGGATCGGCCTTAAAATCGCGGTTTGAAGTAAATGGCATCCAGTAGTTTTCAAGAAATTCAAGATCGTATTTCATGCCTAGACTATTCCCTGGTTTCGGACTGCTATAGTTCATCACCAAAAGAACCCTGACTCAACCGTGCCAATTTGACGAGGACAATCATGCTGATCGGTGTGCCTAAAGAGATAAAAAACCATGAATACCGGGTCGGACTCGCACCGGCCAGTGTCCGGGAAGTAGCCGCACAGGGCCACCGGGTGATCGTTCAGACCCTCGCCGGTGAAGGCATCGGGGCAACCGATGAAGATTACCGCGCAGCAGGTGCGACGATCACAAATGACCCTGCCGAGGCTTTTAGCGCAGACATGATCGTAAAGGTCAAGGAACCACAGGCACCAGAGCGTGCGATGCTGCGCGAAGGCCAGATTCTGTTTACCTACCTTCATCTGGCGCCCGATCCAGAGCAAACTTCAGATCTCGTCAAAAGCGGCGCCATATGCATCGCTTATGAAACCGTCACCTCACCGGCCGGCGGACTGCCATTGCTGGCGCCAATGTCCAAAGTCGCGGGCCGCATGTCGATTCAAGCCGGCGCCTACTGCCTGGAACATCCGCACGGCGGGCTCGGTATGCTGCTCGGCGGAGTCCCCGGTGTCGACCCCGCAAAAGTGGTCATTCTTGGAGCCGGTATGGTGGGCACTCACGCCACGCATATTGCAGTCGGCATGGGAGCCGACGTCTGGGTCATAGACCGGAGCCCGGAGGTGATAGAGGCTCACTGGCAACAGTTCGGGCGCTCCACCAACTCGGTGTTCTCTACGCGAGATGCCATTGAACGCCACGTCCTCGAAGCTGATCTGGTCATCGGCGGGGTACTGATTCCAGGAGCAGCGGCGCCCAAGCTCGTGACATCCGATATGGTCAGTGCCATGAAGTCCGGTTCTGTCATCGTCGATGTGGCCATTGACCAGGGCGGCTGCTGTGAGACCTCGCGGGCTACCACCCACGCGGATCCCACCTATGTGGTCGACGACGTGGTGCATTACTGCGTCGCTAATATGCCGGGCGGCGTTCCCCGGACATCGACCTACGCGCTGAACAACGTCACCCTCCCACACGTTATGACTCTCGCCAACAAAGGCTACCGACAGGCGCTGGTGGATGACGAACACCTCAGAAACGGACTCAATGTCCACGGTGGCAAGATCACCTGCAGGGAAGTGGCAGACGATCTCGGCTACGAATTTACTGAACCCCTGGCCGCGCTCAATGCCTGAGGAGTCACCTGTACACAAGGCGTGACGGGTTCGATAATCCATTGAATTCATTTCTTGATAGGGAAGAAGAAATATGAAAATGACCACTGAAGAAGCGTTTGTGAAAGTCCTGCAGATGCATGGCATCGAACATGCATTCGGCATCATAGGTTCAGCAATGATGCCGGTCTCGGATCTGTTTCCCGCCGCAGGAATCAAGTTCTGGGACTGTGCCCACGAATGCAATGCGGGGATGAGTGCGGATGGATATACGCGGGCGACCGGAAAAATGTGCATGGCCATCGCCCAAAACGGTCCCGGAATCACAAATTTTGTCACTCCCATCGCCACTGCGTACTGGAACCACTCACCGCTGCTGCTAGTGACACCCCAGGCAGCCAACAAGACCATAGAACAGGGCGGCTTTCAGGAAGTCAAACAAATGGCCGCATTCGAAAACATGGTCTGTTACCAGGAGGAGGTACGCGACCCCACCCGTATTACCGAGGTCCTGAACCGAGTGATCGAGAAAGCGCGGCGGGAATCCGCACCGGCCCAGATCAACGTACCGCGGGACTACTGGACCCAGGTGATCGACATCGAGTTACCACAGATCATCCGCATGGAGCGTTCACCTGGCGGGGGAAAGGCCATCCTAGAAGCCGCAAATCTTCTCTCTGATGCCAGTTTTCCCGTGATTCTCAATGGTGCCGGGGTGGTCCTTAGCGGTGCGATCGATTCGGTGCGGGCACTGGCGGAAAAAATCGACTCGCCGGTATGTTGCAATTATCAACACAATGACGCATTTATCGGATCGCACCGACTTTTTGCCGGACCGCTGGGGTATAACGGATCCAAGGCTGCCATGGAACTGATCTCCAGAGCTGATGTGGTGCTGGCACTGGGAACGCGGCTTAATCCCTTTTCGACCCTACCGTGCTACGGCATCGATTACTGGCCATCGAAGGCCCGTATCATTCAGGTGGACATCAATCCAGACCGTATCGGACTGACCAAGAAAGTTGATGTTGCCATTCAGGGTGACGCCCGTCGGGTTGCCGAACAGATCCTGCAGAATCTCACCGAGGACGCCGGCGATAAAGGCCGCGAATCTCGCTTGGAACTGATCTCAAAATCAAAATCAGACTGGCAGAAAGAGCTGGTCACCATGGATCACGAAGACGATGACCCCGGAACTACCTGGAACCAGCGTTCTCGGGACCGCGAACCCAACTGCATGTCCCCGCGAATGGCATGGCGCGCCATCATCGCGGCGCTTCCCAAAGAAGCCATCATCTCATCTGATATCGGCAACAACTGTGCTATCGGCAATGCCTACCCGACTTTCGAACAAGGCCGAAAATATCTCGCGCCCGGACTTTTCGGCCCCTGCGGTTATGGTTTTCCTTCCATACTCGGGGCAAAAATCGGCTGTCCGAATGTGCCGGTCGTTGGTTTTGCCGGCGACGGGGCTTTTGGTATCTCGATGAATGAAATGACGGCCTGCGGACGTAATGAATGGCCGGCGATCACCATGGTGGTTTTCCGTAATTACCAGTGGGGCGCCGAAAAACGCAATACCACACTCTGGTTTGACGACAATTTCGTCGGCACCGAATTGAACGTTGGAGTGGAGTACGCACAGATCGCAGAAGCCTGCGGTGTGAAGGGCATTAAGGTACGAGACATGAAAGAGCTTACCGAGAGCCTTCGAACCGCCATTAAAGAGCAGATGAATGAGAACATCACAACCTTTATTGAGGTTGTGCTGAATCAGGAACTCGGAGAACCCTTCCGCCGCGACGCCATGAAGACCCCGGTAAAGGTGGCCGGAATCGACCCCGCTGACATGCAGCAACAACAGGTCAACTGACCAGGCCTGGCCCGGACTGACCGGGCCATTTCCCGATCATCAGTTGGGAACGCAGGACTTACTCTGGCCGAGTCAAGCCACCCGGCGATAGAGAACGACGGCTGCGCAAAGAACAACCAGTGGGGTTGAAATTACACCAATGAGGGGAGGTACGCCGTAGACGAGCACAATATAGCCCAGTGCCTTGTTTAAGACATAGAACCCCAGACCGATCATGATTCCGAAGAAGAGCTGCCGACCAAGGCTTCCCGAACGCAGACTGCCGAACACAAAAGGAATCGCCAAAATCACCATGACTGCCGTGGACAGGGGTAGGAACAACTTCCCCCAGTAAGCCAGTTCGTAGGCACGCGTATCCTGGCTGTTCTGCAACAGATGCTCAATGTATTTTTTCAGCTTCCAGACCGGAAGCTGTCCCGGCTGCACCAGAAAAACTGACATCATTTCTGGTGTCACACTCGTCTCCCAGCGCTGATCATCACTGTGCGATGCCGTAACAAAGCCCTTTTCGTCGATGTCAGTACGGCGGACCCGGTGCAGATGCCAGCGAGCATCTGCATAGCGCCCGCTGGCCGCATAGACCAGCGAGCGAAGTCTGTCACGCTTCTGCCAATCGAACTCAAATATCTTGACTTGCAAGAGGCTCAAGTCCGGAAGGACTTCGCCAACATTCACATACGTGCTCTGGTCCCGCATCCATAGCCCGGAGCTGTGTTTCTGCTCAATGTTTCTTTCTAGCGCTTCCGCCCGCCCACGCTGTGCCATAGTTTCGGTCCATGGGCTCACCAACTCACCGACGACGATCGAACTGAACACAAACAACAGACCCAGTTTAAGTACCGAACCCGTAATCTGGCCTAGCGAGACACCACTCGCCCGCATTACCACCAACTCGGAATGACGGGCCAGAACGGAAAGGCCGAGTATGGTGCCTACCAAAGCAGCCATCGGAAAGATCTGGTAGACAATTCCGGGCGTGCTCAACAAGACATACCTCAACACGGCAAGTAAACCGTAGGAACCGGTACCGAGGTCTGACAACTGATCAATAAAAGTCAGGAAAAGAAAAATGCCGACCAGGACACCCATAACTATGAGGGAGTGCAGCAAGATGGTTCGTCCGATGTGGAAATCGATAAGCCGCATCTGCTCAAGTACCGATCGGACGAAAATTTAAAGACAGGAATGGTCGGTTATTGGCCCTACACCAGAACAGATAGACCGCGAGCAGGGCAAAGACCCCGTGTACCGTCCACAATCCCAGAACCGGAGAAAATTCAGACTCGCTTCTACGCATCGCAGCTACCGCCAGAGAGGTGAAATTGGTGTAACAGAAATACACGACCAGTGCAGTAAACAGTGCCGGCAAGCGTTTTCCCCTCGAGCCCATCTGGCCAAGGCTCAGGGCGAATAGGATCAGCACCGGTAATACGACGACCTTTGACAGCCGCCAGTGAAGTTCCGACCGGGCAAGACCGCCATAGTTTCCGTACTCCGCCCACAGATCCCGGTTGGCCCAGCCCCTCAGCGGTAGCGGCGGTTCCGGAATGAACCCCAGTTTGAGGCGCAGAATATACGACTCGAACTCAACCACTCGGTAGGCTGATTCACCCGGCACTCCTTCATACCGGACACCGCTCTCAAGAACGAGAAACCGGTCTCCGTTTTCGCCAAACTGCTGCTTAGCCCGGGTTGCGATGATGACGCCATCCTGACCTGCGTTGGAACCGTAGGCGAACACGTGCTCGTATAACGACGTTTCACGGTCTACGCGTTGGACAAAATAGACCCCCTGGCCGTTGCGGGTTTCCATGAAAACACCGGGTACGATTCCGCTGATCTCGTTGCTGTTCCGGAAATCATGCTCTATCGCCCCGCCGACCCGTACCGAAAGTGGGGAAAAATAGAACGAGAAGCCGCCCACCAGAATTGCGCCTATCAACAACAGAAATAGGGTCGGCTTGAGCAGGTATCCTGGCCCGAAGCCAGCTGTCAGCATAATTAGTGTTTCATTGTCCCGGTTCCAGCGCTCGAGAACCATCAGGATCGCCAGAAATAGCATGAGCGGAAAGATAACGTCCATATAGGTCATTACCTTGAGCAACAGCAAAAGAAAGATACTGTCGATCGGAATCAAGCCTTCGGCTGCCTGGCTGAGAAACCCCAATGCGCGGACAACCAGAAAGATCATCACGATGACCAACGTGACGGCGCTGCTCGTCACCAGCACCTCTCGTATAAAAGCCCGTGGAAGAATCATGCCTCTGATGCCTACGCCTGCTTTGACAGGATCGGGAGCAAAACACCACAATACTGCCATTCTATGAAAATGACACGGCCAACTGCCAGCCCGGACTGCAACCCACAGGAATCACATGAAATTTAACCTGACCCGCTCTGATCCCACGACCCTTAAAACTGACTGTCTCGTTGTCGGAATACTCGCCGAAGGCAAATTAACGCCCAGTGCGCAAAAAGCAGACCGCGCCAACCAGGGCCTGGTCCGCCGGCTGGTACGGCGCGGGGATATCCAGGGCAACTGCGGCGAAACCCTCATAGTACCCGACCTTTCCAGCACGACGACACAGCGACTGTTGCTGGTTGGGCTGGGCAAGGCCAGCACGTCAGGCATCGCTGAATTCAAACAGGCAGCTGACGCAGCCGCCCGCGCCTTGTCCCGGTTACCGGTTCAAAATGCCGTGATTACACTTGCCGAAGCGGTGATCTCAGATCTCGATGTGCATGCCCGTGTCCGCCTACTGGCCAGTTCGATCACCGATGCGACGTATCACTTCGACCAGCTGAAGAGCAAGAAACCCCGTAAAAAGAACACGCTCAACCGGGTGAGTTTTTCCATGACGGACCGCGCTTCGACTCATCACGCCAGGCGGGCCGTCCAGGAAAGCCAGGCGCTTGCCAGCGGACTGAATCTTGCGAGAGACCTCAGCAATCTGCCAGGAAATATTTGTACGCCGACTTACCTCGCGACCCAGGCGCGTAAGCTCAGACGCAGCCATGGCCTGAAGGTATCCATCCTCGATGAAAGAAAGATGGAACAACTCGGGATGGGTTCGTTGCTGTCGGTATCCAAGGGCAGCCGGCAACCTGCCAAGCTGATCATCATGGAGCACCAGGGTGGAGACCGCGGCCAAGCACCCATCGCATTGATCGGAAAGGGACTGACCTTCGATGCGGGCGGCATTTCTCTGAAGCCTGCCGGTGGTATGCATGAAATGAAATACGACATGTGCGGTGGCGCCAGTGTATTTGGCGCGCTGGTCGCAGTAGCGGAAATGGGTCTGAAACTGAACGTGATCGGCATGGTACCCAGCAGCGAAAACCTCCCTGACGGCGCTGCTAACAAACCAGGGGACATCGTCACCAGTATGTCCGGCAAGACGATCGAGATTCTGAATACCGATGCCGAAGGGCGGCTGATTCTGTGCGATGCCCTGACTTACGCAGAACGATACAAGCCCGCTGCAGTGATCGATATTGCTACGTTGACCGGCGCATGCGTGGTGGCGCTGGGACATCCTGCCAGTGCCGTCTTCAGCAACAATGACGACCTCGCCCGCGAACTCTTGAAAGCAGGTGAAGAGACCCGCGACCGAGCCTGGCACATGCCCTTATGGGATGAATACCAGGCCCAACTCAGAAGCGGCTTTGCCGACGTTGCCAATATTGGTGGGCGGGGTGCCGGAGCAGTCACGGCAGCCTGTTTTCTGTCCCGTTTCGCAGAAGGCATGACCTGGGCTCACCTGGACATTGCCGGCAGCGCCTGGAAGTCAGGCACCAAGATTGGTGCGACGGGTCGGCCTGTCACACTATTGACCCAGTTTCTGATCAACCGGGCATCATGACCTCGTCCTCGTGAGACCCCGGTGCGAATCGATTTCTACGTGCTCGAACCTGGCTCCAGTAGCGGCCGGCTGAAACTGGCCTGTCGTGTCGTCGAGAAAGCCTACACCAGTGGCCACAGCGTTTATCTGCGGGCCCGAGACGATGCTGAGGCCCGTACCCTTGATGACCTATTGTGGACGTTCTCGCAGAGCAGCTTCGTGCCCCACAGCTGCGGATACAACGACAAGACAGACGCGCCGGTGCGGATCAGTCATCTCGCCCCGAGTCCAGAACAGGCAGAGATTGTGGTTTCAGTCGCCGATGAACCTGTTGCGGATTATTCTAGCTTCATCCGCGTGGCCGAAATCGTCGGCAGTGAAGAGGCCGAAAAGAAATCCGGCAGGACGCGTTACCGCTTTTACCGTGACCACGGTATAGAACCAATGACTCACAAGATTTCACTGTAGTCGTCGGATTCGATTGGCGAATCATCGATCATGGCTGACCGGGAAGAAACTGAACTCATAGCCGAACTTAAGAAACTCGGCCGACTGCTCGATTCTGATACTGAGACAGTCCCGGAGACGCCGGGGGGGTTGTCTCCGGAGACTGCAACCGCCTCCGACTCTGTGGGTGGACGCCCCGCTGAACCGCCGGAAGAGAATCCGTCTCTAGAAACAGTCGACATGTTTGACTCCCGAACAGTCACAGCATCCAGTCACACGCCACCCGTACATACCCTCACCGGCACGGAAACACTACCAGAGGAACCCCAATCCCCCGAAGCAGATGCTCCGGCCCGTGCGGAGCCGGATGTACTTCGACCGGAACCGCCTCAGCCTGAGCCACCCACATCGCAACCGGCCAGCTCTGATGTCGGACTCGATCCCGACACCATCG
>MDTE01093120.1_pt1 | contig 12384 bp, 15 predicted proteins | sample 811231 | NCBI WGS metagenome assembly MDTE01 (sample SAMN05326651, study PRJNA326480) | marine metagenome | isolation source: seawater | place: Indian Ocean: Red Sea | collected 2010
AAATTCAGGCAGACCAAGAAGATGGTACTGCTTAAATAAATTTATCCTTTCTACAACATCAAGCCCCACATTCGTGGGGTTTTTTGTTTGTATATGTGATATTTGTTAGATTTGGGTAATTGAAGGAGTTTTCTATTATAAAATATTTATTACCTCTATTCCTCTATCCACTCGCATATCTATCTGCCCAAAATACTAATTTGTCCCAATCAGTGTTATCTAGTGGTGCCGTTAATTCTGAATCTGTAACAACAAAACTAGTTGGTACTATAGGGCAAGTATTTACATACAAGTTAATATCGCCAAATACTATTTTGACATCAGGATTTTGGGGGAGTGTATCACAATTAACCTTATCTATTGATGATCTAATACCTGAAGAGTTTTCTATTTCTAATGCCTATCCTAATCCCTTTAACCCAAAGGTTAGTATTGATTTTTCAATACCTGAAAAATCAGATGTTAAGATTCAGGTTTTTGATTTATTAGGTAGAATTATTTTTAGTCATAACCAAGATTTTAGAAATCCCGGTAAATATAGATTCCAATGGAACGCTAGAGATCATAGTGGAAACAATGTTGCTAGTGGCATTTATATAGTAGCCATTCAATATAAGAAAAAAATTTATAAACAAAAAATTACATTTTTGAAATAGGAGATAACCATGAAAAATCTACCAATCTTAACTATCTTATTGTTATCCATTATTACTGCACAACCGGGTTCAGATGTCCCCGTGAATATGTCGTTTCAAGGGCTATTAGCAGATTCTGATGGTGTTATTTATTCAGATGGAGAATATGAATTAACTTTTCGTTTAATACGACAATTAGATGACACTGCAGAGCAGACTATATGGGAAGAGACTCATACAGCTAATATTTTTAATGGTGTATTCTCTGTTATACTGGGTAGCATAACACCCTTACCTTTAAACATTCCACCTAATATACTATTAGAAACTCAGGTGGGAGATGAAATATTGTCTCCAAGGCAGTCATTAACATCTGTCCCTTTTGCCTTAAATTCATCTAGGTCACAACAAGCCTTTCAATCTGTCCTATCTGATAGCGCTAATTTTGCACATAATGCTCAAAATGCAACTCATGCAGATTCGGCTAATTTTGTAATTAATTTACCAATGGTAGATTCTGTGCAGTTTGCCCATTATTCTCAGCATTCTACTCATTCAGATTCCGCCATGTTCACAATGAATAGTCAACATGCTGTCCATGCGGATACAGCAATACTGACAATGCATAGTAATCATTCAAATTTTGCAGATAGTTCAGGATTTAGTTTTTCATCTAATCATTCTACTTATGCAGATACAGCACAATATGTCGCTTTAGTACAAAATGCTAATAATGCAACTCACGCAGATACTGCTAATTATGTGATAAATGATCACGGCGCAACTAGCATTGATGGTCTCTCGGATGCATTAGTTGAAGATAATTCTATTTATATTGGGCATGATCCTTCTAGTACTACGAATAATGCTTTAAAAAATATCGCAATAGGAAGGACTGCATTAAATGCAATAACAACCGGTGATGAGAATGTCGCTATTGGGTATAATGTTTTAACTGAGAATACAACCGGTTCAAACAATATGGCTATTGGCACAGGTGCTTTATTAGATAATATAAGTGGAACAGGAAATAGCGCAATAGGGTATAGATCTTTATATGAAAATACAAATGGAAATTATAATTCTGCTATTGGATCGTATTCTGCTAGAGAGAATACGACCGGAGATAAAAATGTAGCTGTTGGTAACAGTAGCCTTAGAGACAATACGACTGGCAATAACAATACAGCTGTTGGTCAGGGAAGTGGTTTTAGTATAATAGGTGGTAATGATAATACTACTGTAGGTCAACGAGCTGGTAATGTTATCACAACTGGTAGTAATAATGTAATTATCGGGTCTGAGTCAGATCCAAGTGCTAATAATGCGACTAACCAAATAGTTATTGGGAAAAGTGCTGTCGGTCATGGTGATAATATCGCTGTAATTGGTAACACTGACATGACAGCAATCCATCCAGCAGAAGATAATGGTGTTGATTTAGGTAGTAGCAGCTATTCATACAAAGATGCTCACATAGATGGTACAGCCTACATTAATACTCTTCAAACAAGTTCAATAGTACCAACGGGAATTGGGGAAAAGTATATTGAGATTACTATTGAAGGCAATTATGGTTCTGGACAAGAGACCTTTGATCTTGATAATGCACTAGGTAGTACAAATACTTGGTATAAATTAGAGCCATTAGTAATAACAGAGTGGGACGGAGTGCAATCGTATTTCAATATACAAATGGATGTTCTTAGCTCTGCAGGAAATAGAGGAGATATAGATATAGATATGCAAAGTAGTCAATCTAGACCTAGAATTAGTAATGATCATGCCTTTTATATTTATTCATCAGACGGACAACATGAATTATATGTGACTTGCGTTGGAAGAGATTCAACTGTAAAAATATTGTTTAGAGTAACTTCAGATTGGTCCAGCTAATTCATTTTAACGATAAATAATTCTACCCATAATTAACAAATAAAAAGCCCTACAATCGTGGGGTTTTTTGTTTGTAGGATGATGGTTAGATTTAGGGATGGTTAGATATTTATTACCTATTTTATTTATGTCAATTCTCTTTTGGAGTTGTGAGGAAGAATCACTGCTAGAAGATTGTGCTGGTGTTGAGGGCGGAAGTGCTTTAATTGATAGTTGTGGCACGTGTGATGACGATGTTTCGAACGATTGTGAGCAAGACTGTGCAGATATTTGGGGTGGTAACAATATTTGTGGTTGTACAGATAGCACATCTTCCAATTATAATACTGAAGCTACTTTTGACGATGGTAGCTGTGACACTTCCCAGGCTCTTATCACATTCGTAAAAGAAGTTACTCCGGATAATGATTGCGCTTACGAAGTCGCGGTAAAACCTACAAATGAAGGTGGGTATATTATTGCAGGTTGTAAAAATGATAGTGCCTGGTTGATGAAGACTGACTCATATGGTAACAAGGAATGGGAAAATACATATGGTTTAGTTGATTATTGGGGTAATAGATCCGTTTTTCAAACAAGCGATGGTGGTTATTTATTTGCAGGTTGGGTGGGAATTGTAAAGGTTGACTCCGATGGTGAAAAAGAATGGATGAAAAAAGGAGTAGAAGGTAATAATAATCAGTATCCATACTATGAAGATATCATTGAACATAGTAATGGGAATTATTATGCTGTTGGTGGTCCAGTCGTACCAAGTGGGAATACAAATAATGGTGGGCAATCAATTCTCGTTAAGCTTAGTCAAACAGGAACAGTACTAAAAACAAAATTTTATGGAGGTCAATGTGAAGATGATCTCTTTAGATCAATTATAGAATCAAATGATGGCAAACTCATCATGGTTGGAGAAAAAGGACATGGTAATCAATCATACCCCTGCTCTTTTGATTTTAGATATTATAAGGATATATGGATAGTTAAGACGGGTCTAAATGGTGGCGTAATATGGGAAAACACCTATGGTGGAGATTACCTTGAAAAGGGGGTGGATATTATTGGAAAAGAGACAGGAGGCTATATGGTGTTAGGAGAGAAATGTGCACATAATTATGATATATATTCTTGTGACTCTAAGGCAAAAGTTATGATTTTAGATATTGACGATGATGGAAATAGCTTAGATCAGACTTTATTGTCTGGATTATATTTTTTTGAAGGCGGATCACCAATGTCTATAACTAATACATATACAGGTGGATTCATATTTGTTGCAAAGCCACAAAATAGTGGATATACGTGGCTATATAAATGGGGTGATTTTGAAGACGTTATTGATAAAAAAGTAAGTGATGCAGGATTCGGAGGGAGAAATGTGGAAAGAACACAAGATAATGGATATATCATTAGTACTTTGGGCAGTGTGCTAATAAAAACAGATTCAAATCTGTCTTATTAAAAAATTGTTTACTACATTAAATGAAAACCACAGATTCGTGGGATGATAGTTAGATATTTATTATCTATTTTATTTTTGTCAATCATCTTTTGGAGTTGTGAAGAAGAAACACTGCCAGAAGATTGTGCTGGTGTTGAAGGTGGAAGTGCTTTAGTAGACAGTTGTGGTGTTTGTGATGATGACCCTGCCAATAATTGTACAAAAGATTGTTCAGGCCAATGGGGTGTTGTAAATGTTTGTGGATGTACAGATTCTACAGCAATCAACTTTGATAGTACCGCAACTTTTGATGATGGAAGTTGTATACTGCAAATTGAAATTACATATAATATCCATGAGAGTTTACCAGCTGATTGGATTACAGAATTTTATGTCATTATGAATAACTTGCTGAATATAATACCATCTTATCAAAACTATTTTAACAGCATAACCGTTTACGCTTGGAATGATAATATTGATGACCCTTATCAAGGAATAGAAGGGGGTGCCTATGTTGGGACTAAAAATGGTTTACCCATCATGGTCTTAGAAATACCAAATTCTGAGTTTACATATAACCATATCCATCGTTATTCAGTTATTGCACACGAATATTTTCATATTTATCAACGAAATTTGAGTGAACCCATGAATTATTATACTTATAGAATAAAATGGCTTATTGAAGGTGCCGCAGCTTCATTTGAAGCAATTTATATTCGAAATCATTATCATTATAATTATTTTAGTCAACAAAGTGATATTGACTCTATGGTAATAACTGATCCAAGTGTTTTTGAAAGTTATGATAGTAATAATATAGATGTAAATTATAGTTCATCTGTTTTTATGACGTTGGTCTTAGCAAAAGAATTAATCAATTTAAATTATTCAGAAGAGGATGCATTTAAACTCATTTATAAAGATTTTATGCTTGCAGAACCAACAAACCTTAATTGGGAAACAACATTTGAAAGTGTATTTAACATCACAGTTGGCGACTTTTACGAAAGTCTCAAAACCTACCCTATCGATATCTATGAAGTTCTACCCAAGGAATCGCTAACAATTGAACAAATTTTTGATTAAATACAATAAAAGAAACATTATTTAAAGCCCCACATTCATGGGGTTTTTTTTTAAAGTGATGGTTTTAGTTTTTATATTTAAATAATGGTAAGGGATAATTTTGATGTATAATTATGAAACAATGTATCAATATTGGACAGAGTCAATTATATACTATTTTATCTGATTTATTGATAATATAATAGTGAAATAATTTGGAAAATTATTATTTTGGTATAGTAATTGTTTCCATATTGTATTAAGAGAAAAAGAGAAATGCTTAAAATAAAAAACAATGGTTTTACATTAATTGAATTGATAATTGTAACTATCATTCTTGGCATTCTTGCAGCAGTCGCAATACCAAGATACTTGTCATCAGTCTCTCAAGCAGAAAAAGCAGTTGAAGATAAAGTGATTTCAGATATAACCATAGGTCTAGAAAATTATGCAATGGAACAACTGATGTTAAATGGTCGTCGCTCTTGGCCAACTAATCCTTTTAGTGCACTGGAGACCCCACCAAATGGATATGACCCAGACTATGTAGAAGATGAAACAGAAGTAGTAGATGGAGTCTGGGTATATATAACATTTGATGAAGGACTTTTTGATTACGAAGGAAATGTTTACCATGGTTTTATTGGGCATCAACGTAAGGATAATTCCAGATGGGTCTGGTTATATAACAAAGGTATTCAATCGGGTGATACTGCTGTAGTTGGTTTAATCACTGAATATGGTTGGTTAGAAGATTCCGGCGTTCCTTATAATTAAATTTGATTTAATTTAAAAAAACAAATAAAAAATTAAACCTCACATTTGTGGGGTTTTTTGTTTGTAGGAGGATGGGTAGATTTTGGAATGCAAAAGTGGTTTAATAATCTCAGTACAACATTATCCGTTTCTGTTTCCCTAATATTTATTATGATTGGTATTTATTTATTTTATCTGAGATATACGAATCAAATAGTGTTTGGTTATTTCATAGGCATTGGTATTATGGTTGAGACAATTATATTAAACTATAAAAAACATTATAGTGTTAATAACCTAAACAATGGTGATGAAGAAGAATAAATGAAAGATTATTTCATTAGTATTCATAGCTTCATATTCGTGGGGTGTTTTGTTTCTGGTATGATGGGTATAATTATCGCATAATGAAGAAGCCAAAACGAAAACTTGCAGCAATAGTTTTTACTGATATTGTTGGTTTTACAAAATTAAGTGCATCAGACCAAAGTAAAGCTTCTGAAATACTGAAACTCCAAAGAGAAATATTCAAACCATTAGTTGAAAAATATAATGGCGAATGGGTAAAAGAGATGGGTGATGGGCTTTTACTAACATTCGGTACTGTAATGGAAGCAGTAGAATGTTGTATTGATATTCAAAAAGGATCTAATAGTATTGAACACTTGGATTTACGTATTGGTATCCATCAAGGTGAAATACTCATAGATGGTGAGGATGTTATAGGTGATGATGTAAATGTAGCTTCAAGGATAGAGCCTTTTGCAGCTACAGGTGGCATTGCAATTTCAGATAAAGTTAATACATCGCTTGATAGAGAACCAGGCTTTGATACAAAATACATTGGTAGACCTTCACTTAAAGGTGTATCCCAAGAAGTAAAAGTATATTGCATTACATCCCATGGTCTTCCTGAGACTAATATATCAAGGGTATCTGCTAAACTTGAACCAAAAACAGGTAAAGGTTTTAAATGGAATATGTTTAGTCTTACAGGTGCTGCATTAACGATAATTGGTGCCTTATTTTGGATGAATATTTCATTTTTTGGCATTGGTATTGCATCTGAAGGTAATATCCCTTCGATAGCAATTCTAATACCTGATAATCTTGGAGATCAAGTTGATAATAAGTGGATGAACTTTTTAACTGAAAATATAATTATTGATATTGCGAACCTTGGTAATGTAATTGTTACGCCGCTTCGTAATGTTATGCTAATAGCCAATGAAAATATGAATTCAGATGAAATCGCAAAAAAGTTAAAAAGCGATTATTTATTGTTAAGCAGTGTCTATGTTGATGGTGAGAAATTTGATATGAATTCTCAATTAATAAAGACTGATAATAACAAGAGTATTTTTGGCAAAAAGTTCAATGAAAGTACAAAAAATATTCCGATTCTTAGTAAACAGATTGCATCAGATATATTAATAAAAATAGGAGCTAAACCAGATAGAGAGATTGCTTTTAGGGGAAAGCAAGAAAGATTTAATGAAGCTTACGGGAAAGGAGAATTTAAAAAAGCACATGAAATAGTTAAGCCGGCGGATAGAATAGGAGCCTTAACTATAAATATCAAAGGTGATTTTAGCTATAATCGAAGATTGGGTACATTGAATGACCAATTTTTTGAATTGTTTAATAATGAATTATTACCAAAAATAAAAACATCCAAATATGATTTAACTATAGATATACACTCGTCCAATGAACAACTTCCTGAAGGTAGTATATTTAAAAATAATTTAGATATGACAGTTAGTGTTGCAAAGAATTTGGAAATATATATAGATAATCTTAACCTTGAAAGGAATGTATATGTTTATGGTTTAGGTGACATGCTTCCTCGTGGTATTGATACTATAAAAAAGACAAGATCATGGAGCATAGAAGAACTAACACCAGGATTTATTAAACAATCTAATTTAACAGAGCAACAAAGAAAGAGTAACAATCGAATTACTATGACTTTCTTGGTCCCTCAATAACTTAATTAAGTCCCAAATTCGTGCGGTTTTTATATGTGGGATGATTGGTAGATTAGAATATGAATAAGTATGCCATCTATCTTATATCTTTATTGATTATTTCAAATGCTCTTGGGGAGAGTAGTTTTCCTGGCGGCTATTTAACCCTAGGTCTACAATTAGGGAAAACTAAAGATAAAACTCGATTTATCGATATTCAAATTAGTCCTTCAATTGTATTAATCGGCCCATACAAACATGATTTACCAGGCTATTTATTTTTTGGGAGTTCAATAGGAAAGAGATATAGTAAGGGAAATTCATTTATGTATTTTGATATGAATTTAAATTTTTGGAATGGTCTATTTACATTGGGAACTGGAAGAGGGGTTCTTTTGGATAAAGATAAAACATATTCAAGAAATAAATATTGGGGTGGTCTAGGTTTCATACCCATCATATTGTGCACCGATAATTATGATATAAATAATAATAAAAATAAACAGGTTGGAATTATGGGGACTTTACCAATGCCTATATTCGGAAATAATTTTTATCCATAGATAATAATATTATAACTTAATGTCTATTCGTCTTTTTATGGATATAGCCTCCAAAATATATTTGTGTAATTATTAGTAAATTTCGGCAATCTTAAGAATAATAGAGGACATAATTATGAAAGATATGATAATGAAACCAAAAATTTGGCTTATAGTAATTGCATTAATGCATTTATTTATGGGGGTAATAGGTGGCTATCTAATGAATGGGGGAAATATCGATACTCTTGCTGTAATGATTTATTTAGGAATCACTTCAATATATTTACTATATGTAGCCTTTATGACTGAAGGTCAAACTCAAGCTCGATTCGCAGTAGTTTTATGTGCGCCTATAGTGCTTTGGTTTGTTATTGGATTCATACTAAAACTTGATTTTCTTGGAGTCCCTGTAGCAGAGATGCCAAGTGGCTTATTGCCTCTTACACTGTGGTCATTACCAGCAGTAACTGGGATTATGAATTGGAATACAGACTAGAATATTATTAAAAACTATAGACCCCACAATTGTGGGGTTTTTATATGTGCGATGATATTATTTTATAGCGTCAAAGGCTGACCTTAATAAATCATCAACTTTATCTGCAAGATTGGAAATAACATCATTTTCTGTTACTTCTAATAGGCTTTTAGCAATAGGGAAAACTATTTTAGTAGAATTATTTTCATTATCAATTAATAAAATATTACATGGCATTAATATCCCAATTAAAATTTCACTTTCAAGTGCATTATGGGCTAATGTAGGATTACAAGCACCTAAAATCTTATAATTTTTATATTCTAAATTGAGTTTTTCTTTAAAGGCATCTTTCATATTAACCTCAGTTAGAACACCAAAACCAACATTCACTAATGCTTTGCGAATTTTATGCTCAGTATCTTCAAAGTTTGATTCTATATCTTTTGAGTATGAATATTTCATATTATAGTTTACAAAACAAAGGAGTCTTTAAAAAAGTAGCTTTCTAATTTGTTGTCAAAATTATCTAAACTATAATATGCTTTATATTAATACATACTTACGTGTTATTTTTTATTTGTGGGATGATTGGTAGATTTAGATATGAATAAATTTATAGCAATGAATAGATTTAAGATTGCAATTGGTAGAGAATCTGATTTTGAAGATATTTGGAAAAATAGAGAAACCCATCTCGATGATGTAAAAGGTTTCCACAAATTCAATCTATTAAAAGGCCCTACCAATGAACAATATACTTTGTATACATCCCATAGTACTTGGAATTCAAAATCTGATTTTGAAAATTGGAAAAAATCAGAAGCATTTAGAAAAGCGCATAGTGGAGGAGGGCAGCATCAAGACATTTATTTAGGTCATCCTGAACTTGAAGGATTTGATATTATCCTTTGATTCAAGCCCTACATTCGTTGGGATTTTTGTTTATAACATGATGGATATATTTCGATATGAAAAATATTTTGGTAAATGGTTGTATAGTGTTTTTTAGAGGGTTTTCTTGGATTTGCAAAGATAAATTCAAAGTAACATTTGAGAATCTGTTTTTTTAGATTCATAAGAGTTGAAAAAATGAAAATCGAATATAAAAGTTTATTTTTGGGCCTTATCTTAGGAATTATCGGTCTTTTTTCTGTTTTATACCTTCTTGGTAATGTTGAAACAGAATTTTACTTTACAACTGGGGATAAAAAACAAAATAAAGACATTGATATTAGGGTAGAACAAACTATTGAAAATGGTGAAGATATTACAAATGTGGTAATAATTGGAAAAGGCGATGTCTCCAGAGAAGAATTAGAACAAGAGTTAGAAAGAATGCTTGAAAAAAATGGTATAGATAGAGATAAAACGAAATTGAAAGTAGAAATGGAAATACAAAGTTAATTTGAATCAAAAATCTTTTATTTATCAGCCCCACATTGGTGGGGTTTTTTATTTGCGGTGGTGTTCGAAGAATTAGGATATTATCTAGGCTTCTAATGTTGATAGAATGAAACTCCAATTAAATATAAAAAATCCTTGTATAAACATAAACAATATAGATCCATAAACATGTAAATCTCTGTTATTGGTATAAGTAAGAAAACTAAACAAAATAAATGCTGTACCTCTAACTAGGTGTCTATTGAAATCACCTTTAGTGAAAACATAATCATTAAAAGTAAATAGAACCATTAGGGAAAGAAATAATAAAAAAAATGGTAATCGATTGTTAATGAAAAACTCATCTAATTTATCAAATTGATTATTTGGTATATACAATAAGGATGCAATAATATACATTATAATTGGGCCTAAAAGTATAAGGATGAGCTCATTGTAAGTCCAGTCGACTCTATCATCATATACCCAATATGCCCAAAAACATTGAATAAGCATATTTAGCATATTTACTGACCATAGAATGTGTAGTAGTCCACCTTCAACATTATTTCTTATAATTTTTGATAAAGTTTTTAGTAATTCAGCAATGCCTAGACCAATAATTATTGATACTAAGACCATTATAAATTCGAAACTATTCATTATTCACTCTTAATCATAAAGTATATAGTACAAGATTATAAATATTTATAATAAGACCATGTATGTTTTTTTGGTTCTGGGATGGGATTATTTTAACTTTTTTAATATTTCCGCGTCAAATAGAACAAATAAACGATTGAGGCTTTATATGCAACTTCTTAGGATAACACTACTTTTACTATTTTCTATTTCTTTAGTATTCCCTCATAATCGTTATAAAAAGAAAAAAAAATATAGAAATAAACACCACCTTAAGACGTATCATCACACGCCAAGATTAAAAGTAAAACTTGGATACAATTACCCATATTGGATGAATAACTCATGGTCTGATTGGAGATGGAAAAATCGATGGATTAATAGAGAAGTCATTGTTTTGAAAGAAAGTAATGAAACAAAAGAAATTAGAAGTGAAAAATTTGATGAAATAATTTCTCAAATAGAGAAACTTGCTGAGCTAAAAGAAAGGGGATTGATTACTGAAAAAGAATATGAAAAAAAGAGGAAGAAACTTTTAAAACAAATTTAAAATTTCTCTAATAAATAGGAACCCTTAGACTTGTGATGATTTATGTTTGTGGTATGTTGGATAGATATTGAATATGCATAAATATTTATCATTAGTGTTATTTATCGGGTTGACTGTTTGGGGATGTGAAGATAATGAAAAATGTATAGATGAATCAAAGATATCTAATAATTCTTGTTATGAAATTTATTCTCCAGTTTGTGGATGTGATGGTAAAACTTATTCAAATGATTGTTATGCCGAAAATGCAGGTATCTCTGAATGGACTGAAGGTGAGTGTGAATGAAAAAAAGAACTACAATCAAGCCCTACTATCCTAGGGTTTTTTCTTTATATGATGATGAGTAAGTCTTAACAATAGTTAAGAAAGTTAATCTAAATTAAGTATTTATATGGAGTTTATCGTTTTTATATTTTATTCCTTGAACAGCTATACTATCAAATGCATATATACATCTATACTATATTTATTATTTCGAACTTATTTGCTCAAGTAGATTACTCTACACAGATTCAACCCATTTTTAATAATAATTGTACCAGTTGTCATATTGATGGAGGAGCATATTTTGGAGGTCTTGATTTATCTTCTTATACATTAGCAATGGAAGGGGGAAGTAGCGGTAATACCATTGTTCCATTTGACCATTCAAATAGTGAATTATTTAATAGAATTACTTTAGATCAAAGTGATAATGAGTTTATGCCACAAAATGGAACTTCATTATCACAATCTGCAATTGATTTAATTGCTCAATGGATAGACGAAGGTGCTTTACAGGAAAACAATAATTCATATTCAATTGAAGGCAGATGGGTATTGCCAATGTTTGAAGGCGACCCAGGCAACACGATGTATGAGTTCATCGATGGTTTAAGGTATACTTACTATTGTGCGGATGATAATGGGTGTGATTCAACTTATTGGAATTCATTGGATACCAGTGATGCCCTTCCTACCATAAATCCTTACACAGTAGATGATAGTACACTATCCATTGATTTACATTTTGGAAATAC
>MDTE01194362.1_pt1 | contig 12382 bp, 13 predicted proteins | sample 811231 | NCBI WGS metagenome assembly MDTE01 (sample SAMN05326651, study PRJNA326480) | marine metagenome | isolation source: seawater | place: Indian Ocean: Red Sea | collected 2010
AAGCAAGCAAAGTCTTAAGCCAGCGGCTTGGATAATTACAATTGCTTGGTTGTTCTTTGGAATTGGACCAGGAGCTGTTATTGGAAATGATATATTTGGATCACCAAATGATATCAGTACATGGACATTTGGAATTCCATCCATTTGGGCTTGGCAAATATTATTCTGGCTATTAGGCTGTGGAATGATGTGGTTCTTGGCTTACAAAATGGAAATGTCTACAATTCCTAAGAGATCAGTGAGCGCTCTAGTAGACGATATTGGAGACTCAGCAAGAGCATAATTTAAAAATATCAATATTTTATCAAGAAGGGCGGTGTTTGCCGCCCTTCTTTTTTTTTGACATAATTGATATATAAAAATATAAATTTTCAAATGAAAACTACTAAAATTTCACCCTCAATTTTATCAGCTGATTTTAGTAAGCTTGGAAGTGAAATTCAAAATTTAGAAAAAGCTGGTGCTGACCTAATACATATAGATGTAATGGATGGACATTTTGTTCCAAATATTACTATTGGTCCAGAAGTTATTAAAAAACTAAGAAAATATACTTCTCTACCATTCGATGTACATTTAATGATTTCACCGGTAGATAGTTTTATAAAAGACTTTGCTGACGCAGGTTCTGATATTATAACAATACATCCTGAAGCTACTAGTAATTTAAATAATTCGATAAATAAAATTAAAAATCTTAATAAGAAAGTTGGAGTATCACTTAATCCTGAAACTTCCATAGAAAAAGTAATGCCAATTTTGAATGTCATTGATTTAGTTTTAATAATGAGTGTCAATCCAGGTTTTGGAGGTCAAAAATTTATTAGTAATGTATTAAATAAAGTAAAAATTTTAAGAAAAGAAATTGATGAAAAAAAATTAAAAACTGAAATTGAAATAGATGGTGGTATAAACTTTGAAAATGCAAAAATAGCCAAAGAAGCAGGTGTTTCTATACTAGTATCCGGTACAACAATTTTTAAAGAAAATAATGGCAATATTAAAAAAAATATTGAATTATTAAAAACAGGTTAAAACAATGCATAGACTAAAAAGTATTAGATTATACTTTTTTTCTATTCTTAAATTATCTCTTTTAAGTCTTAGAAATTATTATTTAAAAAGCAACTATTATAATAAAAAACTTTTAACATTTATTCCATCAAGGATTTTTTATGAACCGAGCTCATATTTGGGCGCATCATTAATAAATAACATTGGAGATTTTTATAAAATTTCAAATCCATCATCAAATTTTTTGTGGAAAATAAATATTAAAGATAAACAAAATTTTGATAATTTACATAATTTTTTATGGTTAACAAAAATAGATAGAAAAAATAGCAAGGTATATATTAAAGATATTATAAAAAGTTGGTTAAAAAATTTTAGTAACTATGATTCAAATGCCTGGAAAATGGAAATTACAAGCAAAAGGATCATTGCCTGGTTATCGAATACTGATATTACTTTACAAGATTCAGACAAATTTTATAAAGAAGAATTTTTTAAAAGTATAATTAAGCAATCAAATTTTTTACTAAAAAATTTAAATAGTTTATCTTTTGGATCTACTAAAATTATATGTTGTTCAGCTATAATTTTATCGGGAATTATTTTTAAAGAAAATGAACTAAATTTTAAAAATGGTCTTAAAGAATTAGAAAAAATAATAAATAATTTTTTTGATAGTTCCGGATTTCCAAAAACACGGAATCCTGAGGATGTTTTTGTAAGTTTAAAATATTTTATTTTAGTAAGAGAATGGTTAAAAGAATCTCAGAAATCTATTCCCGAATTTTTAGATCAAATAATTTTAAAATGTGGAAGTTGTTATATTTTTTTGTCATCTATTAATAAAAAATTTCCTCTTTTTAATGGAGCAACGGAAATTGATCACAAGGAATATGATTCTTTTTTAAAAACTCAAAAATATAAATTCGCTAATACAAATAATAATATTGCGGGTTTTGTTAAAATAAAAAAGAAAAAATTAGATTTCATTATCGATTGCGGTAATCCACCTTCAAATAATTTTTTGAAGGATTATCAGGCTGGATGTTTGTCCTTTGAACTAAATTCAAATAAGCATAAAATAATTTGTAACTCTGGATATGCAAAATATGTCAACTCTAAATTATCCTATTTTAGCCGCTCAACCGCAGCTCACTCCACTTTATATCTTAACGATACATCATCATGTATATTTAGAAAAAATAATACTATTAACAAAGTTTATGGTGTTTCACTTGTAGAAGGACTTAAGGTTGTTGAGAAAAATTATACTGAAAGTAAAGATTTTTATCATTTATCAGCATCTCATAATGGATATGAAAGAAAATTTGGTTATATACATACAAGATCAATTAAAATTGCAAAAAAAAATGATAAAATTTTTGCTTTAGATCAACTAAAGAAAACTAAAAACTACTCAAATTCAATAATCTTCTCAATAAGATTTCATATTTATCCTGATAACAAAATTGCCAAAACAAAGAGTGGAAATTCTGTTTTAATAAGTTTATCTAATGGAGAGGGTTGGTTGTTAAAAAGTAATTCATATCAATTTAAAATAGAAAGTAATATCTTTTTTGGAAACAAAAAAAAAATTATAAATAATGAATCGGTGCTAATATCTGGAATATTAGAAAAAACCGATCTTGGAATCGAATGGTCTATAGAAAGGGTTACATAAAGTGAGTTTAAAAAAAATTAAAAGAGCAATAATATCTGTTGCTGATAAGTCGAGTTTAGGAATTATTTTACCCATTTTAAAAAAATTTAAAATTGAAATTATAAGTTCAGGAGGATCCTATAAAAAAATTAAAAGTATGAAATATAATTGCATTGAGGTATCAAATTACACTGGATTTTCAGAAATGTTGGATGGGAGAGTAAAAACTTTACATCCAAAAATTCATGCGGGAATTTTAAACATAAGAAAAAATACAAATCATAAAAGAGAGCTTAAAAAAAAAAATATTCCCAACATAGATTTGGTTATTGTTGACGTTTATCCCTTTGAAAAAAAACTTGAAAAAAAATCAAAAAAATTAATTGAACATATAGATATTGGGGGTCCTACCTTAATAAGAGCCGCAGCTAAAAATTTTAATGATGTAACTGTTATTTCAAGCATTAACGATTATTATAAACTAGTAAAAGAACTTAAAACTAATAAAGGCTTTACTTCTATCAAATTTAGAAAATACATGTCTGCAAAAGCATTTGGTTTAACGGCTTATTACGACTCTATTGTTGCGAATTGGTTCAATAATCAATTAAATATCAAGTTCCCTGAAAAATATACAATACCGGGTAAACTAATAAAAAATCTACGGTATGGAGAAAACCCTCACCAAGAAGCTAGTATATATGAAACTACAAATAATTTAAATTTGAAACAAGTCCACGGTAAAACTTTAAGTTATAACAATTACAATGATATTTATTCTGCTTTAGCAATAATAAATTCTTTAAAAAAAAATGAAGGAGCCGCAATAATTAAACATGCAAATCCATGTGGTGTTTCTTCACAAAAAGATCAGATTAAATCTTATATTAATGCATTAAATTGTGATCCTATCAGTGCATTTGGAGGTGTTGTGGCTATAAATTCTGTTGTTAAAAAAAAATTAGCTATTGAAATGAATAGAAATTTTTTTGAAATAATTTTATCAAGAGGATTTGATAATGATGCATTAAAAATACTAAAAAAAAGAAAAAAAATAAGGTTAATGGTGTGTAAAAAATTTAATTCATTAAATTGCAAAAATAATCTTTATTTGGAAAATTCCTTTTTATCACAAGATTGCGATAATATTTTAATAAAAGAAAAGTTAAAAGTAGTCACCAAAATAAAACCGTCAATCAATCAAATCGCAAATCTTAAGTTCGCATTTAATGTTTGCAAATTTGCAAAATCTAACGCTATTGTATTAGCAAATAATAAAAGTACGATAGGAATAGGATCTGGACAGCCTAGTAGATTGGATAGTTGTAAAATTGCTTCAGACAAAGCTTTGCAGTTTTCACCGGAAAAAATAATGAACTCTGTTGCAGCTTCAGATGCGTTCTTTCCTTTTGCTGATGGAATTCAACAATTAATTGATGTTGGGGTAAGCGCAATCATTCAACCCGGTGGCTCAATAAATGACAACGATGTTATTAAGGCAGCAAATAAAGCAAAAATTGTTATGGCATTTACGGGAACGCGCCATTTTAAACATTAAATTTTATCAATTTTAGCTGCTAAAACAAAATCACTTTCGTGCAATCCCTTTATTGCATGAGTAAAAATTTTAATTTTTGCATAACCCCAACCAAACCAAATATCAGGATGATGACCTTCTGTTTCTGCAATACTACCTACTTTATTAACAAAATTTTGACTTTCTAAAAAATTTTTAAATTTAAATTCTTTGATTAAGTAGTAAATTTTTGAGTCGTCAGCTTTTACTTCCCAACCATCTACCATTTTTAAATATTTATGAATTTCGGTTATTTTAAATCCTGGAATACCACCATGACATGGAATGCATTTTTTATCTGCTAAATTTTTCATAATATTTGGAGCGGGAGAAGGGAATTGAACCCTCGGCCTAAACGTTGGCAACGTTTCGCTCTACCACTGAGCTACTCCCGCTTTATTAAAAGTTATTATAAAACAACGATTTTTTATAAGCAAGTACTGAGAATATCAAGTGAATTTATAACGAACCGCGACGAGATTGCGAAGGAATTTATTTTTAAATTTAATATTTAAAATGTATTCCTTTTAATATTTCATCAAATTCTTCTTCGATTTTATCGCCCAATCTAAATTTTAAACTTTCTAAGTACTGGCACTCACCAAGTTGTCTTGATGATGAATCAGATAAATCTACATCCATTAAGGCTCTCATCCATCTTTCACTCATATCATATTTTATAAACATAGTTGCCATTTTGGTAATATTTTTTATACGTTTCATAGTTAAAGGATCAAATTTTACTGAACCTTCTCCACTGTGCCACTCAAATTCACAAGCTTCGCTTAAAGGAATGTTAGCTTTCTTAGCTTTTTCCCAAAGTGAAGTTCCTGGATAAAGCATTAAGGGAAAGCATGATGTCCAGGTCATATCAGGTGGTGCCTCTCGAGTTATTCTTTGGCACATTTGTATAGTTTTAATTGCATCGGTTACCGGATCAGGACATAGTCCATCGATATTAGGCAATCCTATAATAACTTCTAATTTAACTTTAACACCATATCCTGTCATTATTTTAACTGCCTCTATAACTTGGTTTTCGTCTTGAAAATGTCTATTAAATAATCTACTTGAATCACCGCCGGTTGTTTGTACGCCCATAGTTAATGTGTCGGCCAAATCTGCTAGTGTTGCTAAAGCCTCATCCGTTGCCTTTACTACTGTTTGGGGTGTAACGTTTGCATACATTGGAATATTAATTTCTTTCTTCCAGGCTTTTGTAAATTCTACTAACCATTGCGTGCCATCCCCTCCTTCATGAGTTCCGTACAGTACATCGTCATCTTCGAAAGAAACTTCTTTAGTAGGATGCTTTAAAAATAATTTTGCTTCCTCTATCATATTTTCTACTGGTCTACGTGCTAACCAAAATTCCTTATAAGCTTTGGCACCATATGATTTCCGAGTAACGCTGGTACAACAAAATGAACAATTATACACACAGCCAAAATGAGACATAATATATTTTCTTTCTCTGTTTCCCATACGTGGCACTTGCTCAAAGTATTCCTTAAGTGCCGGCTGCATATTGCATGGATAAGTTGGAGCTCCCTTAATAAAAGTCTTTGAAGGACTTTCAATAATTTTGTTAATGGTTTCATAAACAGGACCCCAAACCAAATAATCTATATCTTGGTTTTTTTTTATCTCTTCTGGAATGGCCAATACATGTTTGCCTCCAAAAACACTTTTTATTGAAGGTAATACTTTTTTAAATTCCTTAACTAATTCTAAAGATCTATTAAATTCAGTAGATAATGGGCCAAAACAAACATAATCAGGTTTGTATGATTTTATTTGTTGATTTAAATTTTCAATTTTATCATCTCCATCAATCCATATAATCTTATGCTGCATTCTTAATAATTCTCCAGCTACAAACGCTAAACCATAAGTAATATCATTACCTATATGAACCATGCACCACTTGAATGATTTATTTTCAGTTTTTGTTTTAATTGTCATACTTTTTTTATAATATCTAAACTTACTAAATATTGAAATATATTTAAAATGAACATAGAAGAAAAATTTCCAAGCAAAATAGCTATCTTTCCGCTATCTAATGCAATTTTTTTTCCAAAAACTGTACTTCCATTAAATATCTTCGAAGAAAGATATATTCAATTAGTAAATGATTGCATGAAAGAAAAAAGATTGTTTGGAATGATTCAGCCTAAAATTAAAATCGGACGAAATAGAGAAATTTATAAAGTTGGTTGTCTTGGAAAAATAATTAGCTTTAATGAAGCAGCTGATGGACGATTTATAATTACACTTTCGGGCATAATAAGATTTAGAGTTAAAAAGGAACTCGACACGAAAAAACTGTATAGAGAATTTGAAGTTGACTATTCCGATTTCATGAAAGATTTAAAAAACATTGATGAAGAAGAAAAAAATAAAGAAAAAATTAATTTATTAAATAAAATAAAAATTTTTTTTAAAAAAAAAAATTACTTAATTAGTTTTGATGAATTTGAAAAATTAAGTTTTGATCAATTAATAAGTACTGTATGTATGATTTCGCCCTTTTCACCAGAAGAAAAACAAAAATTAATTGAATCGGTTGATATAGAAGATAAAGCTAAACTTTTAAATGAAATAATTAATTTTAATCTTTTGGATAATTTGCAAAATAAGACTATTCAATAAATTTAAAATCTAAATCCTAAATTAGCAAATTTCATAAATTGACTTTTTGTAAATTTATTATTGTCTAAATTTTTCAAAACTATATTTCTCCAATTTTTCAAAGAATTGTTTTGGTAAGTAAAACAATTTTTTAACAAATCTACACTAATTTGAAAAATAAAATTTCTTGGTTTAGCTTCTTTAGAAAATTCGGATAAAACATCTCCATTACCTATATCTAATCCTAAATTAATTTTTTGTTTTAAAATTTTTTCAAAACAAGAAAGGTCACGCAAAATCATATTAAATCCCTGTCCTACAAAAGGGTGAATTGTGTGCAATGCATCACCAAATAAAAGCACTCTATCTTCATAGTATTTTTTTCTAATTAATAAATTTAAATCTTTTACTTCAATTTTAGATACAAATTTAATATTTTTTAAAAAATCTTTTGCATAAATCTCAATTTTTTTTTTAAAATAATTATGACTTTTATTATATTCTTTAAATAAATTTTTGCTCAATGACCAAACTATGGACGTACTATCATTTGAAATGGGCAGCAAAGCTATAATTCCATCGTTTAAAAAAAGTTGTCTTGCAGTTTTATTATTTAAACGTTTATGTTTTATAATTGTGGTAATAGATACTTCATTATATGATTTTTTTATATGGTTTTTTTTTTGATCAAAATTTTTTAATAAATTTGAATTATTTCCTGCACAAATAATAATTAAATTATATTTTGAACTTTCTTTGTTACTCAACTGAACATTTTTAAGTAATCCATTTGAAAATATTTTTGTGACATTTTTCGAAGACTTTATGTTTATAATTTTTTCATTTTTAATTTTTGTAAAAATTTGATTAGTTAATTTATTATTATTTATAGTATAAAAAATCCTTGTATCTTTTTTTTCCTTAAGTTGAAATATTTCATCAATTTTTTTATCACTATTATCTGAATATAATTTTATTGAATGACAAGGCCAAAAATCTTTTAAATTGATTTTAAGGATATTAGATTTACACAAATAATTATAATTATCTTCGGAAATGGAGGTGGTTCTATTTGTATTAATATTTTGTTTAACGGCGCCAGTTATTAAATCTATTTTTAAATTTAATCTTGAAAGTATAATAGCTGTAACTAATCCGGTTAAACCGCCACCAATTATGCAAATTTTTTGTTTTTTCATATTTTTTATAAATTAATTTTAACAATTATTAATAAATGATACAAAGTTATATAGCTGATTTGAAAAATTATGGAATCACAAGTTTTATTAAGGATAAACGGTTTTATTAAAAAAAGATTAATCGAATTATGCGGCATATTGTTTGCTTTGGCTGGAGTTTTACTTTTATTATCTCTTGTAAGCTATTCACCGAACGATCCAAACTTTATCTATACGCCTGAAAATATAAATATTAAAAATATTGGAGGATTTTACGGTAGCGTAGTGTCTGATCTTTTTCTGCAATCTATCGGTTTAATATCTTTTTTTATTGTTATAAATTTTTTAAATTGGGGTTTAACTATCACTTCTAAAAAAAAGATCGAAAATTTTACGAGAAAAATATTTTTTACATTACTTTACATACTTTTTGGAACTACATTTATAAATATTTTTAATAATCAATCTTATTGGCTAATTCACAATGGTAATAGTGGATTTGTTGGACAGTTAATTAAAGAAAATTTATATATGTTTAGCAACATAATTGAAAATCAATATGTGGTTGGTGTTATTCTTTTTTTATCTATTATTTTTTTTATATTAAGCCTAAGTTTTAAACTAAAAAATGTTATAAAGATTTTTTCAATTCCATATTTTTTAATTTCTAAAATTGTTAAACTTATTAGTAAGAAAAAAGATAATAAAATTATTGAAGATCAAAATTTAAATACAAATTTAACAGATTCTCTAGAAAAAAAAGTAGAAAAAGGACAGCCCTTTTTACCTTTTGGAAAAAGTGAAACAAACAAAGCAACTGTAAATAAATTTAAACTTCCACCTTTAAATTATTTAAATGAAAACCTAGACTTAAAAAACAAAAAAAGAATAGACAGTTCTGAATTAAATAAAAATTCCAAGTTTTTAGAAAAAGTTTTACTTGATTTCGGTGTTCAGGGTAATATTACAAGAGTAAGCTGTGGTCCGGTTGTTACTCTTCACGAATTCGAGCCAGCTTCAGGAGTAAAAGTATCTAAAATTGTTAACCTAGCTGATGATATAGCCAGACATACTAGTTCGATTTCAGCTCGAGTGGCAACTATACCAGGTAAAAACACTATTGGAATTGAAATACCAAACGAAAAGAGAGAGAAAGTTTTTTTAAATGAAATAATTGAAAGTGAAAAATTTAATAAAAAAGATATAAAGCTACCAATTGCCCTTGGAAAAAGTATTTCTGGAGTACCTCTTATATGGGATCTTTCTGATATGCCACATTTATTAATTGCTGGAACTACTGGGTCTGGAAAATCAGTTTGTATAAACACAATAATTTTATCTTTGCTTTACAAATATTCTCCTGAAAAATTAAATTTAATTTTAATTGATCCTAAAATGTTAGAATTATCAACGTACGAAGGCATACCTCACTTGTTATGCCCTGTTATTACCGAAGCAAAAAAAGCTGCGGCTGCCCTAGGATGGGCGGTAAAGGAAATGGAGAGTAGATATAAATTAATGACACATGTTGGAGTAAAAAATATTGATAGCTATAACTCCAAACATAAAAGACATATGCCTTACATTGTTGTTATAGTAGATGAAATGTCTGACTTAATGTTAATAGCTGGAAAAGAAATTGAAGGTTACGTTCAAAGATTATCAGCAATGGCTCGAGCTGCCGGGATACACATTATCATGGCTACGCAAAGACCTAGCGTGGACGTCATAACTGGAACTATTAAAGCAAATTTTCCAACTAAAGTTTCATTCCAAGTTAGCTCAAAAATAGATAGCAGGACTATTCTGGGAGAACAAGGCGCAGAACAATTGCTTGGTAAAGGTGATATGTTATTTATGTCATCGGCAAATAGAATTGCAAGAATTCATGGACCCTACGTTTCTGAAACTGAAATAGAAAAAGTTAATAGTTTTTTAAGATCACAAGGAAAACCAGATTATATTGATGAGATTACAATAGTTAAGGAGAACCAGAAAGATAACAGCCTAGACACAGAAGATGAAAAAGACGAGTTATATTCCAAAGCATTGAATATTATTAAACTTGAAAAAAAAGCTTCAACAAGTTTTTTACAAAGAAAACTACAAATTGGATACAACAGAGCTGCGAGAATAATGGAAATGATGGAAAAAGAAGGAATTGTGGGTCAAGCCAATCACGTGGGTAAAAGAGAAATATTGTAGGTTTTTTTTGAAAAAAAAATTAATTCTTCTATTAAAAATTTTTATTTTTAATTTATTTTTTTTCCAAAATGTTTTTGCAGATTTAGACAAAAATTTAATAGAAAATATTCAAAATACACAAACTTTAACGTTCAACTTTCAACAAAAAATTAATGAAAAGTTGGAAACCGGAAAATGCTTTATTAAATATCCTCTTTTGATGAGATGTGAATATAAAGATTTAAAACAAAAAAGTCTTATTTCTAATGGTAAAACTGTTGCTATAATAAAAAAAAAAATACAAAAAAATTTATTACTATCCTATAAAAGCAACACCTCTTTTTATAATTTTACAAAAAGAAAAAATTTTAAATTTAGTTAAAAATACTAAACCAGTGAAGATTAACTTAGATACAATTGAATATGAATTTAGTGATAAAAAATTTAATAAAACTAAAATACTTTTTGATAAAAAGACTTTAAAATTAAAAGGTTGGCAAACTAAAGATGCCTATTCAAATGATGTGAGTTTTATGCTTGATAATGTGATTATTAACAATCAAATTGTTGATCAATTCTTTAAAATACCAAAAGAAGAGGATTTATAATTAAGAAACCATTTTTCCTACTTTTTCACCCCCAAAAATATGAAAATGCAAATGAGGAACTTCTTGTCCCCCATTCTCTCCGACATTAACTAAAGATCTATATCCGCCGCCCTTAACCTCTTCGGAAACCCCAACTTTTTTAGCAACAATATTTATACCTTTTATTAAGCCTACAATCTCTTTTTCAGTGGCCTTAGAAGAAAAATCATCTAAATTTATATATTCACCTTTTGGAATCACAAGAACATGAACTTTTTTTCTTGGGCTTATATCATTAAAAGCTAAAACAAAATCATCTTCGTAAACTTTTTCACAGGGTATCTCCCCCCTTAAAATTTTTGCAAATATATTATTTTTATCATAAGTCATAACTATCTATTTTTCTTTTCTTCAAAACCTGAAGTACCTTCTCTTTTTTTAAGTTCATTAATTATATCATCAAAATTTATACCTGCAGACTCCAAAGTTACAAGTAAATGGTAAATAACGTCCGCTGACTCATATATAGTATTTTTTTTATTTTTAATTGCTTCTTCTAATTCATTCATCTCTTCTTTAAGTTTTGTAAAGCAATATTCAGTTCCTTTTGATAACAAAAAAGAAGTGTAGGATAATTTAATATCTTTTCCTTTCCTTAATTGAATTGTTTTAACAAGTTTCTCTATTGTCTCAGACATGTTTAAATTCTAACAGGTATACCTTTGGAGTCCAAATACCGCTTAGCTTCTTTAATTGAGTATTCTCCATAATGAAAGATTGATGCTGCTAGAACAGCGCTAGCCTTACCTATTTTTAGGCCCTGGTAAAGATGTTCTAAATTTCCAACTCCACCAGATGCTATTACGGGTATGGTTACATTATTAGAAACTTTTTTTGTTAAATCTAAATCATAACCCTTTTTTGTTCCATCTCTATCCATAGAAGTAAGTAATATTTCACCAGCACCCATTTTTTCTATTTTTGAAATATAATTTATAACATCTTTGCCAGTAGGTTTTCTGCCGCCATGTGTATAAACCTCCCACTTATTTTCTCCAATTTTTTTTGCATCGACTGCAACTACAATACATTGGGATCCAAATTTTTTTGCACTTTCAGCGACTAAATTTTTATTAGTAACTGCGGCAGTATTTATAGATACCTTGTCTGCACCATTACTTAATAATTTATTAATATCTTCTAAATTCCTTACTCCACCACCAACAGTTAACGGTATAGAAATTTTTTTTGCTGTTTTTTTAACAATGTTTAAAAGGATGTTTCTATTTTCATTAGATGCAGTTATATCTAAAAAACAAATTTCATCTGCTTCATTTTTATCGTAAACTATTGCTTGTTCTACTGGATCACCAGCATCCACAAGATTGATAAAGTTAATTCCTTTAACAACTCTTCCGTCTTTAACATCTAAACAAGGTATAATTCTTTTTTTTAACATTTAATAATCTCTTAATAAATTAACTATATTATGATCCCGAAAGGCTCCATCATACATTGCTTTACCTACTATCACACCTTCTAGCTCTGG
>MDTE01021296.1_pt1 | contig 12380 bp, 15 predicted proteins | sample 811231 | NCBI WGS metagenome assembly MDTE01 (sample SAMN05326651, study PRJNA326480) | marine metagenome | isolation source: seawater | place: Indian Ocean: Red Sea | collected 2010
AAACCCAAAGGAATACTCCAGCAACCAAATATTTGTGCTTTAAGAGCGTCCTCTTCATTTAAACTAAGACCGGGTGAATTCATTGATTTGTCTTGTGATTGAGTGATTTTATTAGTTTTTTTTGTGGTCTCGGCTAAATTTTCCTTAGATTTATCTATTAAAGCAGCGATACTATTAGGATCAAATATTTCTTTTTTTTCAAATTCCGAAACCTGCTTAACTTCATTATCAATTTTTTCAGGATTTTGTTTTTTTTTCTCTATAGGCTTAATTTTTTCTACCTTTTGATCAGGCAATGGAACAGCATCCGGTTTTTCCTTTTTTATCTTTTTGGGAGGGGCCTGTTCTGAAACTAATTTTTCTTCTTCTTTTTTAACTTTTTCTATAATTTTTTTTGCCTTTGGAGCAAAAGGTATATTTGTTTTATCAGTAATTTGAATTAACTCCACTGAAATTAATGGAGGTAAATCTAGAGGTTTTTTTGCAATAAATGGCAAACTGAATACTGCTAAAATGATTATTATAATATGAAAACCTGATGAGATTAATATACTTCTGTACATTTATCTCTCTTTATATGGTTCTGAAATTAATGCTACCTTTGTAAAACCCGAACCTGATAACATTCCCATAATTTCTAGTACTCTTCCATAATTAATAGTTTTGTCACCTCTAACATATATTCTTGTATCTGTTCTGTTTTTTGATACTGCTAAAATTTTAGCGATTAAATTATCATATTCTACCTTTGACTCCTGAATAAAAATTTCTCCTTTTGCATTGATTGTCAATGTTAGAGGTTCTTGTTCCTCTGGAAGTGAGTCGGCTGAACTTTCTGGTAAGTCTACTTGGACACCAACAGTTAGTAATGGGGCAGTAACCATAAAAATAATTAAAAGTACCAACATAACATCAACAAAAGGTGTAACGTTAATCTCACTCATTGGTTCTCTAAGTGAACGTTTTAATTTAAAAGCCATTTTAAACTATAGATGTAAATCTTTTTGAAAAATTTTCTAATTTTTGAAAATATTTTTTTGAGTCACTGCTAAACTTATTATAGGCAATAACAGCAGGGATTGCTGCAAGTAACCCGAGTGCCGTTGCGAACAAAGCTTCTGCTATTCCTGGTGCAACTATTGCAAGACTAGTATTTCTTGAAATAGCTATAGATTGAAAGGAATTCATAATTCCCCAAACAGTTCCAAATAATCCAATGAAAGGTGCGGTCGAACCCACTGTAGCTAAAAAGGTATAGTTTTTTTCAATTATATTCATTTGTTTTTCGATATTAACTTCTAAAATATTTGTAAGTCTTTCAGAAATATTTGATTTAGATCTCGATTTCATTACTGAATACATTGATTCCTTAAATAACATTGCCATAGGGTCATCAACTTTTTGGGGAAGATTGTTATAAAATGTTTCTGCGGATTTTGATTTCCAAAACCTTTCCTCAAAATCTTGTGTTGATTTATTGATCTTCTTAAATAGTTTATATTTATCAAATATAATTGCCCACGAGTAAACAGAAGATGCAATTAAAATAACTATTACAGATTTAACAACAATATCAGCTCTAAAAAACAATTTAATTATCGAAAAATCTGCGCTGCTAGCTAAGCCTACAGCCTGAGTACTTATATCTGCTTCCATTCTAAATCTTTCACACTAAAATGTGTCATCAATTTGTCTTGGGTTTAAAGTTTATCTTTCAGCTTTATAGGTATTATTGAAAAAGCTAGCTATTAATATAGCGTCCGCTTTATTACTATCCTTTTTTCTTGATAAATGCTTTGATATGTAAGGAAAAACCTCAATTGCCTTTGTTCGGCTGGCATCTTTTTCAGTCTTTATTAAGTTAAAATACTTTTTCCATTTAGCTGGTCTAACAAAATGGATAGATAATTGCATTGCTGAGCAGATGCCTTTAATAACACCAAAAGACTGTCCAAAATTAAACATGCTTGTTACACCTTGTCCTGGCATTGCAGAAACTTGCTCGACAACAACTGAAATGTCTTTCTTTGGAATAGATTTTATTCTTTCTTGAATTTCGTTGAAAATTTGTGGTCCATTAATTTGTCTTTTATTTTTTTTACCTTCTGCCATACTGGGCATTTCGATAACATCTCTTACTAGACCATCCTCAAAAAAACATATGGCTCCAGAAATTCCAGGATCAATTCCAATTATATACATAATTTTTAATCCTATTTATTGAATAAAGTTAGCATTTGTATAAAGGTTTTGTATATCATCTTCTTCCTCTAAAGTTTCTAAAAATTTTATAGTATCTTCTTTATTTTCTTTTAACACTTCAACACTATTTAAAGGTATCCATTCTATTTCGGTAGATAAAAAATTATTTATTTTGCTCTCTAGTTTTTTTTTGACACCGTAAACTTCGCTTTTTTCACTATGTATTTCATAATAATCATCTTTGGTAAAACATTCGGTTGCTCCACTATCTATAGCAAGTTCAAAAATCATTTCTTCATCAATTTCCTTTTTATCTATTTTTACAACTCCTACTTGACAAAAGTTATGTGATGCCGAGCCTATTGTTCCTAGATTACCACCACTTTTTTGAAATATAGTTCTTAGAGTTGCAGCTGTTCTATTTTTGTTGTCAGTTAATGTTTCAACTATAACTGCAATTTTATTAGGTCCAAAACCTTCATATCTTATATTTTCAAAATTAGAGTCTGCTGTAATTTCTGATTTATCAATAGCTCGCTCTATATTTTCTTTTGGCATATTTGCAGATCGAGCAGCTTGTATGGCTGATCTCAATCTTGCATTCATATCTGGATTCCTATCACCAAGTTTTGCTGCAACAGTTATTTCTCTAGAAAGCTTAGAAAAAATTTTTGATCTTTGTTTATCTGCTCTTCCTTTTTTATGCTTAATACCTGCCCAATGTGAATGACCTGCCATCTTTTAATTATATTTTTGTTAACTCCCCACCAAATTTAAATGTATTAATTTTTTTTGCCAAGCCTGTTTCTTTATCAGCATCTACAATTACTCCACACAATGTTGCTTCACCTGTTGCAGGAAAGTGTTTCTTTGAATCCTTTCCTAAAAAACGATTTAATGAATTTTCTATATTCATACCAATTACAGAATTGTAATCTCCACACATACCAGCATCAGTTTGGTACGCGGATCCTAATTTCAAAATTCTCGCGTCGTTGGTTGGCACATGAGTATGTGTTCCTACAATCAAAGTTGCTTTTCCATCAAAAAAATTGCCAATTGCCATTTTTTCACTTGTTATTTCACCATGAAAATCCACCAACAAAAAATCATAGTTTTTTTTTAAAGTATTATTTTCTAAAAAATTTTTTGCAGCGATAAAAACATTATCACATTTTTTCATAAATACATTTCCCATTAAATTTAAAACTGCAACTTTGAAACCACCTTTAGATTTAAAAATACCAAATCCAGAACCAGGTAAGTCACTTGGCAAATTGTGTGGTCTCAAAAGTCTTTTTTCAAGTTTAATATGTTCCGTTGTTTCTTTTTGATCCCACACATGATTTCCTGTTGTAATAACATCAACTCCAGAAGATAGAAGTTCATTTGTAATATTTTCCGTTATACCGACGCCTTGATCAGCAGCGTTTTCTCCATTAACCACAACAAAATCTACTTTATTTTTCTCAATTATATTTGGTAAATTTTTTTTAATAGAATTGCACCCAGACCTACCTACTATATCACCCAAAAATATTATTCTCATTAAAAAATTCCTTTTTCAGTTAAAATAAAATCTAATTTTTCATCGTGTTTATTTATTGGAACTTTTTTAATCTCTTGGCTAGAAAATGCAAATCCAATTGAGACAAATTTTTTTTTATTTTTCTGCAAATATCTATCGTAGTAACCTCCTCCGTATCCTAAGCGATATTTATTTCTATCAAACGAAACCATTGGAATTAATAAAACATTAGGTAAGACTTCTCTATCACTCTTGGGCTCAGGTATACCATATTTATTTATGAATAATGGTTGGGCATATGACCATCTAAAAAATTTCATTTGATTATTTTTCATTATTACTGGCAGAGATATTTTATGACCCTTTTTTTCTAAACTCTTAAGAATTTCAATTGTATCAATTTCATAGTTTATTGGATAGTAACCACCAATTGTTAACTTATGTAATTTTTTTTTATTTAATAAATTTATTAGTGTAGATAAATCTATCTTTAAATTTCTACTATAATTCTTTTTTCTTTTAATTAAAATTTTTTTTCTTATAGATTGTTTTAACACAAAGTTTATTGGACAGAGTTGTCTGTATTAATTTTTTTAACAAAATTTTCTATATGTGTGGTAGCGTTATCAATAATCTTTTCGTATTCTGTTTTGCTCTTATCTATTTCTTCTTTAAGTTCTAATTGATCATTTACAAGCTGCGATATTTGAGAATCTGTTTTATCTTTGTAATTGTACACTAAAGATTTTAGTTCTTTGAATTTTTTAGTTAAATTTTCTAATTCCTCTTTTTTTTCATTTATTTTTTTTCTTGTTTCATAATATTCATCCATAATTTTAATAGATGTTATAAGCAACAACTTACTTTCACCAATATTACCCAGTGAAGATTTTAATTCATCAAATTTATTATTTAAAACATTTGATAATTCTTCCAAATGATCTTCTTGACCATCATCACATGATAACAGAAATTCTTTTCCATTAAATTTTACATTTACATTTGCCATTTATCTAATTCCTCTAACAAACTATCTGTTTCTTGATTTAATTCATCTATTTTTTCATGAAATTGACTTTCCTTAGCTTTATTTCCTTCTTTTGAGTCGTTTATTTCTGAAAGTTTTATTTTAAGATTGTTATAGTCTTCTCTCAAAGAATTGTATTTATTCTCTATATCATCTTTTTCAATTTTTAATTGATTCCTCTGGTCGTCAAGGCTTTTGATTTCCTCATTAAATTTTAAATTTTGTAAATTTAAACTAGTTAACTTGTTAAGTGCTTCTGTAAGCTTTTTTTCTTTTTCATTAATAGTTTTCATATATATATAATCATATTATTAAATTGAATCATCTAAGTCTATAAGGATAACTTTTGAATAAGCAAACTACAAATTTATCAAATGCTATTAGGTTTTTATCTATGGATGCTGTTGAAAATGCTAAATCAGGTCATCCTGGAATGCCTATGGGAATGGCTGATGTAGCAACTGTTCTGTTTAGAGATTTTCTTAAATTTGACCCTCTCAACCCTAACTGGATAAATAGAGATAGATTTATTTTATCAGCCGGTCATGGTTCAATGTTGCTATATGCTTTGTTATACTTGACTGGTTATAAAAGCGTAAGTTTAGAGAATATAAAAAATTTTAGAAAGTTGAATTCTATCTGCGCTGGACATCCTGAATTTAAAAACAACTCTGGTATAGAAACTACAACAGGACCTTTGGGTCAGGGCATAGCTAATGGGGTAGGAATGGCTATAGCAGAAGAGATTTTAAAAAAAAAAATTGGAAAAAGTGTAATAAATCATAAAACATATGTAATTGCGGGTGACGGTTGTTTAATGGAAGGTATAAGCCATGAGGCTCTTAGTTTAGCAGGTCATTTAAAATTAAAAAATTTAGTAGTTTTATTCGATAATAATTCAATTTCAATTGATGGCCCAACAAACTTAGCAACTTCTGACAATTACAAAAAAAGATTCGAAAGTTACGGCTGGAATTATATTGAAATAAATGGACATAATGAAAAACAAATTTTAAAAGCATTAAAAAAAGTTCAAAAATCTAAAATTCCTTCCTTAATTTCTTGCAAAACAATTATTGGGTATGGATCTCCAAATAAATCGGGAAAAGCTTCTTCTCACGGAAGTCCTTTGGGTGAAGAAGAAATAAATCTTGTAAGAAAAAAATTAAATTGGAAATATAAAAAATTTGAAATCCCAAAAGAGATATTGAAACAATGGAGAAAAATAGGAGATAAAGCATCAAAGAATGCTAAACAATATAAAAATAAATTATCTAAATTTAAATGGCTAAATAAAAATTATTCAATTAATAAAATAAATAATTTAGTTGATGAAGCAAAAAAAGATTATTTAAAAAAGCTAGAGGCAACAGCAACCAGAAAGTCTTCAGAAAAAATTTTAGAAGTATTAACAACATTGCCAAATTTAATTGGTGGATCCGCAGATCTAGCTGGATCAAATAATACGAAAACAAAAAATCATAAAATAATAAAACCTGGAAATTTTGAGGGAAATTATATTCACTATGGAGTAAGAGAACATGCAATGTCTGGGATAATGAATGGAATGTCATTACATAGTAGTTTAATACCTTATGGAGGAACTTTTTTAATATTTAGTGATTATTGCAAACCTTCAATTAGACTTTCGGCAATGATGGGTCTACAGGTAATTTATGTGCTTACCCATGACTCGATTGGTCTCGGTGAAGACGGTCCAACTCATCAGCCGATTGAACACTTGTCAGCTTTAAGATCAATACCCAATTTAAATGTTTTTAGACCATCTGACACAATAGAAACTTTTGAGTGTTGGCAATTGGCATTAAAAAATAAAAACACGCCAAGTGTAATAGCTCTCACAAGACAAAAAGTTAATCCCATAAGAACAAATTTAATAAAAGAAAATCTATGTTCAAAGGGTGCTTACGAAATTTTAAGAACTGGGGATACTTTAAAGGTTACACTTTTAGCTTCAGGTTCAGAAACTGATTTAGCATGCAAAATAAGCCATAAATTAGCCACAGAAAATATTTATTCAAAAGTTATATCAATGCCTTGTCATGAAATTTTTGATGCTCAAGATAATGATTACAAAAGAAAAATATTGTCAGAAAATACAATAATTGTTTCCATTGAGGCCTCGGAAACGAGTTATTGGAAAAAGTATACTGGAGACAAAGGTTTAAATTTAGGAATAAATAGTTTTGGTAAAAGTGCTCCATGTAAAGATGTTTATGATTATTTTGAATTGAACGAAAGTAGTATTGTTAAAAAAATTAAAGAAAAATTATGAAAACTAAAATTGGCATTAATGGATTAGGTAGAATTGGAAGAATGATTCTTAGATCTATATTTGAAGAAAATCATAAAGATCTGCAAATTAAGCATATTAACAATAGAACAAATATCGATATCGCTTGTAGTTTAATTAAAAGAGATAGTGTTCAAGGAAAGTTTAACGCTGAAGTTTACTTTGAAAAAAATAATATAATTATAAATGGAAAAAAAATATCATATTCGCAAGAAACAAATTTAAATGATATTTCTTGGAAAAAAAACGGTGTAGATTATGTTTTAGAATGTACAGGCAAATTTAATTCTAAAGACAAACTTCTTTCACATTTAAAAAATGGTGCTCAAAAAGTAATTGTTTCTGCTCCATGTAAACAAGCAGACAAGACAATAGTATATGGAGTAAATCATAAAGAAATAAATAAAAATGATAAAATAATTTCTGCTGCTTCCTGTACAACTAATTGTTTGGCGCCTGTGATGTATGTAATCAATAAAAAATTTGGCATAGAAAGAGGATTTATGACAACTATTCATTCATATACAACTGATCAAAGATTGCTAGATAACTCCCACAAAGATCCAAGGAGAGCTAGGTCTGCTGCTCAATCAATTGTTCCAACTTCAACTGGGGCTTCAAAAAATATCTCACAAATAATTCCAGAATTAAAAGGTAAAATTGAAGGATTGGCACTTAGAGTTCCAACGCCAAATGTTTCTTTGGTAGAATTTGTTTTTTGCACTAAAAAAGAAGTTTCAATTGAAAGTATTAACAAAACTTTTGAAAATGCTTCAAAAAAAGATTTAAAAGATGTTTTAGAAATTACGAATGAAAAGCTTGTTTCAATAGATTTTAATCATAGTTCCTATTCGGCAATCATAGATGCTTCTTTAACAAACATAGTTGGAAAAAATATGGGAAAAATTTCTGCTTGGTACGATAATGAGTGGGGTTTTTCAAACAGAATGTGTGATTTAGCTAAATATATTAATACTATAAAATGAAGCTGATAGAAAAAGATCTCTCAAAATTTGAGGGAAAAAATATTCTTATAAGACTTGATTTAAATGTACCAATTTCTAATAGAATAATTCAAGATACGAGTAGAATTGATAAAATTTTAGATACTATTAAATTTTTATTAAACAAAAATTCAAATCTAATTTTAATTTCACATATTGGCAGACCAAAAGGGGAAAAAATTGACGATCTTTCTTTAAAACCAGTAGCTAATTATTTGGAAAAAAAACTTAATGTTAAAGTAAACTTAATCAAAAATGATATTTTCTCCATTAATAAAGAAGAACTTTTTAAAAACAAAGAAAAAGAAATTATAATGCTTGAAAACTTAAGATATTACGAAGATGAGGAAAAAAATGATAAAAATTTTGCAAAAAAATTAGCAAGTTTGGGTGATATTTATGTTAATGAAGCTTTTTCATGTTCGCACAGATCTCATGCATCTGTAAGTGAAATTATGAACCACATTCCATCTTTTGCAGGTATTCTATTAAATAAAGAGGTAATTGCTCTAAAAAAATTAACAAAGGAAATATTAAAGCCAATTACTTGCATTATTGGTGGTGCTAAAATTTCTACTAAAATTCCAATTATCAAAAATTTAGTATCTAATTTTGATAATATAATAATTGTTGGAGGTATGGCAAACAATATTGTTAAATTTAAAGGTTATAATATTGGAAAGTCAATCTATGAGGAAGGATATGAAAAAATTATTGATGAAATATTTTTATTAGCTGAAAAAAATAATTGTAAAATTATTTATCCAGAAGATTTTCTTACTGGAAAATCTTTAAATGATAATTCCAAACATAAGATGATTAATCAGATTGAAAAAGATGAAATGATACTTGATATTGGACCTTCTTCTATTGAAAAAATTAATAAATTAATAAATAATTCAAAAACAATTTTGTGGAATGGTCCAGCTGGCTATTTTGAAAATCCAAATTTTTCAGTTGGTAGTTATGAAATTGCAAAGACTATAGCTGAACAAACATCTAATAAAAAATTATATTCAGTGCTCGGTGGAGGAGATACAATTTCTTTAATAAATAAATTTAATTTATTTAATGAATACAATTTTGTTTCAACTGCAGGTGGCGCATTTTTAGAATACCTTGAAGGTAAAGAATTACCTGGTATAAAAGCTTTATCTTAAATGAATGATTTAAAAAAAATAGTAAATAAAATTCTTGGCAATGGAAAAGGTATTCTCGCAGCTGACGAAAGCAACGGAACCATGACAAAAAGATTAGAGGCAGTAAATATAAAGTCTTCAATAGAAAATAGGCTTAAGTTTAGAGAAACATTATTTAAATCTGAAAGTATGAAAGATTGTATCGGTGGAGTAATTCTTTATGATGAGACTATAAAGCAAAAAAGTAATAACGATACAATACCAGAACTAATTTCCAAGTTTGATGCTATCCCAGGTATAAAAGTTGATACTGGTGCAAAAACTTTAGCTAATTCTCCAGAAGAAAAAATTACCGAGGGTCTTGATGGATTGAGAGAAAGATTAAAAGAATATTACAAATTGGGTGCCAGATTCACAAAGTGGAGAGGTGTGTATAAAATATCAAAAATTTTTCCAAGTAAACTTGCTATAGAAACAAATGCACATGCTTTGGCAAGATACTCTGCATTGGTACAAGAGTCTGGAATGGTTCCTATCGTAGAGCCTGAAGTTTTAATGGAAGGCAACCATAATTCGGATATATGTTTTAAAAAAACGTCTGAAGTAATAAAAAAATGTTTTGATGAGTTAATTAAGCAAAATGTAGACCTGACGGGTGTAATACTTAAACCAAACATGGTTTTGCCAGGTGAAAGATCAGAAGAAAAAATAACAACTGAAGAAATTGCAGAAAAGACAATTCTTTGTTTGAAGGAATCAGTTCCAACTGAAATCCCAGGTATTGCCTTCTTATCTGGTGGACAAACCGAATTAGAAGCAACTCAGAATCTTAATTCAATTAATAAATTAAATGATACAAATTTCACAATGTCTTATTCATATGGAAGAGCCCTTCAACAAAGTGCTCTAAAATTTTGGGCAAAAAATAAAAATGATATCAAAGGAACTCAGCAGATCTTTGATCAAAGAGCTAAAATGTGTACTTTAGCAGCAAAAGGTAAGTGGTCAAAAGATCTTGAAAATAAATAAAGAAAGAAAGAAATTTATTTACTTAATTTCTCCTAATTATATAAAAAAAAGTTTTTATAAAGATCTTGAAGATATACTTAGAACTAACTTAGTAAGATTTTTTCAATTAAGATTAAAAAAATACTCATTTAATAAAAAGAAAATTATAGGAATAAAAGTAAGAAAGTTATGTAAAAAACATAATGTCAAATTAATTATAAATGATAATCCTGAATTAGCCTTAGAGATTAATGCTGACGGATGTCATTTAGGTCAAAAAGATATGGATATTAAATCAGCTAGGAGCATTCTAAAAAAAAAAATCATTGGTTTAACATGTCACAATTCTAAAAAACTAATTGGCAAAGCCTACAAAAAAAAAGCTGATTATATTGCTATAGGTGCGTTTTATAAATCAAGAACAAAAAAAGTTAAATACTATGCAAAACCAAGTTTGATAAAATGGGCAAAAAATAATATTAAATGTCCAATTGTTGCTATTGGCGGAATTTCAAGCAAAAATTATAAAAAACTTTTATTGCATAAAGCAGACTTTTTGGCTATCTCAAGCTACATTTGGAAAAAAAATCCATCAAAAACAATTAAAGAGTTTTTATGAAAATAAATGGGAACGAAATAAAACCAGGTATGCTTATTGAACACAAGAATGATTTGTGGGAAGTTTTAAAAACACAACATGTAAAACCAGGCAAAGGCGGGGCTTTTAATCAAGTAGAAATGAAAAGTGTAAATAAAAATACAAAGTTAAATGAAAGGTTCAGATCTAGTGATACAGTTGAAAGAGCTTCAGTTGAAGAAATAAAATTTTCGTATTTATACTTAGATGAAGAAAATTATTATTTTATGGACACAAAAAATTTTGAACAAATTAATGTGAAAAAAAAAGTCCTAGGAGAAAAAGGCAAATTTTTAAGTGAAAATCTCGAAGTTACAATAAGCTTTTATAATGAGGAACCAATTTCAGTAGATCTACCCAATCAAATTAATTGTAAAGTAAATACAACAGATGTTGCTTTAAAAGGACAAACAGTTTCTTCATCCTACAAGCCCGCAACACTAACCAATGATATCAAAATACAAGTTCCTCCTTTTATAGAAAGTGGAGACGAAATTATAGTTGATACGCGAACAATTGAATACGTTAAAAAAATTTAAGCAATGAATTCTATATCTCCAAACCTTAATATAATGATTAAAGCTTGTGAAAAAGCTTCGAAAGTCTTGAAGAGAGATTTTGGTGAAGTAGAAAATTTACAAGTTTCACTTAAAGGTCCAAGAGATTTTGTAACTAATTCAGATAAAAAAGTTGAAAAAATTCTTATTGAAGAATTACTTAAATACAAAAAAAATTTTTCAGTAATCGCTGAAGAAACAAAGTTTATAGATAATTCGGATAAAGAAAACTTTTGGATAATTGATCCAATTGATGGAACAACAAATTTCCTTCACGGTATACCGCACTTTGCAATATCTGTGGCCTTAAGGTTTAATAATGAAATTACATCTGGTCTTATATTCGATCCAATAAAAGATGAAATTTTCTTTGCAGATAAAAATAACGGTGCATACTTTAATAATCATAGAGTAAGGGTTTCAAAAAAAAATAAACTAGACGAATGTCTTTTTGCAACTAACAAAAATGGTATAAAAATTTCAGGGTTAAATTCCAGAATTACAGGAAGTGCGGCTCTTGATCTTGCATACGTAGGATCAGGAAGATTTGATGGTTATTTTCAGAATAATCTGAACTTGTGGGATATCGCAGCAGGATCTTTGATTGTTATGGAGGCTGGTGGAACAATAAATGATATAGATTATTCAAAAATAGAAAATATTAATATTAGAGCTTCTAGTAATAATATTTTCAATAAAATGAATGAAAAAATTGTTAACTTTTAATTGTTTTTAAATTAACTTTTGTTATAAAGCCGTTTATGAAAAAAAAAATACATCCAAACTACCACACTATCAAAGTTGAAATGACTGATGGATCTCAGTTCGAAACTAGATCAACCTGGGGATCTGAAGGTGATGTGCTTAAATTAGAGATAGATCCTAAATCTCATTCTGCTTGGACTGGTGGAAAGCAAAAACTATTAGATAAAGGTAGAGTAAGCAAATTTAACAAAAAATTTCA
>MDTE01087814.1_pt1 | contig 12380 bp, 6 predicted proteins | sample 811231 | NCBI WGS metagenome assembly MDTE01 (sample SAMN05326651, study PRJNA326480) | marine metagenome | isolation source: seawater | place: Indian Ocean: Red Sea | collected 2010
CCAACGCCTGCCGCCATTCAACAACAACCGGGGAGGCCCAGACCCTGCTGCCAGTCAGGCAACCGGCGGTCACTCGATGCGATAAATGACTCCTCGCAAACGCAGGAGGAGATGCTCACCCGCAGGTTGTGCTGCCAGCACCTTGTTTTGCGCAGGCAAGTTATCCTTGATGAGACGAAACCAGGCAGGTGAGAACCTCTGCACAACCACGACCTTGCCACGATCCTTCTCCAAATCCACATCACGTGCGTTGGCCGCGATCCAGAGATTGCCCCGTTTATAGAGCGTCTCGTTGCCCACGGTACGAACCGTGTTCACCGTCACAATCTCATCCGAGTCAATGTCGCGAATCGCCAGACCTGCGCCCAAACCACCGGCGGCTCCCACGGCAGTCGCCGCGGCAGAAGCTTGCGGCCGCGGCGCGTCCCGCAGCGTCTGTTTGACTGCACGCTGTGAAAACGCGGCCTTACCCGCGCTCTCCTCGAGACGTTCGATACGGTTGCGTGCCCGCCGCAGGCCACTTTCGGCATCTGCCAGATCCGCGTTTCCCTGATCATCTGCCAGGAAGGAGGTGTAAGGTGTCAAAATCCCATGTTTCGTCGACAACGCCACAAGCTCTGCGACCAGTTCCTCGTTCTGTCCGTTCAAATCCAGATCATCGATGAGCTCACCGATCCGCCTGACCGCCCACAGCTTCTCGACAAACGCAAAACTCTGGTCAGGGCTATGTGCGACGAAGTCCGCCGGAAAGTCAAAACGCTGCTGCATTTCTCCGATGTTACCAGCAATCACGATCTTGGCCCGCCCGGCAGTTCGATAGCGCCCGACCATCACCAGCTGCTGCCCAGCGAACAGGTCATATACCTGTTTCGGATAACGGCGATTCACTGACTCGTCTGACCGCATTCGTTGACCCTCGATGTCAACATTCACTGTCATGCCCGTCATCACCGGCGCACTGATCCGCCCGTACAATCGGCTGACATGTGCTTCGATATCCTCGTCAGGTCGCACGTATCCGGATTGGCCTCGATTGTCCCGAGACAACCGGTCCAGTAGACGGCTGTTCACATCGTAACCGACACCAAAACTGATCAAACGGGCGCCCACGCGATTCGCGGTCTTGGCCTGCTGGGCGATCTTGATCGGATTCTTCTCGCCCACCGTTGGTAGACCGTCGGTCAGGAACAACACAAACGATGGTCGCTGCGGTACGCTTAGCATGCCTAACGCCGATTGTAGCGCCGCGTCGATATTTGTACTTCCTCCGGCGTAAATTCCCTCAACGAATCCTAATGCCTGTTTGCGTGTGCCCTCATCAAATCGCTGCAACTCGGGCCGAAAGACCTCCACACTGGAATCGTAGACAACGATGTTGAACAGATCTCCGGCCCGCAGATTGTTGAGTACAAACCGCAAGGCCTCTTTGGCCTGATCTATTTTTTTGCCTGCCATGCTGCCGCTCCGATCAACGACGAGCACCACTGTCTTCGGCTGCTGATCTTCGTCAGCGGCTTTTACCTCAGGACTGGCAAGCAAGAGAAAGTAGCCGTCGTTTGACTCGTCTGGCCGATAGGACAACAGACTGGCCCCCAACTTCTCCTGGGCGGTATCGAAAAACAATCGAAAATCCCCAGCAGGAATCTGTTTCTGCGCCGTGAACTGGACTACCGCATGCCGCTCATCGGGGCGTTTTATTTCCACCGAATGCGTTGAACTATAGACACTCTTGACGGGCCAGCGGCTTTCGATGGCAACCCGGAAACGGATCGTCTCGACAGGGTGTGAAGTGTATTTGGCCGCCGCCAACGGGTACAAAAAATCTGTGACCTGGCCGTGCTTGGGAAGTAGCTGCGTAAAACGCAGGGTCACTTTGCGTTCGGCACCAGGTGGCACCGGAAACACACTGGTCTTGAACATGCCAGCGCCCATCCACTCCAGCAGCGCGGGATCCTGGTTTCGACGGATGTAGCCTTCATAGATCGCCCGTGCTTTTTCTGCCGGCAATAGCTTCGCTTCGTGTTCCACACCATCCACCAGTAATGTCAGTCGATCGATGGCCCCGTCGTAAGGCAGAGGAAACACAAAACACGTCTCCATCACCTGCCTCCCGGTATTGACGAAAGACTGCGACACTTGCACCTCCGCCACCTGGTCGCGCAGACGTGCGTCAATGGTCAGCGTTTTGATCCGATAAGAGAGCACAGGTGGCGAGGGCACAGGCCGCGCAGGAATCGGTCGCGGCAAGCGGAAACGATCGCTATCCACCAGCAGGAACCCCTGTCCCAGGCCAGGCTCTGCCCCCGCCAGCGCCAACATCAAACTGCCGCACAAGAGTATCCGTTGCATTGTCCTGTCTCCGATTTTGTGCACACTCTGCCTGCCCTGCTGAGGTAGACGTCAGCGACCGTCTAAAAGTTCCGCAACCCAACCGTTTTTTTTTGGGGGGGGGAGGGCAGGCCACCAATTGATCCGTCAGGACGTCAAAAGGTGCACGAAGCAGGTCACAACAAGCGGGTCATAACACAGTGACCTCACAGCACTCAACCTGGCACCGCTGCGATTCAAGCAAGGTGCGATACCACGCTTCTGCAGCGTCCGCCTGGCCAGAGAGAGAAACCGCGCTCCAGAACAACGACAGGGTCTGCCATGTCATAGGTGAGGTCTTGGTGCGCTCTGCATCTTTGACTGCATTGGCACACGGTCCCAGGGCATCGTGCAAACACCAGAGCCCGCCAACATCGATGATTTGTCCGGAAAGATTGAAGACATATGACGCGAATTGGGGCGCCACCGCGACTCGTAGTGGGAGTTCAACGCGATCCAGATCGACCACACTCATCGGCAATCCACTATGCAAGGAAACCACGTTACAGACATCGACTGCCAAATTGATGGAAGACAGTCTGTCGGTGCTGGCTGCAGTGCGTAAATACTCCGATGCCGGTTTGTTACGACCAGCCGGCTTGAACCCCCCAGCACGCAACAGGTCACGAACGCACGCGCGTATCTGATCCGAGGATTGCAACGGAGCCGCCACATCCAGAGAGAGTAAAGAGGTCACGTCGGGCGCTGGACCCAAGTCGCCCAATTTGTCAGGAAAACGCGTAATGATTCCGCGCAGATCCAACTGGGCGTCGAGTTCGACGGTCAACATCGACGACTCCGAAAGACATGGTGGCCAAAGCCGCCCAACAGTGGGGTGGCAGTCCGCACTCCGAAGAGGGAAAATGAGGAAGTCAGCCTCGCGTTCGGTGTAACCAGTCGCCCATTCTATCGAGAGACGGCGACTGAAATAAGCACAAAGACGTCTCACTTCCTCTCCACTCGTCACAGAAACGGTGGCCCATGCAGCCGAGAGCTTCCTGGTTTGTCATTCCGTTGGTGGTTCTGGGCACCATCAGTCGCGCCGATGAAAAAGCGGATTTTTTTGAGCAGCGCATTCGTCCGCTCCTCACTGCACATTGCTACGCTTGCCACGGCCCTGATCAGGCAATGGGCAAACTCCGACTCGACACCCGTGTGGGCTGGCAACGTGGCGGCGATAGCGGTCCAGCGATCGTACCAGGCGATCCGGCCTCCAGCCTGCTGATCAAGGCAGTGCAGTACCGGGATCCCCAACTCAAGATGCCCCCACCGGACGAAGCCGATCCGTTATCACCTCGCCAAATCGCCGATCTGGTTCACTGGATTCGTGAGGGCGCCGTCGACACCAGAACAGGGAAGCCCCTTCCATCCGGGCCGACTGGTAAGGAGCACTGGGCTTTTCAGCCTCTCACGCAACAGCAGGTACCCGCCGGCAGCCATCCTGTCGACGCACTCATCGATCCGTTGCTCGCGCAGAGGTCCTTTGTGCCAGCTCCGCGTGCAGACCGGCAAACTCTCATCCGGCGCATGACCTACGATCTGCTAGGCCTGCCTCCCACGGCAGAACAACGTGCCACAGCCTTGGCCGACCTTCCCGGCCTGATCGACGCGCTGCTCGCCTCACCGCATTACGGGGAACGCTGGGCGCGACACTGGCTCGATGTGGCACGTTACGCCGATGCCAAAGACGGCGTATTGATGTACGGAGATGCCCGAATCCGACCGTTTGCGTACACCTACCGTGATTATGTAATCCGCGCATTTAACGACGACAAACCGTTCAACGTGTTCATCCAAGAACAAATCGCCGCCGACCAGCTGGACCTGGCGGCGCAGGATCCAGCACTGGCCGCGATGGGCTTCCTGACGCTCGGCCGCATGTTTGACAACAATCGACACGACGTCATCGACGACCAGATCGATACGATCACCCGCGGCTTGCTTGGTCTGACGGTCAGTTGCGCGCGCTGTCATGACCACAAATTCGACCCGATCCCCACGGCAGACTACTATTCGCTCTACGGTATCCTGGCCAGCAGTATCGAGCCCTATGACCGACCACGCATTGGTCCTGTCTCCGAGGCGGGCAAGCAGTACGAACAGGAGCTCGGTGACAAACTACAGGAAGTCTTTGCCCGGCGCCAAAAACACTATGAGGAGACGCTGGCGACCGCGCGGGACCGCACTCCCGACTATCTTGTTCAAGTGGCCACCACAGACCCGGACATTTCAGAAACTTCAATCTTTTTCCTGTCCCTGCTACCGGAACAACTGCGGCCGCAGATCACCTACCGATGGCGCCAACTCATCGCCCGACGAGCCCATCCCCAGGACCCGATTTTCGGACCTTGGGCCGATCTCATGGAAAATCCTGAGCTCCAAGTAAAACGCTGGCAAGAGCGCAAAGTCGATCCCCGCGTCATCATGGCCCTGGTCGCTGCGCAACCCCAGAACCGCGCTGACGTTGCCCGCACCTACGGAACGCTACTGCGTGACATCTGGGCTGGCGAACGGAAGGTTCAAAGTGCACTCCAGGACGTCGCAGGCCAATTAGCGGCACTCTCCGCCAAGAGGGTAAATCTCGCCGACGTGGTCGGCGGCGGAATCGGCCACCAAACCGACACGCGGGGGCAAAGTATCGATCCCGTTACCGGGGAGATCACCACTCGGACTGCCGGTTTTGTTGAAATCACAGAACACGACACGCTTATTCCGGTGCCCGCTAGCGCCGCCGTCGATGGAGTCTTTATCCCCAAGAGCGGCAGTACGGTGATCAGTTCAACCGGCCTGAAAATCAGCGACCTGCCCAAGACCGGAGGACAAACCTGGGACTACTTCCGCTACGGTCCGAGTGGTGGAGCCACTGTCAATACGATCGATGGGGTCGATTACAGCAAGACTCCCAACTCAGTACTCGCTCTACACGCCAATAAAGGAATCACGTTTGACCTGAACGTGCTCCGCACCACGTTCGGTTTCCAGGAAGCTGCCTTTCAAGCCGTCTTCGGCCATGGTGGTGCGAAAGGCCAGAGCACTGTCGATTTCTTTATTTATCTGGATGGGAAACGTGTTCTTCAACGGGAGCAATTTGCCGCGCAACAAAAAGGGCTTGCGATCGACCTTCCCTTACCGGCCCGCGCACGCTTCCTGACCCTCATCGTCACCGAGGGAGGGCAAGGCTTGAGCCACGATCAGGCCATCCTAGGAAACCCGCGCATTGCGATTGCCAACCGTACTGCAAAAGACAAACAGCACACAGCGCGACTGGCCGACCTGCAACAGCAACAACAAGAACTTCAGGATCAACTCGCTGCCCGTGCAGCGCTTGCCGAAGATCGCCTAGGGGCGTTGTTACTCTCGGAACAAAGCCCCGTCTGGTTCCCGATCGACCAGACCTACCATCACCTTTCACGCACTGAAAAGGACGCCTTCCGCGGCCTGGTCAATCAAATCGACAACATTTCTGTCAAGCACAAGGCAGCCGCCGACCGCGCGATGGTAATGGTCGATGACGCGCCACTGTACGATCCCGTTATCTTTCAACGCGGCGATCCTGCACAGCGTGGAAATCCCGTCCCCCGTCAATTTCTGCAGGTCGTATCACCTTCCAAACGAACGCCATTTACCCGGGGGAGCGGCCGTCTCGAACTGGCCAACGCGATTGCCTCTGACCAGAATCCACTGACTGCCAGAGTCTGGGCCAACCGAGTCTGGATGCATCATTTCGGTGAGCCACTGGTCGACAATCCGAGTGACTTTGGACTGCGTACAACACGTCCTGTTCAGTACCAACTGCTGGATTATCTGGCCCACTCGCTGATCAAATCTGGTTGGAGAACGAAAGCACTGCATCGGTTGATCATGACCTCCCAGGCATACCAGCGGACGTCTGACCTGGGACAACATAAACGTCTGCAATTCCAAGCAACCAAGGACCCGGAAAATCAATATCTCTGGCGGGCGCATCGCAGGCGTCTCGACTTGGAACAGATGCGAGACACGCTGCTACTGCTTTCCGGTCAACTCAACCAGGAGATGTATGGGCGCCCTGGCGCGATCGACAACTTGGACTATCGACGCAGGACGATCTATACCTTTGTGGAACGGCAAAACGTGCCCAGCGTTGTCAAGAATTTCGACGCGGCCAACCCCGACAGTTCGACTGCACGGCGCGTGACCACAACGGTTCCCCAGCAGGCCCTGTTCGCGATGAATGCGCCTTTTGTCACCCAAGCCGCCCAGGCGATTGCCAAACGCACCGGTGGCAGCGATCCGACTGAACAGATTCGCCAGCTCTACACGATTATTCTTGGTAGAACCCCTTCCTCTGACGAGCTGAACCTGGGCCTGGCATTCATCAAGAACGCACCCTGGGAACAGTACGCACACACCCTCTTGATGACCAACGAAGCCATCTTCATCGACTGACACCTGCCATGCATACACGACAACGGACAACGAGACGCGAAGCACTTCGCCAGATGGGGACGGGCCTGGGAATGGTAGCACTTCCCGGGCTGCTGAATGCAGCCACCAATCCGCTGGCCACGCGCGCGCCACATTTCCGACCGCGGGCCAAACAGATCATCCACATCTATCTCAATGGCGGACCTTCGCAAGTCGATACCTGGGATCCCAAACCGGAACTGACACGCCGGGCAGGGCACCGTCTGCCCGCTGGAAATCTGACAACGGAGCGGGAAACCGGCGTGGCACTCGCTTCACCGTTCAAGTTTCACCAGCATGGAGAAAGCGGGCTCTGGTGCAGTACGGTTTTCCAGAAAACCGCCGCGCAACATGCAGACAAAATCTGCGTTGTGCGGTCCATGTACGCCAACACACCGAATCACGAACAGAGTATGCGGCTGATGAATACGGGCGATGAAAGACTCTCGCGTCCGAGTTATGGCTCCTGGCTACTGTACGGATTGGGAACAGAAAACCAGAATCTGCCGGGATTCGTCACACTCTGTCCAGGCCTGCCCGTGGCCGACTCTTCCAACTGGCGTTCCGCGTTTCTTCCAGGCATCTACCAGGGAACCTATCTGGATACACGGAAGACCAAGGTCAACGAGTTAATTTCCAACATCCGCAATGCTACCCTGACCCATCCAGAGCAACGTCGACAACTGGACCTGCTGGCCACACTGAATCGCAAACATCAGCAGCAACGGTCTGAAGACCCAAACCTGGAGGCCCGTATCCAGTCCTTCGAACTCGCCTTCCGCATGCAGATGGAGGCCACCGACGCGCTTGATATTTCTCGTGAGACCCAGGCAACCCAGGACCTTTACGGGGCGGACAAGGTACACGGTCGCCAGCTGTTGATTGCCCGTCGACTCGTGGAACGGGGCGTGCGAGTCGTACAGTGTTACCATGGCGATGTCCAACCCTGGGACTCCCATACCGACATTGCAGGTGGACACACCAAATTGGGCCTCGAGGCGGATGGCCCCATCGCCGCCTTGATCCAGGACCTCAATCAACGTGGCCTGTTGGACGAAACGCTCATCGTCTGTGGCGGCGAGTTTGGACGTACACCCGCTGTGGAAATTCCGATCGGCTCAACCGCACCACCGACCGGCCGCGATCACAATCACCACGGGTTCAGCGTCTGGATGGCCGGTGGTGGGGTACGGGGTGGCACCGCCTATGGAAGCACCGACGAGTTCGGCTACCAGGCAGTCGAAAACCGTGTCCACGTACACGACCTGCATGCCACTATGATGCACTTGATGGGGTTCGACCACGAACAGCTTACCTACCGCCACGCCGGACGCGACTTCCGGCTGACCGATGTCCACGGCACGGTCATCGACGATCTGATCGCCTGATCAACGGACGGGCCCCCGCTGCTGTCCAGCGTCCTATTCCAACGACGCAACACGTCTCACAGATAGGCCACGTGCAACTCCACTTTCTCAATCCGCACCGGCTCTGCGTCAGCTTCAGCCGGCCGCGCGTGTCGCACGCTAACCAGATTTTTTCCAACCGCGAATAAACCTGGTGACGGCGAAAATTCCACCCAGTTCTGGTCACGCTTGCCTGCAGGCAGCAAACCTGCATTGAGTCGGACTTCGATGGGAACAGACCGAGATAAGCCGACACGCAGTTTGAGTGTCGACAAACCTGCAGCGCCAGACGCAAGCTCATCGGCCACACTCAAAAAGAGCAGATTGTCGGCGCGCCCAGCGGGATCCAGCGTGACCGGCAGTTGGCCCAGCAGATTCGTGTTCGCGTAGGCTAGACGCGGTGTATCCCAATTGTTCGGATACGGTGTCAGTACTGGCGAATGGCCGCCCCCGCGGCGCTGGATGGCAAATACTTTGTCCTTATCACGTAAAGTCTCAGGACTTCCAATCTCCTCGTACAACCGCCAATCCTGGCCGCCATACGTGTAATTGAACGTGCTGACCGCGTCCGCCCCTTGCTGCCACCAATTCGCATAGATGCCCCTGCCCACCGTTACCATACCCGGATCGTAACCGTCTGGCTTGTGGACAAAATCTGTGCAGGGGTAGAGCTTGATGCCGGTCTCATCGGCCAGCCGGCGAAAATCGGCCAGGTCGACCTCCATCGTACGGCAGCCCAAGGTCAGGACGTCAACCAGACGTTCACGCATCCAGAGCTCGATATCGATCCCATCAAAATGGCAACCAACGACTGTCTCGGGAACCCGTGCGCCGATCAACAATGGCCTGCCACGCTGCCTGGCAACCTGCTGCAACGTGCGACGTAAAGTGCGCATGAATTCGGTCAAGGCCTCCCGCTGCTCCCACTGCTGGCCGGGTGGCAACACGGGACTGTTGCGTGCATAGTCCACTTCGATTCCATCAAAGTCATAATTTTCTGCCACTTCGCGCAACGCGCGGATCTTGAGATCCCGCGTTCCCTCGGCAGCAAAATTCCAGAACGCCGACTTGTGGTACGGCGAAATGTACTCGGGCGGACCGTCGGGATCCGGGTTCCAGTTAATCAAGCGTTCCTTGTGGCCCCATTTCTGCGGCAGCTTCGGGGCGGCACCACGATCATGGTCACCCCCGTTGATTCGCAGCGAGAAAAAAGACTCGATGCCGCGTTTGCGGGTCTCATCACAACAGATGCGAACCAGATCGATTCCCTCGGGCAGGCGACGAAACACAGGATGATCCAGAAGCGTCGGCAAAACCTTGCTGGGGTACGGGGCTTCGTTTCCTTCACTCCAACACCAGCCCACGCTGTCGATTTGACTGCCGCGACGGTCGAGCAGGCGCAGCAAGTGTTTCTTGACGTGCTCCGTACCATCGACACCAGCCGCCGATTTGTAATCGAAGAGATGTGCCAACGCGTCATAATTGACCACGATCCGGCGCCGGCGATCCACCGCCTGCTGGTGTGCAGCGGTTAACCCGGCAACCGTGACAACGCCGGCAGGTGCAATGGTCTGCTCGCGCGGCTGGGCCAGGCTGGCCGCGGCCAGTCCCGCGCCTGCCGCTGCGGTGCCCAGAAACGTTCGCCGGCGTGTGCGATCTTGCTCCACCATTTCCTGCGCTCCTCTGTTTTCTTTCCCGAGAGAATGGCATCCCACCCGCTGCCAGGCAAACCGTCGCCTCTCAACACAATCCAATCCCAGCAACGATGTGATAGTGCGTAATGCCCCGCAGGAAATTGTCGCCCAGCGGAAACGTAAAACCAAGCAGCTCAGCTCACTTATCTGCCAACTACCCGACGGCCCAGGCAGCCGACAAAACCAACTCACGGAGAGACTCGGCAACGAACCGTTGCGGGTCCTCCGGCCGCCGACTAGAATCCCACCACCACGCGACCGATGCCGGCACAAATCGTCTTGCGCCTAAGCACCGGAACACGGCAGGCCGCGCTGCCAGCGATAAATCGACGTCTTCTGAGGTGACCCTCTGGTGGATGCCACATCTCTCCCCGGAATCAAAGCCGTCTTTTGCGATCTCGACGGTACCCTCTATCTCGGTGACCAACTCATTCCCGGTGCGATCGCCTTCCTGGAACGCTGCCGCACGCGAGAAATCCGCACATTTTTTCTCACCAACAACTCCTCACGCTCGGTGGACCAATACCTGGACAAGTTGAACGGCCTGGGTATTCCGGCAGCGTTTGACGAAGTGCTGCTTTCCACACATGACCTGCTGGCATGGTTGTCTGAGAAAGGAATTCGCGAAGTTTTTCTGGTAGGTACTGCAGCCATGCGGTCGATGTTGACCGCCGGCGGATTCATCACGGATTCACCAAACCCCGAGTACGTCGTGCTCGGTTATGACACCGAAATCACTTACCAGAAACTGGCGGAGGCGGCCTGCTTTCTTCAACAGGGAATTCCCCTGGTCGCCAGCCACCCCGACACCGTCTGTCCCACGCCGCAGGGGGGACTGCCCGATGTGGGTTCTTTTCTGGCACTTCTGGAAGCTGCCACTGGAGTCCAACCTGAACACATCTGTGGGAAGCCTAACCCCTCCGTACTCCGCAGCAAACTGGCCACGCTAGGCCTCGCTGCGCACCAATCCGCGGTCGTCGGAGACCGACTCTACACAGACATCGAAATGGCCAATCGAGCTGGTGCGACCGGGATTCTGGTCCTCTCCGGTGAAGCCCAGCGCGCTGACCTTGCAAACGCTCCACAGCAGCCTGACCTGATTCTCGATTCCATCGACGGCTTGCTGCGCTGAGATGCCCGCGGCTTGCCATTTGACACCAACCTGAACTTACACGCGTTTCCTGTTGCCATCGTGGGAAACAAGACGCGCCTCAATGAAAACCGCTGCCGGTTGTTACACGGATCCGGGAACCCGCGTCCCGTTACGCTCCCCACCTGTGTACTTTGACACTCCAGATAGCGAGGAGCAGCTGATGTCACACATCGAACCAATGACGATTGATATTCCACAGACGGTGCTGGACGACCTTCGTCAAAGACTGGAACGCACCCGTTGGCCAGAGGAAGTTCCCGAGGGTGGCTGGAATCGCGGAGTTGATCTCAAGTACATGAAAGACCTCGTTGCCTACTGGCTCGACGAATACGATTGGCGTGCGCAAGAACAGGCGCTCAACCAGTACCAGCACTTTCGAGCGAACATCGATGGGCTGCGTGTCCATTTCATCCACCACAAAGGCCAAGGCCCCAATCCAATGCCACTGTTCATGATGCACGGCTACCCCTGGTCGTTCATCCTGCTGTTACGAATCTTGCCGATGCTGACAGATCCCGCTGCCTACGGTGGCCGGCCCGAAGACGCCTTCAGTGTCGTCATCCCATCCATCATTGGCTACGGATTCTCAGACGCCTCACCGGAAACAGGGTTTGGCTTCCAGCATCATCCTGCCAAGTACGATCAGCTGATGACGTCAGGACTTGGCTACCCGCGTTATGGAATCGAAGGAGGTGACTGGGGCGGCTTCATCACAGCCCCGTTCGGATACCATCACCCCGAAAACTTGACTGGCATCCATCTCAACTGCCTGTTTCCCCGGTTGGGAGATGAACGTGAACCCGCAGATAAAGACCCGGACATCCTCCGCGGCCTCGGGATGAAGTGGGCTCCGGTGAAACCACGAGATCCCGACATGTTGCGTTATTGGAAAAACGTCGAACGCTACTGGATTGACGAGGGAGCCTACTGCCACCAGCAGATGACACGACCCCAGACTTTGGCAGTCGGCATGACCGATTCACCGGCCGGGCTGGCAGCCTGGATCATCGAAAAATGGCGTGCCTGGTCTGGCTGGGGAGACGATTTTGAGAAGCTGTTCTCACGAGACATGTTGATCACCAACGTCATGCTGTACTGGGTCACCAACTCTTTCTGGTCGGCGATCCGGCTCTATAGTGAATCCTACTATCATCCCTGGGAACTACCTGCAGGAGCACGGATCGAAGTTCCCACTGGTGTCGCCGCCTATCCCCACGAGTTGGCACCGATCGTCCGCAAACGCGCCGAACGGTACTACAACGTCGTGCATTACACGGACTACCCCGCCGGCGGACATTTCGCAATCCATGAACG
>MDTE01063296.1_pt1 | contig 12378 bp, 14 predicted proteins | sample 811231 | NCBI WGS metagenome assembly MDTE01 (sample SAMN05326651, study PRJNA326480) | marine metagenome | isolation source: seawater | place: Indian Ocean: Red Sea | collected 2010
ATTGGCCGTTCGAAGTATAAGTGCAGTGACATTGGCAGTTAGTGATATGACAAAATCTGTCCAGTTTTATGGCGATCAGATAGGAATGAGATTATTATATGGCGGCCCAAGTAGTGAGTTTTCGAGTTTCGGGATCGGTGAAAGTTATATAAACCTGATCTTGGACCCGTCCCTGAATATCAGATGGTGGGGCAGATTGATACTGTATGTTGATGATGTAGACGCATTATATAGTCGCTTGCTTGCCAAGGGGTTAAGTACAATAACTATCCCATCCAATGCGCCATGGAAAGAGAGATATTTCCATATATGCGATCCTGATGGTCATGAGCTAAGTTTCGCTCATCCGTTATAAATATTGGGATTCAAGCTCCATTTTGTTGATTTATGCGTTCTGCCCATGGTTTTAGTACAGCATATAACATGTCGTTGATTGGGGTATTGATGTTTAGGCGTTTCCCCATTTTTATGACGGTTCCGGTTAATCCTTCGAGTTCTACTGCGCGATTTTCAGCGAAGTCTTTAGCCATTGAGGATTTTCCAGAATAAGGGAAATTATCTAGTGCCGAAATAGCCCAATCCATTGCGTCATCTGCGATTGGTGCGCCGTACGCTCTACCGACCTCGAATCCTTCGGCTATAGCGTTGAGTATTAGGTCACGGGTTTCCGGGACAGAACGCATTTCTCCCATGCTTGAATTACTAGCGGTGCAAGTGGATGCGCATGCCGATAAATAGGCAAACTTCTTCCACAACGTATCGAGCATGTTTTCTTGGAGTTCCACTTTCCAGTTGGAAGCTTGAAAAATGGAAAGTAGATGTTTGCCTCTTTCACTAATGCCGCGGTACATTTCTCCGAAGTGGGCTGCGCCAGGCCCTCCTTGTGTTACTACTCCGGGTTCAGATATTCGTCCTTCTAGCATAGCTGTGCCGATCATGACACGTTCACTTCCGAATACGTCCGATAGATCGTATCCGTTACTTACACCATTCTGAAGTGTAAGAATCGTGGTATCGTCGCCTACAATAGGCTTTATTGAGTCCATTGCGGAAATATTGTCGAACATTTTCACAGTGAATAAAATTAGATCTTGCTTAGGGAGACTGGACGGGTCATCCGTAGCAGCGTTGTAAACAGTAAAGGTGCCATCATTTTGGCTGTTTACTTGTAAGCCTTTTGATTGAATCGCTGCGAGATGCTCTCCTCTAGCTATGAACGTTACGTCAGGATTATCTCTAGCTAAAAGGCCTCCGAAGTAACCGCCGACGCCGCCTGTACCCATGATTGTAATTTTCATGTCCCGTATGCCTCCTTAGGCTGATATTATCCACTGATACTAACTGTATAACTCTCTAAGCTCTCTTTTGAGCACTTTACCCATAGCGTTTCGAGGGAGTTCGTCGAGGAAGAATACATATTTTGGTTTCTTATAACTTGCTAGATGTTCTCCACAATGTTCTATTAGACTATCTTCAGATGGTGCCGTGGTCGCAGCAACGACGACAGCGACTACTTCTTCTCCCCATTCATCGTCTGGGGTCCCTATGATAGCTGCATCAGACACTTGGGGATGGGACCTAAGAACTTGTTCAACCTCTTCGGGAGATATCATTTCTCCTCCTCGTTTAATGAAATCTTTTGCTCTTCCGGCTAGAAAAATGTAACCGTCTTCGTCTTGATAAGCTAAGTCTCCGGTGTAAAGCCATCCGGATTTTATTGTTTCTGATGTGGCTGATTCTTGATTCCAATATCCAGTCATTAATCTATCTCCACGAGCCACTATTTCCCCAATTTCTCCTGTGTTGACTGGTTCCCCTGCTTCTGACACTATCAATATATCTACATCTTCCAATGGTTTGCCAATCGATGTGAGTCGCTTCAACTTTCTTTCTATGTCAGACGGAGATCCCTCCAATATGTGATCTTCTGGGGGCAACATGGTAATTGTAGATGCTGTTTCAGTCTGTCCAAAAGCGTTTATGAACATCGTGTTAGGAAAATTTGTGATTGATCTCTTGATGACATCTAACGGCATTGGTGCTGCTCCATATGTAATGACGCTCAGGTTTGATAAATCGAACTCCCCAAAATTTGGGTGTTCGATGATCCGTTTTAGCATTGTTGGCACGAGCATCGCTCTGTTTGCTTTATGATCCTCTGCGGTTCTGAGCCAATCTAGAGGGTCAAATTGCCTCATTATCGCCATTGTACGCCCGCCGTAAATCGCTGCTAGTGCTGCCTGTAGCCCTGCGATGTGATAAAACGGAACCGTAATCAAATTAGTTTCATTTATATCCGGGTCGGCTGGAGATACTGTGGAAAGCAAGTAAGACGAGAAACTATTATGACTTAACATGACGCCTTTTGGGGTGCCGGTGGTCCCAGCGGTGAACATTATGACGGTGGTGTCCGAATCATCATCTTCCGGAAAATGCATTTGGTCTTTAGATTGACCCTCTAACATACCCTCATAGTATTGGAATGTATCGGTTTCTTGAAAATCGAGAGTTATAAGTTGATCTTTTTGCAAAGTATTTCTGTCAATCAGACTGTGGGTTAATGGGAGATATCTATTACCTATGAACAACAAATCTGGTTGAGATATTTCAAGCATCTGGTGCAGCTCGTCTTCTTTAGCGCGAAAATTAATTGGGACATAAATTGCGTCGAGTTGAGCCGTAGCGAAATATATTTCAATTGCTTGGTTAGTGTTTACGTGCATGAAAGCAACTCTGCTGCCTTTACGTATTCCCATGTTGGACATAGCATTCGCTAGCATGTTGACCCGATCTTGTAGCTCTGAAAAAGTTGTTTTGGCATCGTCGAAAATTAGAGCTGTTCTTTCAGGAACAATAAGGTTTGTGATGGTTAGGAATTCAGAAGTATTCAAGACTTTCACCCCGAGTGAAAAATGTTGTGCATAACTGTTTGATCAGCTTGTATTATATTCCAAGACTACCTAAGTGTTTTCCAAAGGAAAAGATTCAGATCGCCAAAGGCTGCCTTGGTTTTCCATTGCTAATTTTAGTGCGGCTGATTTTTGAGGCAAAATACATGAGACAGCATTAGCCATTTCATTGGCATATTGCAATAATTGGTCATCCGATACCACTCGTGAAATTATTTTTGATGATAAAGCCATGCTGGCGTTCAATCTCTCCCCTGTTAAGAGAATATCTAATGCGGGAGAGGTTCGTGAAACGCGGGGTAGAGTTTGTGTTCCGCCTGCAGCTGGAATCATTCCTAAATGTGTCTCAGGCATGGCGAAAATCGTGTTCTCACTTGCGATTCTGATATCACTTAAGAGGGCTATTTCTAATCCCGAACCGATACAATACCCGTGAACAGCTGCAATTATGGGTTTTTGAAGTGATATCATCTGCCCCCATACATCTCTCTGCCACCTAACATATCGAGCAACTGTTTGGGAAGGAGCGCTACCGAATTCAGTTAAGTCTGCTCCAGCACAAAAAGCAGATCCTTCTCCGGTGATTAGTACGCAACGAATATCTGGATCGTCTTTCATAAGGTTCAATATTTGAGAAAATTCATCCCTCATTTGAATGTTATAAGCGTTAAGATATTTTGGTCTATTAAGTGAAATGCGAGCGGTATTGTTATTTTTTGTTACGCGTATGGTGGAGTATGCAGAATTCATTAGAAAGGAGTCCCTGAAGCACGTCGGTACAGTTCGTCAAGATTGAGTTCAGTGTACCTTAGGCCTATGTTTTCTATATTGTGCGCGTCGCTGACCTGCACGGTCATTAGATTGTATTCGTCTGCGACCTTTTGAACCTGTTGTTTTCTAATGTGCCAGTTATGGATGTAATTATCTATTTCTATCGCGTGGATGTTATCCTCAATTATTATATTCGGACTGTAATATCCAGGGTGGCAGTATATGCGAAATATGTCACCGCTATCCAAAAATAATTCGGTTACTTGATATTCGTCGAAAGGACTGTCCGGAGGTCTAACTTCTATCTCCCAACCAGGTATTACTATCATCTGGCCGGGAAAATGTTCTTCGGCTATTTTGCAAAACTGGAAAGCCCAGTCCTTGTTATGGTGATCGGTTATAGCGATTCCGTCTATGCCTTTTGATTTTACTTCTGCTATGACCTGCTCCACGATCTGCAGTGATACTGGTTGGAAGTTAAATGCTTCCCAAATGTGAGTGTGTAGATCTAGTTTTAATTGCACTTGGTGGTGTCCTTTTGTGTGATTATCTCCCTTCGAATTTGGGAGAGCGCTTTTGAAGAAAAGACTCGATTCCTTCTGATCGATCATATGTGCTTTGTAGTATGACATTCAGATCAGTTTCTAGTCGTAATCCTTCCGTGAGACTCATTTCCATGCCGCAGTAAACGGCTTCTTTAGCATATTGATTTGCAACAGGAGCGCCAGAAGCAATTAATGCCGCTAGTTCACCAGTGGTCTTCTCAAGGCTATCATCTGTTACTACTCTGTTTACCAATCCGATTAATAAGGCTTCTTGGGAAGATACCGTACGACCTGTAAGCAGCATATCCATGGCCCAAGAGGCGCCAATAGCTCGCGGCAATCTCTGGGTACCGCCGTCTATCGGAAAATCCGATCCATTAAAGAGATCATTGCATCGGAATCGCGCCGAGGTGGTGCACAATCGTATATCTGTGCAGAGAGCTACTTCCAAGCCATGTTCCATGGCATCGCCGTTGATGCTAGATATGGTAGGGATGCGAAGGTTCGTTAAATTCTTAGAAATATTCAATTCAGATAATATTCGTCTGCGTTCTTCAAGGGAACGTTCGGGACTAATTGATGTTCGTCCTGAGGAGAAGACAGATCCTGTAGCAGAAATAACCATGACGGAGATACTCTCATCTTCATGTAATTGCTCCAAAATCCCGTTGAGTTTACTCGCCATGTCTTCGTCTATAATATTCATTTCAGAAGGATTGTTTAGCACTACAGTTGCGATTTTATCTTTGATAGTCACGTACGCTTTGTTGTTATTCATGCCCGTTCTCTACGTGGTTAAATAGTAAGACTCAGTAAAGATGTTAATGTTCACTTTATCTCTTGACAAGTAGGTCCCGCTTATTTACGATAATTTAGCACATCTCCGTAGAATGCATGATGTGTGAAATCGCACGTAATAAACAGAACGTTACTGTGAGTAAACAGAGAAGGAGGCAAAAGTGGTAACCAAAGTAACGCTTCAACCGTTGGGTGAGAGAGTTATTGTCAAACCTAGCGAACAAGAGTCAACAACCAAAGGCGGAATATTCCTTCCAGATACGGCGAAAGAAAAGCCACAGGAGGGAGAAGTCGTGGCGGTGGGTCCTGGCAGAGTCACTGATGATGGAACTCGTGTTGCCATGGAATTAAGCGCAGGTGATAAAGTAATCTACTCTAAATACGCTGGTACTGAATACAAAGACGGCGACGACGAGTACCTCATACTGCGCGAAAGCGATGTTTTAGCGAAAATATCATAATATTATCAAGTAGATTAGTATAAGGAGACGACGCAATGCCTGCTAAGAAACTGGCATACTCCGAAGAGGCTCGCAAAACTCTGAGAATCGGAGTAGATGTACTGGCTGATTCGGTTAAGGTAACTTTGGGACCGCGAGGTCGAAACGTAGTTCTAGATAAGAAATTCGGACCTCCATTAGTTTGCAGCGATGGAGTGACTATCGCCAAGGAAATTGAACTTCCAGATGCTTTCGAGAATATGGGGGCTCAGTTACTGAAAGAAGCCGCAACAAAGACAAACGACGCTGCTGGTGATGGCACGACAACCTCAATAGTCCTTGCACAGGCAATCATTAACGAAGGGTTTAAAAACGTCACAGCCGGTACCAACCCTATGGCTATCAAGAGGGGTATCGAGCGAGCTGTAGAGTCAGTTGTTGGAGAACTCCAGTCAATGTCTCAGACAGTTGAAACAAGGGAAAGAATTGGCCAAGTAGCAAGCTTGTCAGCTCATGAAGATGCCATCGGAGAAACTATTGCGGAAGCAATGGAGAAAGTAGGAAAGGACGGAGTAATAACCGTTGAAGAATCCAAAGGCTTGGCTGACGAAATCGAATATGTTGAGGGAATGCAGATAGACCGCGGGTATATCTCTCCTTATTTCATCACTAACTCCGATCGTATGGAATCAGTGATAGAAGACGCAACATTGGTAATTACAGACAAGAAAATTTCTGCGGTAGCAGATTTTCTCCCCGCGCTGGAGAAACTTCTTCAGATCGGAAAGAAAAATGTTGTAGTAATCGGAGAAGACGTTGACGGAGAAGCTCTGGCAACATTAGTAGTTAATAAACTGCGAGGAACGTTAAACATACTAGCAGTAAAAGCTCCAGGTTTCGGAGACCGTAGAAAGGCTATGTTGGAAGATATAGCTATTCTGTGCGGTGGAACAGTCATAAGCGAGGAAACCGGTCGCAAATTAGATACTGCAGATATTGAAGACTTTGGGACCGCTCGAACTATATCTTCTACTAAGGACGAAACCACTATAGTAGATGGTGGAGGTTCGGAAGCCGCTATCCAAGCTCGAATAAATCAGATAAAGACTCAAATTGAAGAGACAACATCTGAATTTGATCGAGAGAAACTACAGGAAAGAATGGCAAAACTATCTGGTGGTGTTGCTGTGATTAAGGTAGGAGCAGCAACAGAAATCGAACTGAAAGAGCGCAAGGCAAGAGTAGAAGACGCTCTGTCAGCTACTCGGTCAGCGGTGGAAGAAGGTATAGTAGCCGGTGGTGGAGTCGCACTGGTACGAGCTTCTAGAGCTCTTGATCAGATCTCTGGTCTTACTCAAGATGAAGAGATTGGCGTCAACATAATCCGACGATCTGTAGAACAACCTCTAAAGCTCATTGTTGAGAATGCAGGCTCAGAAGGAGCTGTTGTGCTGAACCAGGTCAAAGAGGAAGCAGATGATTATGGCTACGATGCAGAAGTCGGCGAATTTGGGCCTATGCTAGAACGAGGCATCGTTGATCCCGTAAAGGTTACGCGGTATGCACTGCAAAATGCTGCTAGCGTTGCGGCAATGGTATTAACAACTGAGTCCATGATTACGGAAATACCAGAGCCTACTCCAGCAGCTCCTGCTATGCCGCCAATGGACTACTAGTATAGATCTATACCCAAGTAGTATAGCGTTTAGTTATAGCCGTCTCGCGATAGTGGGGCGGCTATTTTTAGAAATTGTGAAATAACCATTGACAATAAAAGAGTGTTGTATGATCTGCATAAGGACTGAATGGAGGTGCTATGGCTGCTAGGAAAGTTTATGCCTCATCTGAGAATGCTTTAGCGGATGTATTTAGTGGTGCTACTTTGTTGATCGGAGGTATCTCACAATATGGCATACCAAAGACGTTAATCAACGCCCTCGCAGATAAAGATATATCTGAATTGGTGTGCGTATTTTCTCCTTGCAGTGAATTTGGTGCGTTTCCATTGACTGCCTTAGACCCTTTGCTTAAGAGGGGTCAGATTTCTCGACTTATCACCGCTTTTCCGTTCTATCAGAATACAGGCAGTTTGATTGAATCACAATGGAGCTCTGGCAATTTGTCAATAGAAGTGATACCTCAAGGATTATTATCCGAAAAACTTCGTGCGGGTGGGGCCGGTCTAGGCGGTGTGTTTACGCCGGTTGGAATGGGTACTTCTTGGTCTAATAGATACGAGACTCAAGAGATTGATGGTAGACAATGTCTTTTCCTTGAGGCATTGAGAGGTGACTTTGCTTTGGTAAGAGCGCAACAGTCCGATAACTTGGGTAATCTCATATACAAGGGAATGGAAAGAAATTGGGGGCCAGTCATGGCCATGGCAGCTGATATAACGATTGCTGAAGTAACTGATATTTACGACGCTGGAGATTTAGATCCAGAATTAATCATCACTCCTGGCATATTCGTGAATCGGTTAATCCAGTCTGGACAATCGTAAAGAGATGGTGGTACCAGCATATGCTTGATAAAAAGGTCCTAAGTTTAGATGAATTGGCATTTAAAGTAGCCCGGGAAATAAGACCTGGTAATGTTGTTGCCGTTGGGCATGGAATGGCGGATGTAATTGGGAAACGTTTATCTAGTGCGCCCGACGCGTGGATAATAGATGGGTATGGAGGATTGATCTCAACACACGGCGCTTCAAAGTCTTCTAAGGATAAACAAGGAAGTTCTTTTCATGGTGTTAGCGATGTTGCTTCGATCATGCACGGAGGGCACGTCGATATCGCGATTGTTGAGGCGGGAGAGATAACGGCATCAGGAGATATTGTTTCGCTATCAACTCTGAGCACGGCAGGGTTGCTAGCTCCCGGGTGGTCCGTGGATTTACTCGATAATCCCAGAAGAGTGATAGCAGTAGCGAAACACTTTAATAGTATGGGGGAGAGTGTCTTAAAGAGTAATTGTACCGTGAATCCTGATGGTATTGGTTGCGTAGATATGATCATTACCGATATAGCTGTTTTGGAAATAGGTGACAACGGATTCGTTTTAAAAGAATTAGTTGATGGCTGGGATATTGACGACTTGACTGCCGACGGTAGCATACACATTGAATCATCACAATCAATTACAGATGGCGAAGTGGATAAAGAAGAAGAAACAGAGCTATCTAAATTATATGATACCGGTGTTGCAGCGATGTCAGATTTGCCTGATGGCGCTACGGTTATGATCGATGGCTTTGCAGGTCCAGGTGGAATGCCTCATTATTTGCTGGTTTCTTTACGTGACCATGGGGCGAAGGAACTTACTATCATAGGTAACACAGCCGGAATAGCAAGAGTAGTAAATTTTGGAACACCAGCGGGCAAACAAGCAATTGACCATACATTATTGATAGACAACGGGCAGGTGTCTAAGGCTGTGGCGTCGTATCCAGTGTCGCCATCTGCTTCTCGTCCTACCGCTTTTGAATTGGCCTACCGGAGGGGTGATGTTGAGTTAGAGCTCGTTCCTCAAGGAACTCTTGCTGAGCGACTGCGTTCTGGCGGGGCAGGTATATCCGCGTTCTTCACTCCTACCGGAGTGGGAACATTAATTGCAGAAGGTAAACAATCTAGGATTATCAAAGGTAAGGAATATATTTTGGAAAAGGGCTTGAGAGCCGATTTTTGTATTATAAGAGGTTATAAGGCGGACAAATTAGGCAATGTAATATACAAGGGTACATCGAGGAACTTTAATCCTGTTATGGCCCCTGCTGCCGATATAACTATTGTCGAAGTCGATGAAGTAGTGGAAGTTGGCACTTTGGAGCCTGATGAAATCGTTACACCAGGCATTTATATAGATCGGATAGTTATCAGACCAAAAGATTTCTCCCCATACGAATAATTTTCAGGATTAAGAGTGGTTTATGCTGGAAGATAAAGAAAGGCTACCAAGAGAAGTAGTTGCCATGAGAGTGGCGAAAGAATTACCAGATGGTGGATATGTAAATTTGGGAATAGGTATACCTACCCTCGTGTCGACTTTTGTGTCAGATGAAAGCATGGTCTTTTATCACAGTGAGAGTGGTGTTCTTAATTGCGGCCCATTGGCTGATGAGGATAGTCAAGATATTGACTTGATAAATGCTGGAGGTCAATTCTTGGCCACTGTGCCTGGGATGGCTTTCTTCAGCTCAGTTGATGGATTTGCCATGATACGCGGAGGCCACGTCGATGTGACCGTTCTTGGAGCGCATCAGGTTTCTGCAAAAGGAGACTTGGCTAATTGGATGTTGCCAGAAAGAGGTGTGGGTAATATAGGCGGTGCGATGGACTTGGCTGCAGGGGCAAAGCAGGTAATAGTTGCTATGGAACATACCGACCGTACCAATAACTCAAAAATAGTGGATGAGTGCACGTTTCCAATTACTGGTAAAGAATGTGTGTCACTGATAGTTACAGACGTTGCTGTCATGGAGCCAACACATGAAGGTTTAGTTTTGAAGGAAATAGCTCCGGGCTGGGATGTCGACGAAGTGCAATCTATTACTTTGGCCCATTTGATAATAACGGACGATGTGAAGGAATACGAGTTGTAAGAGTGATTGTGAGTGAGTCCTATCTACGTTGACTTAGCATTTGTCGGGTGCTAATCTCGGGTTAGACAACCAAAAATACCTTTCAAAATCAGGAAGCATGTTCCATTTTAAGGATTCTGGTATCACTTTGGGGATTGGATATTGGTGGATGCCTTGGCTGAAATTAAGTTGCCGTAGGAATCAATTAAGTGGTACGCATCTGAAATTATTATAAACCGGCTAACGATTACGTTAGCGGTCCTTATTCGGTGGTTGAGGAGATAGAGAATGTCTGATGATTTGGTTATAGGGGGTAAAACCTTTACATCTCGATTGATAGTCGGGACTGGTAGATATCGCAGTATGGAAGATATGGTTCAAGCATTGGAATCGTCTGGGACAGAGATGGTGACGGTAGCCATAAGGAGGTTGGATCTGGACAATCCAAATGAGAAGACCATACTGGATTACATTGATTGGAATAAATACAATATTTTACCTAATACAGCCGGATGTCAGACCGTAGAAGAGGCTGTCTTCGTTGCTAAGCTGGGTAGAGAAGTTACCAAGACAGATTTTGTTAAGCTAGAAGTTATTCCTGACGCGAAGTACTTATTTCCAGACCCCTCGGCTACTCTAGAGGCAGCCAAGCAGTTGGTATCAGATGGATTTACAGTGTTGCCGTACATACACGCTGATCCTATGTTAGCTTTAAGACTTGAAGAGGTAGGATGTGCAACCGTGATGCCCCTTGGTTCGGCTATTGGCTCAGGGCAAGGGATACATACAGTAGAGGAAGTAAGAATCATTATCGAACGTGCGAACGTTCCTGTTGTTGTGGATGCTGGGTTGGCAGTTCCGTCGGACGCCGCTAAAGCGTTGGAGATAGGAGCAGATGCTGTCTTAGTTAATACTGCTATAGCACAAGCGGAGGACCCTGCTCTCATGGGAGAGGCTTTTAAATTGGGAGTAGAGGCAGGTCGGAAGGCGTACTTGGCGGGTAGGATCCCTACTAGAAATTATGCTAATGCGAGCAGTCCAACGTCAGATGTTCCACAGCCTGGCTGATTAGTAGTGAAAAAGCTGTTGAGATTGCCATGTCTGTGCGTAGTGACTGATTCACAAAGATATCATATGGATGATCTTGTGGATAGTTTAGCGTATGCAGTCAACGGTGGGGCAGATATGATTCAGATCAGGGAAAAATCTCTCGAAGGTGAAAAACTGGAACATCTAGTTCAGAGTGTTGTCGGAAGAGTTTCAAGTACAACGCATATTCTAATAAATGGGCATGCTAGGATCGCAAAAAAAGAAGGAATTGGCCTGCATTTACCGGAGAACAGTGAGCCAATATCGCAGGTCCGTACTATTATCGGACCGGACGCTCTTGTCGGCAAATCTGTACATAGTGTTAACAGTGCTATAGCCGCTGAGAAAGACGGGGCAGATTTTTTGATTGTTGGTACTATGTTTCCGACAAATTCTCACCCAAGTAAAATACCCGAGGGGCCAGAGTTGATACGACGTATGAAAGAATCTGGCGAGGTTGATATTCCGATATTGGGCATAGGAGGTATAACTCCAACTAATGCTCAGCTCGTATTATCGGCCGGAGCTTCCGGTGTTGCGGTCATAGACAGTGTATTAGGCTCTGCCGATCCTTGTGAATCGGCGAAGAGACTAAAGGATGTGTTATATGATAATGTTACATAACTTATATACGGGTAACTTCGAAGTTAGGAAGCCGATAATTGATTGATCTTATAGTTAATGGCAAACCACGCCAGGCGGGCGATAATACCTCGTTAGAAGCTTACTTGATGACTATCGATGTAGACCTTAAATTCGTCGCAGTTGGTTATAATGGCGAGGTTATCCAAAAACAGAATTTTTCCAAAATTAAACTCTCTGATGGCGATCTCTTGGAAATAGTTCGCCCTGTCGGTGGAGGGCTGGATTTGATATGTCATCAAATCTTGAACTAAATGATTCGGATTTGAATGAGATACTGATAAATGTCTTGCGCGAAAACCAGCAGATGGTCGTGGGACTGTTTAGAAATGAACCTGGAAGCTGGGGTTTTTTGGCTGGTCAGGGTGTTATAGCCTGTAAGGATCATTTGGGGCGAGGGCTAACCGATTCGGAAAGAAGGATAGTTTGGGGTCGACTGTGGTGGTGGATAAACCAGTTGAAAATAGGTCTGCTGTCAGGGGAAGAGCAAATTAATGACTAATATGGATTGGGGTGTGCATATTTAGGAGACTAATGTTGCACACCCCATAACCTAATTTTAAGGAATCAGTATCACTTTGCCGCGGGTTCCCCTGTCAGAAAGATGC
>MDTE01170907.1_pt1 | contig 12378 bp, 4 predicted proteins | sample 811231 | NCBI WGS metagenome assembly MDTE01 (sample SAMN05326651, study PRJNA326480) | marine metagenome | isolation source: seawater | place: Indian Ocean: Red Sea | collected 2010
AATCAGTTCACACGCTGTGTAACGAACATCAACACATCTTCTTAATTATGGGATCATGAAAGCAACCGGTTCAATGAGGGGGGCCCAAGTCTACTTTTGGAGGCATAGAGGCTCCTCTGTCTATGCGATTGCGATCGTGCTGTTGATGATGTCGATGCCATGGTCCACAACAGTAGATTTCCGAGAGGAGCCCACGAAATCTCAATCGAGCAACTCTAATTGGGGAGCATCTGGTAGCGTAGATACCGGTTGGTTGACCGTGGGCTCGGAATCAACTGGATCGTCCACTACCATAGTACAGCACCCTCCTGGAGCATCCATCGAAAACATGACCTTTGAGATCGGTGTCAATGGCTCAGTGGGGATCTGCGCTCAGGACCCCATACTTACCTTGGTCGATGCAAATCAGGAAATATTTGATGGAACCGGAATTGGTGGATTTGGATGCAGACAAAGCTACTCGCCCGATGATGTTCTTGACAGCTATTTAGACCCATATTCGAACTCTGAAGCCGGTTTGTTGCTTCCTACTGGAGCTGTGCTGACCGACATGGTAATCGAAGCAATGCGTCCAGCCTCGCCGAGGTTATCGCCATCATTACCCAACCTCGTTGTCCATGACTTGAGTCATGACGCTTCTTCAGGGAGGACATTCATACTTGCAGACGATGATCTCCTTGTGATTGACGAAACTGTCTCAAATCCAATAGTGCATGTTGAATCCATATCGGCAACTGAGGTACAAGTCATTCAACCGGAAGACCTTCTTGTCGCGCTGTCAACTGACGGTAATGTACACTACTATCGATTGAGTAATCTAGAATACATATCATCGCATTCTCTGAACGACACTATTGGTCGACCGGGAACCTTCGAATGGCAGGAAAACAAGCCTGCAAGTTTGTTCTTGGATTCACAGAACAGAACGTGGATATCCAACGGCTGCCACATTCTCTGGAGGGATCCAAACTCTTCGCTTGAATCGTATCATTTCCATGACGTGTGTACAGGCTCAAATGATCCAATAATATCCACAATCCACTTAACAGGAAACAAACTTCTGGCAGGCACTATTGGAACTGGATTTGTGATGCTTGATACAAGTGAGGATGTTAATTCAACAGTAGTACTTTCAAATGCAAGCTTCTTTTCTCCAATAACTTCTCCATCAATTGTTTCTTACAGTGTGACGTCAATTGAGATTCTCGATGATCAAATCCTTGTTTCGGGAGATGGTGGAGTAGATCGATTTCACATCCTTTCTGACACATGGTTGAGCCCATGGACAACTTCAAATTGGCTCGATTCTAATGACGTCCTGAAAGTAATCACATTGGAAAATTATGCATATGTCGTGACCCCATCAAAAATTCACAGGTACGATTCGACCGTTCTAGCTTTCACAGGGGCCATAACCACAAATCAGGCCAATCTCACAGCATTTGACAAAGTCTTTCCTTGGCCGTCTTCAAACCAGGGAATCGCTGCTTCAGACGGCGCAGGATCCCTTGCCAAGATAGTTGACATGAGTGCCATCGAGCCTCTAGTTTTAGCCAGCGGGCCAGCAATCCTCGAACCACAGGTCGTTTCCGTAGTTGATGCCCCATCTGGAAAACAGGCTTGGTTTGCATCTGGAAGTGAAGTTGACCGATTTGACGAAGAATCCAAGAGGTGGCTGGGAGTAATAGACTATTCAATCGATGGAATCGATTCGGAAATTACTGACATAGTTCAGATAGATGATCAAACGGTAATTGCATCAACTTCGGGTCACGGAATCATCCAGATTGACCCAACAGATGGATCACTCATTGGCACAGTATCCGGATCGGATATCGCGGCAATAGACACTTTGGGATATGATGACTCCACAGACAAAGTATTCGTGATGATGCCTGAATTCGGCATTGCGATAGGGAACACGAGCGATTTGGCCGATTATTCGTTTTTTGATGAAGACTCAGGACTCGACTCCTTAGAATTTACCTCCATGACCTACAGGTCAGACATCCTCTACATTGGCACCACAGACGCCGGTGTTATTCGCATCGAAGTCTCGAGCGGGGTGGTGTTATCGTCATGGAGATCGCTGGGTATAGACGACGTAGACGAGGCTCCAATAGAATACGTGGATGGTGACGATAGGATTCTTCTCGGCCTGAAGGGGTTTGGCATCATTATACTCGACCGCTTTACTGGCGAAGTGTTGCATGTTTGGGATGAGGCTGATGGAACGCTTCCAGACAATGACATAAACGATATTTACTCGGATATTAATGGAAACATAATCATATCTTCCGAGGGTCCATCATTCTGGAACCCAGGCGTAGCAGCCATGTGGGATGGAGCGGATTACCTACAACCAACATGGACATCGTTCCCCACAAGCATACCCGGCCCAAATAACGACCCTTTCCAGTTCTTCGAGGCCACGAGCAACGCCGATGGAATCTACATGGGCACGAACAGAGGGGCTTGCATGTGGGATTGGTCGCTGAACGGGCCAGATTGTTGGTCCTCTGCAGACGGACTCCCCTCGCGTTTTGTTAATACCGTAGCTATTCTGGAGCCAAACCGACTCTACGCTGGAACCTCAGAAGGGGTGGGAATCATAGACACATCCACTGGGACGGTGGTTGACGTGTGGACAGCAGCAGCGGATTCTGATCAAACCGACATTGTTGTCATAGATTCCATCGTCTACCTTGGGGTTGAAGGTATCGGCATTGCGAGATACGACCTAAACACCCAAGAATGGCTAACCACATGGGATGGAACCAGCGGCCTCATAGATAATGACCTCATAACTCTCCTCAAAGAAGGCGAAGTCCCTGGCACTATGTGGGCCGGCGGTTATTTTGGCTTGGTCAACATAAACACCACCAACGAGCAACTCAACTTTGATTGGAATCTGGGACCCAACTCAGGAGGGCCCACGCTTCCCTATGAACCCCCCATGGACGTGATCGTTCACGATGGAGTCCTATATTACCAACAAATAGTTCCTAGCCAGTCCTGGCAGGCACGTGATTCAATTGCCAGAATAGATATCCAGAACAATACTAGCCTCGCACAAATAGATACCACTGACACCCTTGGGTATCAAGGTCAGATCCGTGGAATGCACATGGTCCAAGACAACTTATGGTTGGGCGTTGCAGGAGTCCAGGGATGGGGCGGTGCAGAGCCTGGCGACATAGCTAGATGGAACACCACATCTGGCAATTGGGAAGACCCGATTGGATCTTACGGCAGTGTCCAGCGAGTTAATGCCCAGTTTCTTGGAGACTGCTTTCCAATCGCATCGGGGAATTGTGAGTTCTGGGTTTCCTATGGAGACTCTATCCTCAGGAGGTACAATGCAACTGACATGACCCTACTGGATTCATGGGACGACGTACCAGGCCCTATCAGAGGCATTGAGTCAATTGGAGAGACCTATCTATTCGGTTCTACGGACGGAATTCTAAGATGGGACTCCAACAATTCCACATTTTTGACCCCATGGACTCCTGGATCTGGAATGCCATCAAATGTAGCTGACCGTGTCTATTCCATGCGAGTGGTTGGTGACGATCTCTGGGTCGGTACTTACCAGGGTGGCAACATAGACGTCTCGATATACAACCAGTCATTAGACTCGTGGGACGTCACACCCTATACAGACGTAGGTGGGTATGCTTATCCTGCCGACATTGAAATCTGTGAAGGAATCGTACACGTCGCTTTCGGTAGGCTACAATGGTGGCAAGGTGGCTATGTAGCTCGATATGACTACTCGGATTCAGACGGAAATGGAATTGCTGGTGAGTGGATAGATGCCTGGGAGGATGGCAATGGGCTGGACGACGCGGACCCCAGAGCCCTGGCCTGTGATGATAGCCACCCAATGTTGTACGTAGCCTATGATTCCGATAATGTCGGCATATCTCGATTTGACTATTCCACGGACACACTCCTGTCCGCTATCACTCCATCGAATGGCATATCATCAGAACCTGTATTCCCTGGCGGTATCCTTTACGACAATGGCATTCTACTTGTCAGCCACGTTGATGAAGGCGGAATTTCAAGAATAGAAACTTCAGGGCTTGTAATTTCCACAGGTACCGTTTTCGGTGTTGGAATGGATGGGAGTTCGATAGTGAGAGCACCTCCTTCGTCAGACTTCGCATACGCCATTGGCAGGTCTGGTGAAACCTCAGGGGTGAATAGAGTCGATCGCCTTGATTCAACTGGGTTGATTGAGGGTGGCTTCGATGAACTTCTCATCCTGCCATCGGGAGATGTAGTTGAGTTTGTTTCCAATGGGGCAAATGTTTGGGCAGCCGTTGGGACTTCAAACCAAGGAAATTGGCAGAGCAGCTCAGGATACGGTCGCACCATCATGGAGGGCATGGTCGATCAAAACGGTACTCTTACTTGGCTGGACTCATACGATTTCAATGACGATATCGTGGAAGACATTATTTTAGACGGGAATACGCTGTGGGTTTCGACGACCTATCGAGGTATGATTGCTCTCGACACAAATACGAAGCAGACCCGAACACACCCAGGCTCAATTCACAACTCAATGGACGGAATGTACTTGGAAAACGGTAATTTGTATGCCGGTCTGACCAGTGTTTTTGATGCCGCATCGGGCTTTCAAGTGTTAGACACGACCTCGAGAATATGGAACGAGGCGGAATTGTTGGCAGCGTTACCCGCAAACGACATAGGGGACTTCTTGAGACTGGGGAACGTCACTCTGGTGACAACACCGGTAGGAATCGGGAGATTCGACGAATCGGCTCAAGAGTGGTTAGATCCAATCACAACCTATGATGGCCTGCCACCTGATTCTGATCGGATAGAAGTTGCATCGAGCAACCGAACGAGCAACTTGGTGGTCATCTCAAGTCCAAGCGGACTCTCTTTCATACACAACCCAACACAAAATGCCTCTGTGAGTACCCGGGTGACTCAATCGAACGGACTCATTTCCTCGTTTATAGCGGACATCCAGATCCTTCCTGAAAGGAGCAAGAACATAACACTGCCAGATGGAACTACCCAAGAGCTACACCAACCAAAGGTCTTGATCGCATCGCACCCCGGGGTGGGGGCATCGCGACCATGGGTTTCATCTTGGGCAATAGACGATCAGGAAATCTTCACGGATTACCCACTTGACATGCTACCAAGCAACAGTGTGACAGCAATAGCCACTGATGAATGGGGAGTGCACATTGCCACTGACGTCGGTCCATTGTATCATTACAATTTCAGTTCATACTCTATGGAAGTCGGGCTTGTATCTGGGTCACTACAAGCATGGCCAATCACAATCATGCAATCTGACGGCACGAGGGTGGTAGCAGCCGGAAGCGGGTTCAACGTCATTGGCTCCCAAGATCATCAATCACGTGGCTATGATTCCGCCTTGGAATCCTCAATTAACGATATGGCGTTGTACGGCGACACACTCGTTCTGGCCACCGATCGTGGAACACTCGCCTACAGGCCCTATTGGGCATTGGAGAGAATCTACGTCGATGAATATGCCAGGGCAGAGAACCTCGACCTAACTTTCCTTGGTCAGACCACAGACATCACAGAAGCAGCAAGGCCAGGCAACAAGGTAACAATTCCTTCCAACGTCCCAATCACCGACTCGCCCCTTCAACTACAATCACAGAATTTTGGATCTATACCGTTTTCTTGGCATCCGACAATCTTCACGAGTTCAACCTCATCCCAACCAATATGGTCTGAGGTGTCAATTCTGAACTACACAGGAACGTGGAACCTATCAACGCAAACAGGCCTGCAACAACTCCTCCAAATGGCAGTGGACACCGCGGGTGCACCATCCTCGGCAAATTGGGAATTCGCATTGTCCCCCTCTGAATCTGGATCAATCAACATTAGGATCACCTACGATTGGACAAGGCAAGAGATCCCAACACGGATAAGCTACTTCGATGATAGACCTAGGGATGGCGGCGATGGTTTGATCCTGAACTGGGATATGGCAGTCGACCCTAGCTTCATTTCGTATGACATATTCGTCTGGAGCCCCACAACTGGATGGAGCGTCGATTTTGTTGAGACTGGGGATTTCTCACAAATTACCCCCATTGCCTCCATCTCAGACGTCCAGACATTGGGAGTCTCAATAGAAGAGGCGTATTCCGGCGATACGATTCAGACCATACAATCTGGCGAAGAGTACTATGCAGCCATTGCAATAAGGTACCCAGACGGCTCGTTGGGGCCCATGTCAGTCTACAACGGCTCTGCCATGGCCATTGACAATGTGCCCGAGCCACCATCGTCATTGTATGCTGAGCCAATCGGATTCTCAGGAGGCAGCCTTCAAGTTGAGTGGCAGCCTTGCACAGATATCGATAGGCACTCCACTAGACTTTGGTATTCAACCGTAGAGATTAATGATGTCGAAGTCATTCCCACCTACTTTGACGTCGCACAGTCACTCGGTAATCAGACTATCATAGATGTGCCACAATCCACTCCAATCTGGCTGGCCGCATCGTGTGTTGACATGGCGGGTCAATACGAACGGGACAACCCCGCACTGTATGGGCCTGTAATCGCCGCCGGAGGCCTCGATGACTCCATCCCACCCGCAAGAGTGAGTAACGTAGAGGCTTCTGACCTTCCATTCGATGATGGTGGCTACCTGCAAGTCACATGGACACCCAACAGCGAGGAAGATTGCGTGATGTACACCATACATGTTCTGCCAGCATCAGGTTTCTCACCTCCAACAAGTGCAGAAGGATGGCCTGTGGCCGAGATCGTCTCGGGCTGCGAAAATTCAGTCGCCATTATCGGTGGCGCAGATGGTACTCTACTGGAGAATGGTGTAAGATACTGGGTAGCGGTTGTGGCGTACGACGATTGGGGCAATGGCGATCTGAACAACGTACTGCCGGATGACGCAACGCCATTCGACAATCTCGCTGAAGAAGGACCAGAACCGGCCAGACTACAGGACGTCAGCGCTTTTGACCACCCATCCGACGATGGCACGTCGATAGATGTGGTCTGGACTAGGAGCGATGCACCAGATTTCTCCTACTACACCATATGGGTAAGCGAGCATCCGTTAGAGGACGTCTCCTCGATGTGGTTCTTCTGTTCCGAGGAGCCTCAATCATGTGGTCTAACGACCATCCAACAGAGACAGATCGGAGGCTCTTCAAAGATAGAGATAGAGATTTCAGAGGCGCTTTACGGTACCACGCTTACAGACTCCGTCACTGACAGGATCATCCCAGAGGTACCATTGTACGTAGCAGTCACAGTACACGACATCGCAGGCAATGTCCACCTGGACAACCTAGAGACTGCGCTTGTCCTACCTCAATCGAACCTTGAGGACACAACGCCGCCAGACCGAATACCAGCGCCAGAATTGGCAGATAGAGACCCAGATCACGGCGATGGAATGTTCGTCCTCTTCAATCCCAGCGAATCAGCAGACCTATCATCCTACGAGATTTATGTGGTTCCTGACTCCCCGTTCCTACTCACCAACCTCGAGGCTCTGGAACCTTCACTTACCCTCCCTCGAGATTGGTCAGGGCCTGCCCTGGTCGAGCTATCTACTGGTATCGAAGGCAAGACTGACCTTGCCCCTGATCGCAGATATTTCGTGGCAGTGGTTGCCAGAGACTCAAATGGAAATGCTTGGACGACCGACCTACAATCCAGTGACATAGTGCTGACTGATGAACTCGGTTTGGACCCCTGTCCCGCTTGTCCTGATGTATCTGGGCTAACCGCCGCTTGGAATCCATCCGGATCAAGGATCGTTTTGAATTGGGCAGAAAGTGACAACCCAGAAGTAATCGGATACCATGTTTTTGCATCCCGCACGCCATTTAATGATGTAAGAGATGCAAGCGTTATCGCTCTGGATAGGACAACCACCGAGTTTGGATTTGACTTGATTGATGATCAGGCACTGGATAGGGATACCAATCACTATGTGGAAGTGGTCGCGTACGACGGGGAGAAATTCACTTATCGAGCGAGCCCAGTTCTCGTATTGCCATGGACGGAACAATCCGGACCACTGGATTCCCAGGCATCAGAAGGATCATCTCTAGTGGATAGACTAGTCAGTGGAGATTTGAATATTCTACTTGGAACCATTATCTTCGGACTCGCCGCCCTGGGTGCTGCTGCAACCTTCAGGTCAAGGAGAGGAATGGATGATGACTTATGGGAGATTTCCACGAGAGAGGTTGAGATAGACGCGCTGTTCGATGATGAGATCCAGTCTGATCTGAATGCGGATGAGACCAGAGAAATCCCTGTCAAGAAACTGACTGAAACGAAAACCATCGCGGACTCCACCGAGCAACTATCTTCAAATGACTATCTTGATGACCTGGAAAAGGACCTCGACGACCTCTTTTGACAGAGGCCTTCAAGGCTGGGACTGCATCTAGTTGACCGTGGAAATATCCGACCCGGTCTTCACGACCCTGAGATTGAATCCGAATGGACCTTTGTTCCTGGATTCACACGTCAATAGGTTGGAACGTGCCTATGCTGCCTTGTTTGATACTGCCCCGAAGATAGATATGGATGATCTTGAGAGATCACTCTCAATCATATCCCAAAACAGGGAATTACCGTGCTTAGTCAGAATCCAAGTTCATCGGGATGGAGGAGTAGCCATGATACCGAGGCCTTTGGAGACTTATGAGAGTTCGATACACCTAATCACCCAACCTCTACCAAGTGGAATTAAGGATCAAGCCAGATACAAACAGGGGGACTGGGAGGCCTATTCAAACACGAGAAAAAATGCGATTATGAACGGTGGCGACGCCGCTTTGCTTGTCGACCAAGACTCGATAATTGATGGCGATACGTTTACTCCGCTGTTTGCATTTGGTGATGGCGAATTCGTGATTCCTGATCCTATGATGGGGGCTGTTGAGTCCATAACTCTTGGAAACTTAGCGCATTATTTTGGAAAAAGAATCAGGATAAATCAAAGGAAGGTAACAATGGCTGATTTATCCGTGTGCTTGGATGCTTTAGCCGTGGGAACCGGAATCGGTATCAGGAGAATCGCCTCTATCGACGGTACCACTCTACAATCTGACCATGAGGCAGGATTAGAAGATATTCTTTGTGAGATTGAAGACAAGGGTTTCATTGAGGGACTATCGTGACGAAAAACACAATCACTGGCATCTTCAAGATGGAAGATGTGGGAGAATTGAACCCCCTTCTTCATGTTCTTGAGCAACTAAGGGTGGACCACACAAAAAATGATGAGATTTTGTTCCACTCTGGCGGTCCAATCGGAAAAAATAGTCGATTCTCCATGATTCCGGTGTTGGATGACCTCAGGGTGGTTTTCCGCCAACCTGATGATGACACTGCGCCGACTGATAGAAACCCATTGATCGGCGAACTTGATTTGCGACTCACTCCCCCTGTACTCTTAGAATTCCAGGTTAGATCGGGTGTTGGTTGGACAACAACGCGTAATGAATCTCATGTTAAGCTAGAGGCTGCACTACAATCAGTAAGTGAATTGGAGGTACTAGGATCAGTAGATCCATCCTCAGGCTTGTCACCCGGCGGTTTTGTCGGGGTCCTTGGCTATGATTTGGGACAATGGACCAGTCAAATGCGGATGAAGAACACGCCTGAACACAATGAAGTTCTGGGCGTCCTTTGGAGGACCAAGGGTTGGATCATTCATGATAGGAAGGAGAGTTCGATAACCACTTTGGGACACTCTCCCATGGCAGCGGAGGAGGTCCGCCTGAGTGTAAAGGGCATCACTGAAACAATGCGGTTTGGTGCCCCCTCCACATTGAAGTCGGAGAATAGAGAAAACCACAAGCAAAAAATTATGGAAATAATTGAGTCGATAAAGGACGGTCATGTTTACCAAGTTAACTATGGTAGAAACTGGAAAGGAGAATTAGACCAAGACCCATGGGATTGTTTCCTAAATTTGGTCGAGGCAAACCCAGCTCCATATTCAACATGGATGAGGTCACCTGATCTGGGTTGGACAATAGTATCTGCCAGCCCAGAACAACTCCTCAGTTTCCGAAATGGAAAAATAACCACATCACCAATCAAGGGCACAGCTCCAAGGCGTGCCTTGGAAACCGAGGACCAACGCGGGAAAGAAGACCTAATAGAATCAAAAAAGGACCTTGCTGAACATATGATGCTTGTTGATTTAGAGAGGCACGACCTGTCCTCAGTATGCATACCAGGCTCTGTGAAATGGGCGGAATTCAGAGTTGAATCCCATCCAAATGTTCACCATCTTGTATCAGAGGTGAGCGGAGAACTCAAACCCTCATGTTGTGTGACTTCAGCAATATCCTCTTTGTTCCCTGGTGGATCAATAACTGGCTGTCCGAAAGTGATGAGTATGGCGATAATCAATCACCTAGAAAGAAAGCCGAGAGGCGCTTGGACCGGATCAATCGGCCACATCCACAAGCTCAACAATCTTGTTGAGTTGAACATACTAATACGAACTCTAGAGGTCCATGAAAAGGCGGGAGTGAGGACTGGAAGAGTTATGGCTGGAGGGGGAATAGTTCACTCCTCGAATCCTGAGTTGGAGGCCCAAGAGGCGGAGTGGAAGGCAGATGCGGTATTGAGGGCCGCGTGGAATGTCCCAGCATCCATTTCCAACGACACGCTGCCAAGCCTATCAATGAGTTCCAAAACACTGGCCAGAAAATCCGAGATCCGGCCTAATATCGCGAAGAAGGAAAAATCCAGGAAAAAGAAAATCATACTTATTGACAATATGGACTCATTCACCCACAATATCAGAGATGCAATAGTGAAATTGGGATGCGAAGTGATAATCGTGAACGGTTGGAGTGAACACCCAGATGAGGATGTAACCATATGGGTCTCGGACGTTATTGGCAAACACTCACCTGACGGAATAGTCATCGGACCGGGCCCCTCGAGACCAGAATCATACAACAGGACCACTGCACTAGCCAATATGGGAATCAACGGAGAATTGATTTCCGGGAAAGGACAAATACCACTTCTCGGGATATGCCTTGGACATCAGGCAATCTGCCTAGCTGACGGATCAAACCTAATCAGGTCACCAAATGGTCCCGTCCATGGGTCCCCAGTTAGTGTAGAGAACGATGGAACAGGACTATTCTCAGAACTCGCTGAGGAGCATAGCATGATGAGGTACAATAGTTTGGTAATCTTGGATGTAGGTGAAAGCATGGTGCCCAACGCATGGGAGGGGGGAACCGGCCTGATAATGGGGGCTAGGCACCGATACTACCCAATTCACGGAGTCCAATTCCACCCAGAATCTGCGGGGAGTCCTGATGGAATGGCCATAATAGAAAATTTCCTGTCCCTGTGCGATTAACCGCAGTGTTGAAGAAAAGGCTCGTAATGGTAGGGCCGATCACGATGCCGACCTGCCGGATGTGCACTCAAAACTACCCCAACGACCAATTCGCGAAAGGCAATGGCCCAAGGTACCTAGTATGTGCTAGATGCGCAATAGAACACGATATGATGGCCCCCGGGGAGGAGTCACCATTGTACTCTGATGAGGTCGCGAGTGCTAGACTCTCATTATTCTCACGTCGATATCGACCCTGGGCACTCATCATCATTGGATGGACTTTGTTCCTCAACATGGGCCAAGGAATACCTCCTTGGTCGACTCTTTTCCTTGGAGCATTGGTACTTCTCACCATAATCACTCCCGTGAGGCACTTTATGACACGAACTAAATTTAGATCCGATCTTGCAAGATTAACCCCATAAATAAGAAGCGGAAATCCGAGTGATTCATATACTAAACATAACCGAATCAACCTTAGAGGAGACAGTGGGTCTCCTAAGAATGCCAGCCAAAACGGATGAGAAAAAATAGGAGGAGAGATATAAAACTTAGAAAAACACTGTATTGAACGTTTACGATTCACTTCGATCAATGCACATTCTCTCCTTCCATTTCCAATGCTCATCACCTCCCAGACATTGCTATCGACACTGTCGAAGCAACGCTGGAAAGAGGGAGCGGCGGGTTCCCTGGATAACCAATAAAACACACAAAATAGGAAAGTGATGAATGATGGAGATAAGAAAGAACGCAAGCATACTAACAGCCTTTCTGCTAGTGACGATGGCCGGAGCCGCAGGGGTATCTGCTGATGGTTCGGATCCCCTGGATCCTAACGACGGTGGAGCCGACTGGGATGGCGATGGATTAACCAACGCTCAAGAGCAGGCTGCTGGAACTGACATGAACAACCCCGATTCAGACGGCGACGGACTGCCGGACGGGTGGGAAGTTGGCTATGGACTAAACCCCAA
>MDTE01015274.1_pt1 | contig 12377 bp, 11 predicted proteins | sample 811231 | NCBI WGS metagenome assembly MDTE01 (sample SAMN05326651, study PRJNA326480) | marine metagenome | isolation source: seawater | place: Indian Ocean: Red Sea | collected 2010
AAAGATAAAATATCTATTAAACATATAAATTCAAAAGAACTAAATATAAATGGAATATATCCATGCATGAATTATGGTAAAAAACTTTCTAAAGGCAAATATATTATTTTTCTAAATAGCGGAGATAAATTTTATAATAAAAGATCGCTAGAATTATTTTTCAATCATTCTTTAAATATAGATAATCAATTTGGATTAATATTTGGACAGGCGAATATCATTGCCAACAATAAACTTAATTGGTTTTTTCCTGGCAAAAGATTAAAAAATATAAATATTTGGCTAAAAATTTTTGAGCCAAATCACCAAACTATGCTAATTTCCAGGGAATTAGCTAATAGATTTGATTTCACAAATAAATATAATTTAATTGGAGATGGACATTGGAAAAGAAAAATAATTGAAAATGCAGATAAAGTGGTTTATATAAAATCACCTGTCATTAAGTTTTTCTTGGATGGTGTATCCTCTACTAAACCATCCAAAAAATTAATTAGAGATTTGATCTTAAATGAAAATATTTCTTGTATAAGAAAAATCATTTTTTTTATTAAATATATTTTCCCATCTAGAATTTTCTTTTTATATTTTTTGTTTCAGAAATTAAAATCTAAATTAATTGATTTAATAATTTAAATTTATCTAAATCGTCTTGAATCATTTGATAATAAGTACCTTACAGTATTCCTAATACTATTTTCAATTGTAATTTTAGGTTTCCAACCATAATCATTAGCTTTTTTTGTATCCAAATGCACAAGTGGTGAATCACCAACCCAACCCCTTTCTCCACCAGTAAATTCATATTCAACATTATTCAAATTCATTTCATCACAAACTATATCTGCCAAATCCTTTACATTCATTGTTTGGTTATGCCCTAAATTAAATACAGAAGAAAGCTCATTATGAAGATTTGGAATATTAGTTACACCTTCAATTCCATCGTTAACATCTAAATAAGATTTAACTTGTTTTCCATCTCCCAGTATTTTCAATTTTGATGAGTTCTCTAATAATTTATTTACAAAATCATAAACTACTCCATGTGAATAACCATATCCTGTCCATGAAACAAATCTAAAAATTGTGGATTTAAAGTAGCCATAATTGGAATAAGCTTGAATAAATGCTTCACAAGAAATTTTGCTAGCACCATAAAGAGATGTCTGACTAGATATAAAACTTTCAGGAGTTGGATAAATATTCGGTTCACCATAAACTGTTGCACTACTTGCAAAAACTAATTCTCTAATTTTATTTTTGATTAAATAATCACAAACATTCTTCGTAACAAGTAAGTTTTCATTTAAATCAATATTATGATCCTTAATTCCTCCTCTTACATCTGCATTAGCAGCTAAATGATATATGCAAGAGGCATTTATGCTAGGCCAATTTTGCCAAGAATTTTTTAAATCAAAATTGTAAAACTCTATTTTATCTAAAGGCAGATTATTTATATTTCCAGTAGATAAATTATCGAACACATATACTTTAAATCCATTATTTATTAGAGATTTAACAAGATTAGCTCCAATAAAGCCAGCCCCACCAGTGATAATAACTTCAGTATTCAAGATATAAAATTTGATTTAGAAACATTAGATCTAAAAATAGTAAGTAAACACCATAAAAATCCTAATATCCAAGAAAACTGACATAAAGTGCCATAAATGGGCACAAAAAAATTTATTTTTTTTCTATAAAAAAATAATTCATTAAAAACATTAAAAAAAATCAACAATAAGGGTAGAAAAATTAAACTTTTTAATGACAATTGAATTAAAATTATGAAAATAAATAATAGAGATAAACAAACATATAAATGCCTTTTTGAAATAAATAATTTTCTGGAAAGTATGATTGTATTTGCTCTACAATATCCGTATGTGTGGAATAACTTTAAAATATTTAAAAATGATGACCTGCAAATATAACTTAATTTTATTTTGGATGAAATGTAAGCTTTAAAACCATTTTCCAAAAAATTATTTATTATTAATGAATCTTCAGATATCAGATCTTTTTTTTCACTGAATCTTATTTCTTTTAATACCGAGGTTCTAAAACAACCTAAATATATAGATGAGGAGTATCCGCTATAGTTCTTATTTCTATGCTTTGGGAAAAAATATAGATAAGTACGTTCCATAATTCCTGAACAAATTATGGCTATAAAATTTTTAGATATGGTATTTACTGAGGGAACTCCTCCAACAACCGAAACATTTAAATTTTTATCTCTTATAACTTTTAGAGCTTTTTCAGCATAATCATTAGAAAATCTTGATCTAGTATCAAATCTGAGTGAAAATTCAGATGTAGATTTATCAATAGCTAAATTAAGTGCACCAACACGGGCCAATTTTCTGTGAATATATATTAATTTAATTTTCTTATCCAAAATCTTATCTTGAATTTCCTTTTCAATATTTTCTTCACCAGAATTTATTAAAATAATTTCCTTAGGAGCAATTGTTTGATTAAGAATGGTATTTAAACAATCAAATAATAGTTTATGGTCATTAAAACAAGTCCCAAAAAATGAATAACTCATAAATCATTAACGTTCAAAAATTTGCAACCTGCATTAAGAGCCGCAAATAAGTCATTCTGTGAATCACCTATCATTAAGGATTGTTTGAGATCAATATTCCTTAAGAAAGACTGCTCAAAGAATAAACCAGGATTAGGTTTTCTGCAGAAGCAATCTTGTTTAAGTATTGGTATTTCGCCTTCAAAACCTTTATGAGGATGATGTGGACAAAATGTTACTACATCAATTTTTAAACCAACTGAAAGACAAAATTTAATGATCAAACTGTTAATTTCATCTAAGTCTGTTAAATTTAATTTACCCATTGATATAGTTGGTTGATTGGTTATCAAACAAACGAAATCATAATTTAAAGATATTGGTATAATTTTCTTTATATTTTCTATGTAAAAATCAATATCTTCTTTTTTTAAAATATATTTTCCAGTTTCACATTTTATTAGTGTATTATCTCGATCTAAAAATAATGTTTTTTGCAAATTATTATAATTTTTTTTATTTACTATATTACTAGATAAGTCTTCTTCTACAGCACGTAATCTTTTAGGTGTTCCCATATCTTTTATATATTCAGTAGTGTTATACGAAAAAACATTAATATTCAAATCAAAAAGATTTTTAACTAAGAAATGAAAAATTGAATTTGATTTATTTTTAATGGGAGGTTCAATTTTATCTAGTGAAAATTTATTAATTACACAAATACCAGAATTTCCAAGATATGCGTTTTTATTAATTTTTTTATTTTTACCTTTCATAAAAATATCTTCAACAAGAGTTCCATTTGGAACAGATACTAAATCTGAATCCTCAGGATGATCACTAGTATGGGTAACTAAAGTTAAATTGGAAGATAGTCTTTTATGGAAATTAAGTAATTTTTTAAAATCAATCGAGAAAATAATATCCCCATTGATAAATATAAAATCATTACATAATTTATCTTTTATTTCCCATAGAGCCCCACATTCGCCCATAGGTATTTTTTCTAAAAATACTTCTATGTTGATTCGATATTTTTTATTTAATTGCTCTATCAATTCAAAAAACTTATTGCTTTTATATCCAATTGTTAAGATGACATTTCTAAATTGAGAAGTATCTAATTCTTTTATACATCTTTCAAGCGTACTTTTACCATTAACTAAAAAAAGAGGCTTTGGGATATCGTTTGTTACAGCCTTTAAACGAGTACCTAATCCGCCACAAGCTACAACTGCATCAAATTTTTTGGGTTTCATATCTGAGAGCTTGATATTCCTTCATTTGAAGGTTTCGCTTTGAAAATACCTTTTACTCCATTCTTTGAAGAAATATCTTTAATTTTATCTTGTTCAATTTTAGAAGAGACAAGAAAATATCCTCCATTACCAGCACCAATCAACCTTATCCAATTATTTGGAATTAGGTGATCTATTAAATCATATTGTTCACTTAATGAGCTATTCATTGTATTAGAAATAGATTTTTTTATTATCCAAGAATTTCTTACTGAATTATTGAAACATTCTTCAATTTTATAATCTCTAAGATCATCAAAATTTAGGAAATTTTTTGCAATTTCTCTAATATTAATAATTTTTTCAGAAGCTTCTCCATTGTTTTTTATTGTTTTTAAAACAGAATCTGAACTTCTTTTTTTATTTGTTGGGATTAAATAAAAGCTATCAGATAATCTATTTAAAACTTCTTTTTTTTGATTTGAAAGGATATTTTTCTTTACACTATTATCTTCAAAAAAAGTAAATGAATTAAATCCTTCGTTGGCACATAAATATTGATCCTGTTTACCAATAGGTTTACCTAATTTATGAATTTCCAAAAAACAAGCTTTTTCAATTATTTGATCTTTGGAAAGTTTAAACTCAAATGCTCTAGATAATGAGCTCAGTAAAGATAAAAGGAATGAAGCTGAGCCTCCTAATCCAGATCCCCCAGAAGCAAATCCAAAAGTTTTTAACTCTATATAATTAGGAATCTCAAAATATGAAAAAACTTCTCTAACAATTGGATGAACAATTTCATCAGCATTCTTATACTCTTCTCTAGTTGAATATTCCAATATACCTTTTTTAGCAATTGATGGGAGCACATTTAAAACTGAGTAGGAGTATTTATCTAATGAGTATCCCAAACAAACCCCAAATTTTTCTTGCTTAACGAACCAATCTAAATCTGATCCACCACCTAATAAAGATACCCTATATGGTGATTTACCAATGTAAATCATGAAATAAGATCCTCTAATGTTCTTTTTTGGTACTTGGGTAGATCCAAATTAGTAAAATAATCAGAATATTTAGATATCAATCTTTGTTTTATATAATGGAAAATTGATAATTGAATATCTTCACAAATTTCCATATCGTCGAATTTAATATGTATTGGATAATCAACAATTTCTTTCAAAGCTCCTCCATTAAAACCAGTTAAAGCTGCTTGCCTAATATTCCTTAACTTTGCTTTTCTAGCGCATTTAACCAAATTTATAGAATTTCCGCTTCCAGATAAATATATCAAAAAATCATCTTTATCTATTAAATTGTCAATCAAAATACTATATGCATCATCATAAGAAAGATCATTGGAAGCTGCAGTTAAATGACAAACATTATCTGCTAAGCATGATATTTTTAATTTGAGACCAGCTAAAGAAAATGTTTTTATAAAATCTCCAGAGATATGATGAGCATTAGCTTGGCTTCCACCATTTCCTAAAAGAAAAATGTTTGAATTACTACCAATATAAGAGTTAAATTCATCAAAAAATTTATCTATTTGTTTTTGGTCAACTAAATCTATTGCTTTTATTAATTTTTTAGCATAGTCTCTAAATTCGAATTTATCTACAATCGCCATTTTAAATTTTTTTAAATTATATCTTAAATAGACAAATTTAAATTAATATGTAGACAGTTTCTTAAGTTACGTAATTTTTTAAATTTTCTTTGCTCAATTGAATTATTTAGTTGATCAAGGTCTTAATGTTATTTTATTAAATTAACCTTTATCTATTTTCTGTAAATTATATCTGAAATTAAAATATGGATACTTTTTATGATAAACATGACAAGCAATATGAAGCTTATGTCAAGAACGAAAAAGAATCTAAAATTGCTGAAGCATGGTTAAATTTAGAAAGTCTCGATTATTGGCGACATAACCGAATACTAAATCTTATTAGGCCAATTTTAAAAAAAAATGAAAGATGGTTGACAATTGGAGATGGTAGGTATGGATCGGAGGCGGCCTGGTTAAAAAAACATGATGTGATTTGTCACTCTAGTGATATGCATACTAATTTACTTGAGTTAGCTTATAAAAAAGGTATAGTTGATTCATTCAGCAAACAAAACGCCGAAAACTTAAATTTCGACGCAAATAGCTTTGACTATGTTTTAATAAAAGAAACATTGCACCATCTTCCAAGGCCTTGGCTAGCAATTTACGAGGCTTATAGAGTTTGCAAGAAAGGTGTCGTAATAATTGAACCTAATGATACATACGCTTATAGCCATTTTTTAAAAAAAATTTTCATAAGTTCTAAAAACTTGTTGAAAAAAATATTAAATAAAAAAGTTTACAAAGATGAGTATGGTTTTGAAGAAGTTGGAAACTTTATTTATACAATCAATATGCGTGAGCTAGAAAAATTCTTATTAGGTATACATAAAACAAGAATCGCATTTCACAATATAAATGATCATTATTTCAAAAATATAGAGTATGTTTCTACTAAAAATCCAAATTTTAAAGAAAAAACAATTTGTTTAAAACTAAAATCCGCGATTTTCATAAAAGATTTTCTATGTAATTTAGGATTTTTGAATTACTCTATAGGCGAAGCAATACTATTTAAAGAAAAGCCTGAAAAACACATAATTGATAACCTAAAAAAAATTAAATGGAATTATAAACATCTACCGAATAATCCATATTTGTAGATAAATGATTGATACTTTATTTAACTCTGATTTCGCAAAAAACTCAAAATTTGATGAGAACTTTGTAGGAAATATTCTTAATCACGATGAATGGTTATTCTTAGTATCTCAATTTGAATCTTATCTTACAAATTCAGATGATAATTATAGTAAGACTTTAATTCCAAAAAAAATTCATCAAATATGGTTAGGGAACAAAAAACCACCCAAAAACTGTTTACCATGGATGAAATCATGGCAAAAATTCAATCCGGATTGGGAATATATTTTATGGGATGAGGAAAGTATCAAAAATCTTGATATAAAAGACTTCAATGTTTATATTAAAACCATTAATCCTGGTTATAGAAGTGATATTTTAAGGTACATTATCTTAAATAAATACGGGGGGTTATACGTAGATACAGATTTTGAATGCCTCAAATCTATACCCTCAAATATCCTTAAATATAAATTCATTGCTGGAATAATGTTTGGTGCTAAACCATGTTTGGGTAATTCAATATTATTTAGCGCACCAAACTATATACTTTTAAATAAAATACTCAATAAGATAAAATTAACTGAATATAAGGATGACATAAATTCCATTATCAAAAATTCAGGGCCTGAAATTGTAACTAAGGAATATTTCCATCTAAAAGATTTAATTGGGAAAGAAAGTCTTATACTCCCTTCAAATTATTTCTACCCATATCCCAACTTTATGCTTAATAAACAAATTGATAAATATAAAGAAATCGAAGATATAAGTATTGGAATTCATCATTGGGAAATGAGTTGGATGAAAGGTACTATATTAAATAGAATAAAAAATAAATTAAAAGCTTATTTCAATTAAAATTAAAGTTGAAAAATGAAAAGAAGTTATAAACTATTTAATTCAATTATTTTATTATTAAAATCACTCGATAAAAAAAGAAGATTTCAATTTTTTGGCATACTCTTTATAAATATATTCAATGGACTCTTTGAATTTATTTCAATAGGGTCAGCTTTGTTATTTATTGAATCATTAACAGATCCAAAAAAGATTTCTTCATCTTTTTCTTTTTTAATTTCTACTTTTAGTATCTCAAATGAAAAAGAGTTAATTACTTTATCTACAATAATATTTTTAACAATTAATTTTATTACAACAGTAATTAGGATTTTTAATTTGTGGTTAAATACAAAATTCAGAATATCTTTTCTAAATTATATTTCAAACAAAGTTTATCGAAAAGTCATAAATCAAGAATATTACTTTTTTATAAATCAAAATAGCAGTGAACTTTTGACTGATTTAACTTCTAATATTGAGAAAACTAACTTCTTTTTTGAAAACCTATTAACACTTACTACTTCAATTATCCTATCTCTTGGTATAGTTCTATCTCTTATCAAATTAAACTTCTACATTACATTTTTCTCTGTTATATTCTTTTCGAGCATTTATACTTTATTAGGAATATTTATTAATAAAAGAGTTGATAGATATAGCAAAATCGAAATGAACTCTAGCTATAGTCTTAATAAAACAATATTAAATAGTTTGAATGCAATAAAAGAGATTATCATTTCCAATAATCATGAATTTTATATAAAAAATTTCAATCAAAATAATCATTACCTTAGAAAATATCAAGGTATAATTGGATTTATAACAACATTCCCAAGATATTTATTCGAAGGTATTGGCCTTTTATTCTTAGGATTATCGGGATATATCATCTACTCAAGTATTAATAATTCTGCAAATATTATTGCATTATTGGGGGCTTTTGCTCTGGGGGCACAAAAACTTCTACCCACAATGCAAAGTTCTTATAAATCTTGGTCATTACTTTACTTTTATAATAAGCCTTTGGACAGAGTTTTAGACCTAATAAAACTAAAGGCAACTGAATACAATAATGTTATTAAAGATAAATTGTTATTTAAAAAACAAATTAAGATTAATAATTTAAGCTTTAACTATGAAGTTAGCAATGAAAATATATCCAAAAATATTAATTTAACAATTAATAAAGGAGAAAATTTAGGGATATTTGGTAAAACTGGAAGCGGCAAAACAACCTTAATAAATATTTTAATGGGTATTCTTAGTCCAAAAAGCGGCAATATCTTAATTGATGATGTAGATCTTTTTAATAAAAATAAAACTAATCTACTAAAAAAATGGAAGAACAATATATCTCTTGTGCCTCAAGATATATTTTTATATGATGCTTCAATAACTGAAAATATTGCTTTCTGCGTCCCTAAAGAAAATATTGAATTTCAAAGAGTTGTAAATGCAGCAAAGATTGCATTTGCTCACGAATTCATTAGTAAAACTATCAATGGTTATGAAACCTTTGTGGGTGATAAAGGCATTAAATTAAGTGGAGGACAAAAGCAAAGAATTGGACTTGCTAGAGCAATTTATAGCAATTCAGAATTACTGATTCTTGATGAATCTACAAGTGCATTGGATTTTAAAACTGAAAAGTCCGTCATCGAATCAATATTTTGTAAAAATTCTAATTCAAATTTAACCACAATTACAATCGCACATAGATTATCAACACTGAGATATTGTGACAAAATTATTGAATTGAAAGATGGATCAATAACCGGTTTATACAATAACAAAGAATATATTGAAAAATTCAAAAACCTCTTTTAGATATTTTTTAATTTAAATGCCTGAATCTTATAATCATCTCAATCATGCAGATCAAAGGAGTTATATTGAACACATTTTTGAAGATGAAAAACTTTTAGCAATAATTCTTAGAACTTCCTTTAAGAAAGAAGGTATAGATTTTTTTACCCCTTCTAATTTTTCTCAGCAATTAGGTTATATGAATAGATGTAAGGGATATAAAATTCAACCACACATTCACAACGATGTTGAACGAACTATTAATTACACTCAAGAGGTCCTTTTCATAAAAAAAGGGTTGGTTCGAGTCGATTTCTATAAGTCTGACAAAACATACTTAAAAAGTAAAATATTGCACACAGGTGATGTAATTTTACTTTCTTTTGGCGGTCACGGCTTTGAAATGCTTGAAGACTCTGAAATGATAGAGGTCAAGCAAGGTCCTTTCGCTGGTAATATTGATAAATCTAGATTCGAATTCGTTTCACAAAATAAAATTATTATTGAATAGTGAAAAATCACCTTTTTAATTCAGGCAAATATTATGACCTTTTCTATAAAGATAAAGATTATGGGGAGGAAGCCAGGTACGTTCATGAAAAACTTGTCGAGAATAATATAGCAGGAAAAAGAATATTAGAACTTGGTTGTGGGACAGGAAAACATGCAAAAATATTATCAGAATTTGGTTATGAAATACTTGGTATTGAAAAAAGTTATTCAATGATAGATGCAGCAGAAAAAATTAAAAATTTTGAATGCATGCAAGGAGATATTAGAGAAATTAAACTTCGTGAAAAATTCGACTGTGTGATTTCATTATTTCATGTAATAAGTTATCAAATAACAAATGAGAATTTATTGTCCGTTTTCAAAACAGCGTTTGAGAGCCTTGAAGATAACGGTTTATTTTTATTTGACGTATGGTATGCTCCGGCAGTAATTCATCAAAAGCCAACAATAAGAATAAAGAAAATTAAAACTGATAGTAACTTTATTACAAGAATAGCTGAACCTGAATTAGTGGTTAATAATAATCAAGTTAATGTAAAATATATATTTTACGATTTAAATTCTAATTCAAATCAATTAAAAATAACTGAAGAGATACACCCAATGAGATATTTCTCAATTCCCGAATTAAAATTTTTTGCAAAAAAAACTGGCTTTGAAGTGATTGAGATTAAACAATTAATTACTGGTGCATCTCCATCTCTTGATACATGGAGTATATACTTTATTTTAAGAAAAAATGGATAAATTCATACCAGTAAATGAGCCTTCCTTAGGTGAAAGGGAAAAAGAACTTTTAATAGAATGTATAGATTCGGGTTGGATCTCATCTGAAGGACCATTTGTAGAAAAATTTGAAAGTTCCTTTAGTAAAAAAGTTAGTCGAAAATATGGAATTTCTTGTTCTAGTGGAACTGCTGCATTAGATTTAGCTGTCGCTTCACTAAATATAGGCCCAGGAGATGAAGTAATAATGCCAACTTTTACAATAATTTCATGTGCTTCTGCGGTAGTAAGAAGAGGAGCAAAACCTGTACTTATTGATGCAGATCCAAAGACCTGGAATATGAATGTCGATGAAATAGAAGCATCAATTACTTCAAAAACAGTTGCAATAATGGCAGTTCACATATATGGCTTACCAGTAGATATGGATCCTCTTCTTAAAATAGCTAATAAATACAAACTATTTGTAATTGAAGATTCAGCAGAATTAATAGGTGCAAAATATAAAAATAATCCATGTGGATCATTTGGACACGTAAGCACATTTAGTTTCTACCCTAATAAACATATCACTACAGGCGAGGGGGGAATGGTTGAGACAAATGACCCCCAAATAAGTGATAGGTGTAAATCTCTTAGAAATTTATGTTTTCAGAAAAATAAACGCTTTATTCATAAAGAATTGGGTTGGAATTATAGGATGACTAACTTACAAGCTGCATTAGGAATAGCACAACTAGAAAAAATAGATTCATTTGTAAATATCAAAATTAAAAATGGGAAAATTTATAATCAATTTCTTGAAGGTATTAAAGGTTTAGAAACTCCACTAAAAAAAACTAATTATGCTGAAAATATTTATTGGGTCTACGGTATTTTAATTAATTCTGAAAAAACCACCCCAAAAAAGACCATGACTAAATTAAAAGAATTAAATGTAGGAACGAGACCATTTTTTTATCCTATGCACCAACAACCCGTTTTTCAAGAGATGGGAATATTCGATAACAAACCTTTTCCTATTTCTGAGACCCTCTACAAAAATGGTTTTTATTTGCCAAGTGGTCTAAGTTTAAAATTTGAAAGTATCAAAAAAGTATCAGAAATTCTTAAAGATTTAATTAAATAATGTATAAATTGGAAAATCCATTAAATATTGCTCTTATTTTTGATCAAGAAATATCCTCTGGAGGAGGTTACCAACAGGGAATAAATGCTGCAATTTTAGCTTCAAAAATTAGTCCTAAATTAGCTAGATTATCAGTCTTTCACACAAGAAAATCTATAGCATATAAACTAAAACAAAATGGTATTAATTCTGATTTAATAGATATTTCTATAATAAAAAAATTATATTTATATATTAAAACCACAGCCAAATATAGAGTTATCTATAAATTATTGAAAGTAATAATTGACTTCAATTTCTTTGAGTCTTTTTTAGAAAAAAAAGAAATTGATTTGGTATACTTCATCTCACCTTCAAGATTCGCATTAGATTTAGAGAAAATTAATTTTATTTTTACAATATGGGATTTATGCCACAGAGATCATGTAGAGTTCCCAGAAATCAAATTAAAAGGGGAATTCGAAAATCGAGAACTAAGGATAAATTATGCAACTAAAAGAGCAATATCAATTATTGTTGATTCCGAATATGGAAAATTAAATTTATCGACAAAATATAATATCGAAAAGGAAAGAATATGCGTAATACCATTTGAACCAATGTTTGGTGTTAACAAATTGGCTGAAAATGATAAATCATTTACACTGCCTAATAAATATAGAAAAATAAATAAATATATTTTTTATCCAGCTCAATTTTGGCCTCATAAAAATCATATTTATATTTTAAATGCAGCTAAAATCTTGGAAGAAAATCACAATATTAAAATAAATATCGTATTTTCAGGAGGAGATAAAGGAAATAAAGAAAAAATTATTTTAATTGCAAGAAAACTTGGTATTCATCATAGGTTAATATTCACTGGTTTTGTTCCAA
>MDTE01178346.1_pt1 | contig 12377 bp, 11 predicted proteins | sample 811231 | NCBI WGS metagenome assembly MDTE01 (sample SAMN05326651, study PRJNA326480) | marine metagenome | isolation source: seawater | place: Indian Ocean: Red Sea | collected 2010
CGAGAAGCTCGTGGTTGAAGGCCGGGTAGAAGCCGTAATGGCTGAGGCGCGCATGATTGAAGTGATGCCGACAGGATTTTATAAAGGCAGCGCAAATGTCCAGGAAGCAGATATCAGTGGCCATTTTGAGGGCTCCCTCGTGGCGACGGACATTCTCACAATTCGCAAAGGTGGTCGGATCAGTGGATCTGTCCTCTACGGCAAGATCGTTATTGAGTCCGGTGGCGAAATTTCGGGTGACATGGCCTCGCTGGAAGAAGCCGAAGCTGCCGCGGAGTCTGGTGGAGGCGAATAAAAATGGTTTTTTGCCGACTTCATCGGACATGTGCAAAATCACTCTCCCTATAAACGCACCCTGCTTGGATACAATGGTGTCGCAGTTATCCGACTCAAGGTGGATTTGGCAGTGTCTTTGTCTACTGGTCATTTCTTCGTTCTTGGGAGCCTGCACACTGGATCCTCAAAATCTTGAGCGTGCGGACAGACAGGCACCAAGAGAAACCCTAGCAGATCTGAGGGGCGACGTGGCGACGAGGGATCAGAAAACCGAATTTGACAAGCCAAGGCGAGGGCCAACTTCCAACGATGGCGCTAAAAAATTTGGTGAAGAGGGCCGAAATCAGGAGGTAGCTGCCTTTAAAATAGATTTGACTAATTTCAGAGATCGGCTGGCCACCCTTAGCGGTGCGGAAGTCCTCAAACTTATGGGTCCCCCCGAATTTGAGAGGTTTGATCCACCCGCTCGGATTTGGCAATATCGTGCCCCTGTCTGCGTTGTGAATCTCTTTTTATATGATGCTGGTGGAAGGCTTTCTGTTGAGTATGTTGAACTTCGCACCCGTGGGGCAAGGCGTGATGATGTGAACGATCAAGAGTGTTTTGCTAATACTATTCAAAAGCTGGCTCAAAACGCTGGCACTACCACACCTTATATCGACTCTAACGAGCGCAGCACCTATGCGCGGGACACGGAGATACAGCAAACTGGCCCGGCTTCATCCGGGACTAGGCAAGAGGACGAGCTGGCCGCTCCTGAACGCCCAGTGGCTCAGTAACCTGATCTGGATATCCCCAGGGGTAAACGCCAAATCCACTTATATTGTTTTCCTTTCAAAACGGCACTCGTTGCGGACGATGCAGTTTAGACAGTCTGGCTTGCGTGCTTTGCACACATAGCGGCCATGGAGAATAAGCCAATGGTGGGCATGGCGCATAAATTCTTGCGGCGTTATTTTTTCAAGTTTTTTTTCGACGGCAAGGGGTGTCTTTCCTTTGGCCAGTCCTGTGCGGTTGCCGATGCGGAAAAGGTGCGTGTCGACGGCGATCGTGGGTTTTCCAAAGGCAATGTTGAGGACCACGTTGGCTGTCTTGCGTCCGACACCCGGCAGCCTCTCGAGCGTTTCTCGGTCGCGAGGTACAGAGCTGGAGTGTTCGTCGATAAGCATCTGACTGAGTTTGATGATATTCCTGGCTTTTGCATTATAGAGGCCGATAGTCTTGATATGGTCTTTGACTTTAGCCTCGCCGAGTTTGACCATTTTTTCCGGCGTATCCGCGATTTTAAACAGGGCTTTTGTCGCCTTGTTGACCCCTACATCGGTGGCCTGTGCGGACAGAACAACAGCAATCAATAACGTGTAGGAATTTACATAATCGAGCTCGCCCTTCGGTTCAGGATTGGCGTCCCGAAGTTTTGCGTAAAAAGAGTGAATAATGTCTTTTTTCATCGTGAACCACGTTGCTACCCAATGCCTGATAACTACCAAATCTTGGCTGGTTTGACACCAGCTATCAATCTTGACGCCAGGTTTCGATTTAGCGAGTTTATGGACAAATGGCGATTTTATTAGATGATAAGACGGTGTACCCATCGGAACGAGGTATGCAAACTATGCAACTGGACATCCGGTTGTCGCCGGCTGTTACCAAGCGCCTTCTTTTTGTGCGGTGGGGCCTATTCCTTTTTGGTGTGCTGTGTCTTCTGGTGGGACTCGTCTTTATGAGTTTGGGTGCTCAACCCGTGCTCGGCTTTATGGGGTTCGAGGCTGTCTTGTTGTATGCAGTTTATAAATACTGCGAGGGCAGTGCTCGACAGTGCGAGCATGTCACAGTATCTGAGAAGCATTTTATTGTAAGAATAACAGACCGACATGGATGGCAAAGTCTGGCGCGGTTTGATCCCCGGTGGACGGGCTTACGCTTAGTATCACACGAGAGGGGCGGCGGGTTGATTGTTTCTTCCAAAGGGCGTACTTGCCGATTTGGTGGCTTTTTAGACCCGGTGGAACGCGACGAAGTTTTGTATCTTCTACAACGGGCCTTGCGACAAGTAACGGTTGGATGAGTGTTTGAGTTAGTTGTTCCGGCTGGAAAAACCAAGAACGTCAAGCATGTCATAGAGGCCGGGAGTCATGTCCTTGGACCAGAGTGCTGCCAGCACGGCGCCCTTAGAAAAAATCTCTCGGGAAGTGGCTATATGGCTGAGTTTGATGCGCTCGGACTCGCCGGCAAACACAACATCGTGCTCGCCTACTACATCCCCGCCTCTCACTGCTGCCAGCCCAATATGGCCTCTTTGTCGCTCCCCTATAATCCCGTCTCGACCTCGGTCGACGAAGCGGTCGAGGTCAACCCCCCGTCCATCAGCTGCTGCTTGAGCGAGCCCAATGGCGGTGCCAGAGGGTGCATCTATTTTATATCTATGGTGCATTTCGACGATCTCAATATCGAAATTCTCGTCAAGTATGCCCGCCAGCTGTTTGGTCAGCGCGAACAATACATTAATGCCCACGGAAAAATTCATTGCCTTTACAATGGGAACGAAGGCCGATGCTGCTTCGATGGAGGCTAGTTGACCCCCATCGTGACCTGTTGTCCCGATGATTAAATTTGTTGAGTGTTTTTTGGAGAAGCGAGTGTGACTCTCCGTCACTGATGCGATCGTGAAATCGATGACAACGTCTGCTGCCGCAAACAGCGCATCGCCGTCATCTGTGATCGCAAGGCCGCATGCCTCAAGTCCAGCCGTCTGGGCGACGTCCTGGCCAAGCGCATTATGGCCGGGCCCTTCTGTTCCCCCCGCGAGCGTGCAGCCGTCTGTAATCAGCACTTCGCGCACCAGCATTTGGCCCATTCGGCCCGCACAACCTGTAATGCCAATTTTCATAAGAGTATTAAAGGGGTTCGGCTCTCTTTTACAATGGAATAATGAACCACGTTAATCCTTTAGGTCTTCCCATAGATCTTTGACCTTTGAGAAGAAGCCTGCAGACTCTGGGCTGTTGTCAGCCGATGTGCCCTCTTGTTCAAATTCTTTCAATAGGTCTTTTTGCTTTTTTGATAAGTTAACCGGCGTTTCGACAGAGGCTTGTACAAACATATCGCCACGCTCTTTAGAGCGCAGGATGGACATGCCTTTTGCTTTGAGCCGAAATTGGTGGCCCGATTGAGTGCCAGATGGGATCGTGATGCGTGCCCGACTTCCGTCGACCGTGGGTACTTCTATATGCCCGCCCAGAGATGCAACAGTAAAAGGCAGCGGAACCTTGCAGTAAATGTTCGCACTGTCCCGCTGGAAGATATGGTGCGGTGCAACCGAGATAAAAATGTATAGATCTCCGGATGGCGCGCCGTTGAGCCCGGCTTCCCCCTCACCTGACAAGCGAATTCGTGTCCCGTCCTCGACTCCTGCCGGAATAGTAACCGACAGCGTTTTTTCCTGATGTACGCGGCCTGAACCCGAACAGTTGCCGCAGGCTTCGCTGATTACCAGACCCTGGCCGTGACATGTGGGGCAGGTCCGTTCAATCGTAAAAAACCCCTGCTGTGCGCGGACTTTGCCTTGGCCATGACATGTGTGGCAGGTTTCGGGTGCCACGCCACCTTTGGACCCGGTGCCATTGCATTCTCCGCACTGCACGGATGTGGGCACACGGATTTTTGTTTTATTGCCCGCATACGCCTGGGCAAGAGTTACCTCCATATTGTATCTAAGGTCCGAGCCCCGACCGGATTGGCGTGTGCTTCGCCGGCCCCCGCCAGTAAACGCATCGCCGAACATCTCATCGAAAATGTCCGAGAAACCGCCAAAGCCGCCACCGCTGCTCGGGCCGCCCGGGCCACCCTGTTCAAAGGCAGCATGACCAAAGCGGTCATAGGCTGCCCGCTTCTCATCGTCAGACAGCACGTCGTTGGCCTCGTTCAGTTCCTTGAATTTTTTCTCCGCGGCTTCATCCCCCGGGTTTTTATCCGGGTGGTATTTCATTGCCAGTTTACGATAGGATTTTTTTATCTCTGACGCATCCGCGTCCCGATCAATCCCTAACGTCGCATAATAATCTTCTTTTGCCATCTGGCTGGACCTGCTTGCCAAAGGAAACCGGACAACTGTTTATAGGTGCCCGGCGTGTCTGTGAATAGCTGGAATGTAACTCATTTGTGCTGAAAATGAGTTAGCTGTTTTTTTTCTCCTCGTTGTTGTCTTCGGGACCAACCTCCTCGAATTCTGCATCGACAACGGTTTCATCGGTCTGTGCAGCAGCATCCGCGTCAACGCCGGACCCATCGCCTCCCGTATTGTGAGAGCCACTCATATCTGGGCCCATGCCGCCCATGTCGGCGGCTCCATCTCCTTGGCTCGCTTTGTACATGGCTTCACCTAGTTTCATGGAAACTTGCATCAAGGTGTCAGACTTAGTTTTAATGGCTTCCAGGTCCTCACCATCAATAACGTCTTTCAAGGATTGCACGGCGGTCTCAATCTCGCCACGTTCATCCTCTGTAACTTTATCGCCATAGTCTTTCAGGTTCTGTTCCGTCGTGTGGACAAGGCCGTCCGCATTGTTACGAGCTTCAATAAGCTCGCGCCGGGCTTTATCCTCTTCCGCATGGGACTCGGCATCCTGCACCATCTGCTCTATATCATCGTCAGATAGGCCGCCTGACGCTTGGATTCGAATCTGCTGCTCCTTCCCCGTGGCTTTGTCCTTCGCAGAGACGTTCACAATACCGTTGGCATCTATATCGAACGTTACTTCGATTTGTGGCATGCCCCGGGCTGCAGGCGGGATGCCCATCAAGTCAAATTGCCCGAGCAATTTATTATCCGCGGCCATTTCACGCTCACCTTGGAAAACCCGAATGGTCACGGCATTTTGATTGTCTTCAGCGGTAGAGAAAACCTGGCCTTTCCGTGTTGGAATCGTCGTGTTGCGGTCAATGAGCCGCGTGAAAACGCCGCCTAACGTCTCAATTCCGAGGGACAGGGGTGTCACGTCAAGCAACAACACATCTTTGACGTCCCCTTGGAGTACACCGCCTTGGATGGCCGCTCCCAGCGCCACCACTTCATCGGGATTGACGCCCTTGTGGGGTTCGCGGCCAAAAAATTCCTGCACACGTTCCTGGACTTTGGGCATTCTGGTCATGCCGCCCACTAAAATCACTTCATCGATTTCACCCGCCGAAATACCAGCGTCCTTCAGAGCCGACTTGCAGGGTTCAATGGTGCGGTCGATGAGGGATTCAACCAGGGCCTCCAGCTTAGCCCGTGTCAGTTTGATGTTAAGATGTTTGGGTCCACTTGCATCCGCGGTAATAAACGGCAGGTTTACCTCCGTCTGCATGGCGCTCGACAGTTCGGTCTTCGCTTTCTCTGACGCTTCTTTCAAACGCTGCAGGGCCAACTTGTCCTGGCGGAGGTCAACGCTTTGTTCTTTTTTAAACTCATCTGCCAGGTAATCGATGATGCATTGGTCAAAATCTTCCCCGCCTAAGAAGGTGTCACCATTCGTGGATTTCACCTCAAAGACGCCATCTCCAATTTCAAGCACAGAGACATCAAAAGTGCCGCCACCAAGGTCATAAACAACGATAGTGCCTCCGTCTTTCTTATCTAGCCCATAAGCGAGAGCAGCGGCTGTTGGTTCATTGATAATGCGCAACACGTCAAGGCCAGCTATTTTGCCGGCATCTTTGGTAGCTTGGCGTTGTGAGTCGTTGAAATAAGCCGGAACCGTGATAACGGCCTCTGTCACATTATCACCTAGGTAGGCCTCGGCGGTCTCTTTCATTTTTTGCAAAATGAAGGCGCTCATCTGACTTGGGCTGTACTTATCACCCTCTGCCTCAACCCAGGCGTCGCCATTATCACCGGATACTATCTCGAATGGCACGAGCCCCTTGTCCTTTTCGGTAAGCGGATCGTCAAATCTCCGGCCGATAAGGCGCTTGATAGCGAAAAGTGTGTTTTCCGGGTTGGTAACAGCCTGACGTTTGGCGGGCTGTCCAACTAGTCGCTCTCCATCAGCAAAGGCAACCATAGACGGTGTTGTGCGAACACCTTCCGCATTTTCAATAACTTTTTCTTCAGAACCCTCCATCAATGCCACGCACGAATTGGTGGTTCCAAGGTCAATACCAATCACTTTACTCATTTTGTCCTCTCTTTTCAGCGACGGAAGCTAGCGGCCCTGTATACAGCTGTCTTGTAAACCTTTGAGGCACCGCTCGACTTCAAATCTTAACCCCTGGGCATATCGGAAAATCTCCCGACTTTGGTTGTTATATAGAATGGGCAACTGACTCCCGCAACCGTTAACGTGGAGAGGCTGTAGGGTTTATTTTTCGGCTAAATTATAGCTCTTCATCCACTTGGGGTCTTGTGCCGCCAGCTTTTTGGTCGGCGGCATCTGATTGTTTTTCGTAGGCGGTTGATGTTTTCACCGGATCGTCACCCGCGGGCTCCGAGGGCGGGTCCTCCGCTGACAGAGCGTCTTCCATTTTGGGGCCACCCTTGGACACACCGACCATGGCGGCGCGTAGAAGCCGGTCCTGCAGCATGTAACCTTTTTGTACTTGCTGGACCACAACGCCGGCCGGCTGGTCCGGGTCTTCCACTTCGAACATGGCTTGATGATAATTATGATCGAATTTTTTACCGATCGCTTCGATAGTTTTGATGCCAAACTGTTGATAAACAGTCTCTAGCTCGTTTTCGGTCATCTCGATTCCAACGAACAAATTGTTGAGATCTTCATTTGCGTCCCGGGCTTTCTGGGTAACGCTCTCGAGGGCACGGTTTAAATTGTCGGCCACGCTAAGAACAGCGCGTGCAAAATTAGTTACCGCATATTTTGAGGCATCTGCCTTTTCACGCTCCGTTCGGCGGCGTACATTTTCCGCTTCGGCCATTGCACGAAGCAGTTGGTCTTTCAATACAGCAACCTCAGACTCTAATTCCTCATAGGTTGGCGGCTTATCGTCATCCGGGTTTTCTTGGTTTTTTCCCGCTGCCGTATCCGATGTCGGTTCAATATCTGCAGCATTTTCACTGTCTGCTGTTTCCTCTGGTTGCGCTCCTGCCTCGGCGTTAATTTGGTTTTTTATTCCAGCCGTGTCTGCGCTCTCGGCATCGGGTTTTTCGTCTGCGTAGTTATGTTCTTTGTCGTTCATTTCCCTCATTCTCGTGTGATTTCATAGTCGTTTCCATGCAACCCCATCATTCGGCCAATGAGTTTGGCCGTGTGGTCCACCATAGGAATGATGCGCGTGTAATTCATACGTGTCGGTCCTATGACGCCGATGGCGCCGATCAATTGGCCGTCGCCAGAGTTATAAGGCGCAACAATAAAGGAGCAACCAGATAGATTAAAGAGTTCGTTATCGGCGCCAATGAAAATCTGAACGCCCTCAGCCTGTTCGGTCATCTCCAGGACCTTGAGCATGAGCTCGTTGGTCTCAAGCGCATTAAAAAGAGTGCGAATGTGTTCGAGGTCGTTAGCTACAGTAACGTCTTCCAGAAGATTGGCTCGGCCGCTTACAATGAGCGTGCCTTCCTCGCCCTCGCCGGACCAGGTAGCAAGCCCAGCCCGAACAATTTTGCGGGTTAGCTGATTAAGTGTCGCCTTTTTCTGTCCAAGCTCTTCTAAAATGGCATTTCGGGCGTCGCCGATAGTTTGACCAACGAGGCGTTGGTTTAGGAAGTTGGTCGCTTCAACAAAAACCGAAGGGTGGATATCCCGGGGCACCTCGATGATCCGATTTTCCACAATCCCCTCGGCCGTTACAATAACGACCAGGGCTCGTCCCGGATTAAGATGAACGAACTCTATGTGCTTAAGAGGGGTCACCGTTTTGGGTGCCATCACAATGCCCGCACAGTTAGACAGTCCTGACAGCGTATTGGTTGCATCCTCCAAAACACCCTCGAAGCTCTTCCCTGTGCCCGCAAACCGGCCTTCCAAATCTGCTGCCTCTTCGCTTGTCAGATTGCCGATTTCCAGCAGACCGTCGACAAAAATACGCAAACCTGCATCTGTGGGAAGCCTGCCTGCCGAAGTATGAGGCGAGTATAAAAGTCCAGCCTCTTCAAGATCTGCCATGACGTTGCGCACGGTGGCGGCAGATAGAGAGGTGCTCAATTTTTGGGATAGTGTTCGCGAGCCAATAGGTTCGCCCGTCGCCACATACGTATCCACAATTTTTGTGAATACTTCTCGCGTGCGGGCGTTCATTTCAGATATGGCAGACTTTCTAATCCCCATGGTTAGGTCACGCCTTTGTTGTAAACCCCTTGGAGGCCCCTAAAAGTTGGGTTGTTGGTTTGCCAATGCAAGAGAGCGACAGAATCTAGAATTTAGCGTTGGTCCCGTCAACGATGCTTGGAATTTTAAAATTGCCGGGAGTTACCGAGGGGTACTGGACGGAAAGTATGTGCTCCGCTAGGTTGCCGCCGCTGCGCAATTGTAAGCTGGCACCCTCTAACTTAAGGTAATGACTGATGAGACCTTCCGGACGCGCCTTGGATCAGCTTCGCGTTATTTCCCTGGAAACCAATGTGAACAAGCATGCAGAGGGCTCTTGTCTCGTAAAATTTGGCGATACTCATGTAATGTGTACCGCGTCTGTTGAGGACCGGGTGCCCCGTTGGCTTCGCGATGCTGGGCATGGTTGGGTCACCGCCGAATACGGCATGCTGCCTCGTTCTACGGGGGACCGTATGGGCCGAGAAGCGACGCGGGGAAAACAAGGTGGGCGGACCCTTGAAATACAGAGGCTGATTGGGCGTTCTTTAAGGGCCGTAACCAATCTTACTCAACTAGGCGCGAATCAAATACGCATTGACTGTGATGTGCTGCAGGCTGATGGCGGCACGAGAACAGCCTCTATTACAGGGGCCTACGTCGCGCTGCGATTGGCGTGCTGCAAAATCCAACAATTGGGTTTGATCGAGGAGCTACCGCTTAAAGGTATGGTTGCTGCCGTCTCTTGTGGGCTCTATCAGGGGGAGGCTGTGTTGGATTTAGATTATAACGAAGACAGTAATGCCCAGGCAGATACAAACTTTGTCCTAACGGACTCAGGCCAGATCGTTGAAATTCAGGCCACGGCAGAGAAAGACCCGTTCTCGGATACCCACCTGGCGGCCATGGTCGCGTTAGCCAAGAAAGGCATTGGAGAGCTAATTGACCATCAGAAAAACGCTCTCAACATTGGATAGATCGCTATGGTCAGAAAATTTGATGGTGGAAAATTAGTTCTTGCTACTCACAACCCGGGGAAGGTGGTGGAAATTGCTGACCTCCTGGAGCCTTTTGGGGCAGATTTAGTGTCCGCTGGCGAGATAGGACTGCCCGAGCCGGAAGAGACAGGTACGACATTTATCGCAAATGCGGAGTTAAAAGCACTGGCTTCTGCAGAAGGGTCAGGACTTCCGGCGCTTGCGGATGACTCGGGTCTCGTGGTGCCGGCGCTGGGCGGCGATCCTGGGATCTATTCAGCACGTTGGGCCGGCCCCAGCAGAAATTTCCGGTCTGCTATGCGAAAGGTTGAAGACGGGCTGTGTGGCAGTAAAGACCGGGCGGCGCACTTCGTGAGCGCCCTCACTCTCGCCTGGCCGGATGGACATACTGTGTCCGTCGAGGGAATGGTGCAGGGTGAGGTTATCTGGCCCCCCCGGGGTGAACGGGGGTTCGGCTACGACCCGATCTTCGTGGCGCGTGGCTACGATATTACCTTTGGGGAGATGGATCAGGTTGAAAAGCATCAAATTAGCCACCGGGCGGATGCATTCCGGAAGTTGGTGGATTTGTGTTTTAAATCCTAATTTTAAGAGGCAGAGGCTGGGATGGCACAATTTGGGATCTACATCCATTGGCCGTTCTGCGAGTCCAAATGCCCCTACTGTGACTTTAATAGTCATGTTTTTGGTATAGTGGACGAGGCCGCTTGGAGGGACGCTTATTTGGCAGAGCTAGACCGCTATGCCGCCGAAACCCAGGGCCGGGTTGTCACGAGCGTGTTTTTTGGTGGAGGCACGCCCAGTCTTATGGAGGCAGATACGGTGTCCGCAGTTCTGCAGCGGATACACAGTCTATGGCCGGTCTCTAATGACTTTGAGGTCACTGCAGAGGCTAACCCTTCATCGGCAGAGCGTGCGAAGTTCGAGGCTTTTCGGGAAGCGGGGGTCAACCGGCTGTCTCTCGGAATCCAGTCGTTGAGTGACGAGTCTCTGGTTTTTTTGGGACGTCGGCATACCTCGGTGGAGGCCCGTGGGGCGGCGCTGGAGGCAGCTCAGGTTTTTGACCGTTACTCTCTTGACTTTATCTATGCCCTTCCGGGTCAAACGGCGTCGGAATGGTGTTCAGAACTACAGCAAATTTTGGCGTTGGCCGGCGGGCACCTGTCTCTGTATCAGTTGACCATTGAGCCCGGGACGCAATTTCACAAAGATCGTGTGCGCGCGGTGGATGAGGAAACAGCCGAGGCACTATTTAACGCTACACGGAATTTAACACGGGCTGCGGGCCTCGCGGATTATGAAATTTCCAACCATGCCCTGCCCGGCCAGGAGTGTCGCCATAACCTGCTATATTGGCGCGGCGAGTATTATATTGGGATCGGTCCGGGGGCACATGGCCGTCTACCGACCCACAAACTAAATACTAGATGCGCCGTTGAGGCGATCCAGGAGATCCGTCTACCGTCTGCTTGGCTGATGGCCGTCCAATCTGGTGACGGCGGAACGCAAAAACGGACCGCTCTCAGTCGGGAAGAACGGTTTGAAGAGCTCCTCCTCATGGGGCTGAGATTAACTGAAGGTATTAATTTAAGGCGCTTTGAGCGGCTATTTGGCGCGCCTTTGTTGACCCAATTGGATCACCAAAAATTGGGGCGCCTGATCGATCGCGGGTTTTTGGAACAAGGGGAAAACACCCTTACCGCAACGGTTGAGGGCCGTCAGCGTCTCAATGCTGTATTGGCGGCTTTGATTGCTTGACCGGACCAGCCTCAGGGAGTCCGAACTAACCTAATTTGCAGCCTGGAAGCTCTCTGGTGCGCTTTGGATAATGCGGGTATTCCGTTCTCCGACCTGGTGGATGGAGAGGCCGCGCTCGGCATAGCCTCTTGCGTGGAAACGAAAAATACCGTCTCTGCCGGCAAAGCCCTGAGGGGCGGTAATTTCCGAGACATCAAACCGGCCATCTGATTTGACGAAGACGGCTGCCAATGCTGTCGCATCATATGCCAAGGTCGCTAGCCGAGAAGGCGTGGTGGCATACATTTCCGTGTACTGTCGTATAAAAGTCCGCCTCTCTTTTTTGGCGGGTGCTGCGAACCACCCGCCTACGAGTGCGGGTTCCGACCCAATACCTTCGGTGTCCCATTGACCTGTGCCCAAAATGCGAGTTTTTTTTGGATCAATGTCATAATAGGGTAGCAGGGCGGCCAATGCTTGCAGCCGTTTTCCGCCATCTGCTACGAGAAGCGCGTCAAACGGTAAGTCTCCCAATGTTTGTAGGTTTTCCAAACGCTTTAGAGTTTGTCGGGCAATTTCGTCTTGCCGGTTTTCCAGTTCTTTCCGCTGGTCCAGTAGGTTTTGCCGCCGGTCTTGATAGTTTGCTAAAGTTTTAACCACGCCGCTGAAGTCACTGGCCAGGGGATCATAAAATTCCGCCCCAGTAATCTCAGCGCCTAGGTCTAAGGCCGTGGCCTCTAGAGCCGAGCTAATAGAGGCGCCGTAGGAATTGTCTGGCGCCAGAACGGCGAACCGGCGCATGCCACGCTTGAAGGCGAAGCGCACCACGTGTTCCACCTGTTCATCGGGTAGGAAACCTAGGGTAAAAACCCCATCGCCGGCCACTCTTCTATCATTGGAAAATGTAACCACTTTGATGCCGGCGGCTCGGGCCGGAGGCGCAACGGTTTCTACAGAACTTGAAAACAGTGGCCCCAGGATGAGAGAGGCCCCGTCGCCAATTGCCAGGGCGGCTGCATCGGCTGCCCCTTCGGGCGTGCCTTTGGTATCCTGCGGCAGGAGTTCAAAATCCTTTCCGGCGAAATGGAAGAGGGCCAATTGAGCTGCGTTGAGAAGAGAA
>MDTE01014816.1_pt1 | contig 12376 bp, 9 predicted proteins | sample 811231 | NCBI WGS metagenome assembly MDTE01 (sample SAMN05326651, study PRJNA326480) | marine metagenome | isolation source: seawater | place: Indian Ocean: Red Sea | collected 2010
AAGTGCCGATCGAACCCAGGCGCAACTCGCCCCCTTTGGGCGCGTCGGGATTGGTGTAGTCGAAGTGGGTGAAGTCCGGGCTGTACTTGAGCTCGTCATAGAGCGAGATTCCGTGTTTCGCTTGTGCTTCGGCCGTCAGCGGCAGCACCGTCAACGCGGCGATGATCAGTGTACGTGCTATGTGCATCGTCGTTTATCCTTATAGGTCAGTTTGATGGCAGTCGGGCTGCCTTGTCTGCATCCCACCACCAGGTGTCGGGAAAGCCCAATCCATTCGGGGGTGGCTCGGGTGGCCGTCCGAATTTATTCCAGTAGGCCATGCGATGATAGCGGCTGTGTGCACCGGGAATCAGATAATGGCCCCAGAGCAGGATCCGATCCAGGGCATGGGTCAAGGCGATCTGGGCCGGTCGGTTCGCAGCGGCGATCTGGCGCTCGATCAACTCGTCGACGACCGGGTCTGAGATCCCGGCGTAGTTGCGGCTGCCCGGGGATAAGGACGCTTTACTCGACCAGAAGTTGCGCTGTTCGTTGCCTGGACTCAAGGTTTGGCGCCAGGAAGCTGAGATGATATCGTAGTCGAAGTCCTTGACCCGGTTTTGATACTGGGCCGCGTCGACGGTGCGGACGGTGGCCTGGATGCCGAGGCGTTCGAAGTTCTGCACGATGGGGCCGAGCACGCGCTCCTGAGATGAAGAGCTGAGCAGGAATTCGAATCGCATGACTTCGCCGGTCGCGGCGTGAGTCAGTGCGCCATCGACGACGGTCCAGCCAGCGGCGGCGAGAAGTCTTTTTGCGCTGCGCAAATTTTCTCGGATCTGGCCCGAACCGTCGGTGGTGGGCGGTGCATAGGCCGTGGTGAATACTTCGTCGGGGATCCGGCCCTGGTAAGCCTCCAGGATCTCCAACTCCATGCCTTCGGGCACACCCGATGAGCCGAGGGTCGAGTTGCCCCAGTAACTGCGGTTGCGGGTGAAGAGGCCGTAGAAGAGATGGCGGTTGGTCCATTCGAAATCGTAGGCGTACGCGAGTGCTTGTCGTACCCTGCGGTCGCTGAATTTGTGGCGTCGCGTATTGAAGGCAAAGCCCGACATTCCACGGATGAGCTGGTGCGGAATCTGCTCTTTGATCACGCGTTTTTCATCGATCGGCGCGAAGTCTGTGTAGCTGGTGGCCCACTCCTTGGAATTGCCCAGATTGCGATAGTCGTACTGCCCGGTTTTAAAGGCTTCGATGGCTACGGTCTGGTCCCGGTAGTATTCGTAGTGGATGCGGTCGAAGTTGTGGCGACCGCGGTGCACGGGGAGGTCGCGGCCCCAGTAGTCCTCGACGCGCTCGTAGGTGATCGAACGACCAGGTTCGAATTTGGCGATGCGGTACGGGCCGCTGCCCAGGGGCGGTTCGAGTGTGGTTGCGGCGAAGTCGCGTCCTTGCCAGTAGTGCTTGGGCAGAATCCGTAGTTGGCCCACGATCAGCGGCATCTCGCGGTTGGTTCCCGGCTTGAACGCGAATTTCACTCGCCGTTCGTCGATGGCCAGGACGGTATCGACATCCGCGTAGAAACTGCGGAAGAAGGGAATCCCCGCGGAGACCAGTGTCTCGAAGCTGAAGACTACGTCGGCCGAGGTTAGGGGCTCGCCGTCGTGCCAGCGCGCCTCGGGGTGCAATTCGAAGACGACCCAGGAGCGGTCCGCGGGCATCTGCATTTGTATGGCCAACTGGCCGTACTCGGTAAAGGGCTCGTCCTGGGATTTGGTGCAGAGCCGATTGTAAAGCATCAGCGAGCCGGCGGCGGCGACGCCCTTGAGAATAAAGGGGTTGAGGTTGTCGTAGGTGCCGATAGCGGCGAGGCGGATCTGGCCGCCTTTGGGCGCATCGGGATTGACGTAATCGAAGTGGGTGAAGTCGGAGGAGTATTGGGGTTTGCCGTAGAGGGTGAGTGCGTGAGTGTGAGGATCAGCGTTGTCGGCTGTGGCACACGGGGCGAAAAAGGGGAGCAGGCAGAGAATTATTGGGCGCATGAGTAATTTGGCTTTAGAGGACGAATTACAATCTGCAGAGCTGGTTGTGGGGCGATCCTTCGCTGCTTTTGCCGATCCGTTTTTGGGAGCCGCGAATTGTGGTTGGTGATAAAACCTGCTTACTAAGCTAATAAAAGAGCGAATTATAGCCATTGGGGTCGGTTGGTAGTGGGAATAGATTTATATATCTTGATTTGCAGAAATCGAACTCGAAGAGAGGATCGCTGATGCTGACACCCGAAGAGCAGGAGCATTTCGATGTCTTTGGCTTCCTTTGTTTACGCCAGGCCTTTGCATCGGATGAAATGAAGGAGATCATTCGGGCGGCCGACGAGGTTTGGACCGAGGACCGGGAGGGCAAGTCCGACGACGGTCGACACCAGAGTCTGGCGCCTTTTGCCGAGCGGAGCCCGCGACTTTTGGATCTAGCGGAAGACGACCGGATCTACGGAGTGGTCTCCGATCTGATAGGGCCCGACTTTCTCTGGTCGGGGTCGGAGGGCAACAAAGAGGGAATCACCGGGACAGGCGAACATAATTGGCATGCGGATCGACCGGGAGTAGAAGAGACCGAGTATCGGCGATTGAAGGTGATGATCTACTTGGAAGCAACGACCAAAGAGCAGGGGGCACTGAGAGTGATTCCCGGTTCGCACCGGCCGCCCTTTCACCAGTGGCTCTGGCCTTTGCAGGCACATCACAACAAGGATGGGACGATCGGCAATAGCTTTGGGGTGAAGGGCGAGGACATCCCCGCTTGTGTGCTGGAGATTGTGCCGGGTGACGTGGTTTTCTTCCACCACAGCCTCTTCCATGCGGCCTTCGGCAAGTTTCCGCGTCGGCGCTATATCGCCTTCAAGTTTGTGACCCGGCCCGATTCGGACGCCAAACTCCGCTCGATGCAGCGCTATGCGCCCAGTGCTTTCGATGTCGACCCAGTACTCCGCGAAAGACCTAGGCTGCGGCAGATCGTCGAAGATCTGCCCGCACTGGGAGAAAAGGCTAGAGGGCTCGCGGTTTAGACCGAAGGCAGAGCGGGTACGACCTCTTTGGCCAAAAGATCCATCGAGCGCTGCCAGAGATCTCGGTCGTCCCAGTCGTGGGCGATCATCAGCAGGGTGTCGAACCCTCCCGTCTCTTCCCAGAGTGCTTCCAGCCTTTCTTTGACCGTTTTGACACTACCGACGATGCAGAGGTTTTTGACCAGGTATTCCGGTGTGACTTCTGCATCGGGCATCTGCGGATCGTCTTTCATGATATAAAGCATATTTGCCGAGCTCAGTACCACGATCAAATACTCGAAGGCACGGCTGAAAGCGCTATTGGGATCGAGGGCGTAGTCGAAGGCCTGCTGGTCCGAGTCGGCCACCAGTAGACTGCGCGAGATCCGCCAGATCGAACGATCGGGTTCGGGGTGACCGGCGGTAGCTGCGCCGGCGCAATAGGTCTGCCAGTTTTGCACCAGAGTGGCGGGCAGGGTCAGGTTGGTGCTGATCGGAATATAGCCTCGCTGGCCAGCCATGGTCGCGGCCATCGAGTCCCCCTTGATCACGCTCATGGCGATGGGGGGATGTGGTTGCTGGAAGGGTTTGAGTACCTCGCCAATGCCGAGTTCGGGTCGGGGTTCGTCGATTTTGATGTGGTAGAAATCGCCTTTGAAGTCGAAGGGTGCCTCTGCCTGCCAGAGCTTGAGTACCATATCGATGCCCTCGAGGGTCATCAGACCCTGAGTTTTGGGATCGGGCAGGTCAAAAAGGCCCCAGTCGGTGGTGACTCCGCCCTGGCCGAAGCCGCAGTTGATGCGGCCCTGGGACAGGTGGTCGAGGTAGGCTAGGCGCACGGCGATATTGGTGGGGTGGTGCTGGGGCATGATCGAGACACCGGTACCCAGGCGGATTTTTTTGGTCTGCGGCAGGACGTGGGCGATAAAGACATCGTTGGAGGGGATCGGCTCCCAGGCGACGGTATGGTGCTGGCCGATCCAGGCCTCGGTAAAATCTAGCTGATCGGCACGGACGATGAATTCAACATCTTCCTGGAAGCATGCGGTGCGGTCTTTTTCAGGTGGATGTAAGGGCATCATGAAGGTGCCGAGTTTCATGGTATGGGCTCCGGTCTAGGGGGTTAGAAGGGCCATTATACGATTATATTAACGAGGCGTCAAGCAGATCTTACGCAAAGGTTTTCACTCGTTGTATTAGTGCAGTTTACCCCGGCCTGCAATCGGCCACTCCGTCTCCACGATGCCGTTTCGGACTCCATAGAGCACGTCGTGCATAAAGACCGTGACATCGCCGTAGCCCAGCAGGAAATCAATGCCGTCGCCGACTGCTGGTGTGTCGCTGGGCATGGAGAGGACGACCTTGCCGTGTTCGGCGGAAGTGCGAATCTCTTCGACGTTTTCGAGCCCGATGGGTTGTGGGTCGCCATAGGAGTTGGGTAGGGCCTTGAACCCGGCATCGTGGATGATCCGGTCGCGAGCCGGACGGCTGGTGACGGTGACCCGGAGGAAGATCGCCGGGTCGGTGGTGACGTGGCGGCTGCGGTTGGCGACATCGGAGAAAATCGCGCCGCCGGCCTGGATTTCGGTAATTTCATCGAGAAAGGGCGTGACCTTGTAGGTGCCGCTGCCGCCGCCACTGACGATATCGACGGGCAACCCGGCGTCGCGGCAGAGGGCGACACTGTTCTGCAGGTGGCCGACGGCTTCTTCTACTACGCGGCGTTTTTCGTCGACGTCCTCAATCCGTACCGCGTGACCCTCCCAGGCCATCAAACCCTGGTAGCGAATACCAGGGGTCGCATGGGCTAAACGAGAAAGGTTGAGAGCGGGTTCTCCGGGCAGGACGCCGGCGCGGTCCATGCCGGTGTTGAGCTCGACGAGGACGCTGACCTCGGTGCTGGCAGCTCTAGCAGCACGACCGATTTCTTCGATATTGGCGGCACTGTCGACAGCTACCTTGACATCGGCGTGACGGCTGAGGCGGACCAGGCGCTCGACTTTGCGCGGGCCGACAACCTGGTTGGCGACGAGCAGGTCCTGGATGCCGGCCTGGGCCATGATTTCGGCCTCGCCGAGTTTGGCGCAGGTGACGCCGATGGCGCCGGCGCGGATGGCCGCATGGGCGATGGCCGGAACCTTGATGCCTTTGGTATGGGGTCGCCACTGAACTCCGGCGGCGTTGAAATGGGTGGCCAGGGTGTCGATATTGGCTTCCATTTTGTCTAGGTCGACCCAGAGGGCGGGCGTGTCGAGCTGGTCTTTTGCGGAGCCGATTTCGCTCATTGGGCACTAGCCTTTCGCTCAGGTGGTTGCTACCGATTCAGGGTAAAAGTGGTACACGCATCGGGTTTGGGCAAGACCGTATAAGACCTGTGGGCAAAGATCTCCGCCGTGGTCTAAGGGCATTCAGCGTCAGTCGGCAGAGCGACTTGAGCTCAGTAGTCCGGCTAAATCTCGCAGCAGGTGAAGTGCGACTTAAGTATCAGCCGATACTGATCAGCCGATTACCGGTCATACCCGTAACTATATCGATGATGAGCCAGATTCCGGCGGTGCCGAATGCGCCCAGTACCATACCGAGAAAAAAGGGTCGCAGTCGCATGTAGAGTTTTGCGCCGCCGTATTTGAGGATCAGCATCTTGAAGAGCCAGGCCATAAAGACCGAGGGCCAGATGATTTGCACCGGATGTGGCAGACCTACCGCCAGACCGATGGGATGAATCGGAAAACCGACAAAGCGATTTTTGATAAAGGTCAGCAGGCCCATCAGCATCGCGCCGATACCGGCGAAGGAAAGGTGCCAGAAGTGGATGGGCTCGGGGTTGTTGATATTGCGCACGATCCAATTACCGGTATACGTCGTCATATGGCCGAACTGCCAGCTACTCAAGTTGATCCCACCATAGACGTATCCCAGATAGATGACGGTAGCAGCCGAGCCGATAAAGGTGGTGATGATGGCGATGGCGATAGCCCAGAAGAGTCGCCGGTGTTCAAGCCGCGTCACTTCGGCCAGCTTGAGTCCTGTAGCGGCCGAAGCCATGACGAAGGTGCGGATATCGGCTGACCAGGGGAAGTTGAGGGCTAGTGCGGTCAGGCCCGAAGGACCAACTACCGACGAACCCAGCGTATTGACGGTGAATACAGGAGGGGCTACCGGAGCCCGGCAATAGGCCAGTCCTGCTTGCGAGATGATCCGCGCCAGGCCGACGAAGATAACCAGGGCCGATAACTGAAAAACAATGGCGGTGAGCAGGCCCATATTGGCCAGGTAGAGCCACGCGGTTCCCAGGATCAGGCCGATGATGAGCCCGAAGACCGCTACGCGGTAGGAAAGAAGTTCGCCGCTATCGTCGATATCGGCATCGCCGTGCCAGGCTTTGCGCCAGACCGTTCGCAGATGGTGACGGCCGCTCCAGGCGCTGGAAAATACAAGAAAGAACAGCGCGCCCAGAGCTATGTGGGCGATGCTGGGTGGAGAGGGGGAGGAATAGGGCTGCTCCGGTCCCAGACTCCAGCCCATCATGCGTAGGGCACCCATGGCCAGATGGTTGAGCATGGCGAAGAACCATATGCCCATCGATACGTCTAGGTTGAGCAAGTAGGAAAGCCCGATTACTTCGAAGAGTGGGCGAAAGTTGATCCAGACCGAGTTGCGCATAACCGGCACGTGGATATTGAGATCGATCCAGGGTATGAAGTTATAGTAGCTGTGAAGGGCGTTGATAGAACCAATTAGTGCCGGGAGAGCAAAGCCGATCCAGGTAAGGTGATTGCGGAAAAAAGGCGGGATGGTATCGTCTTTTTCGTTGGTGCTCATCTCCAGAGGCAGGGTGGCCAGAGGGAAGCTGAGTCGCTCGCGCTCGACCCACTGCTTGCGCAGGATGACCAGTACGCAGAGAGTGACGAAGTAGAGGGTTGCGATAAAGAGGCTCCAGCCCAGTAGAGGTTGCAGCCAGACCCCCCAGGGAATCGCCTCTCCTTGGGCCACTCCTTCAAAGAGCTTCTGGATTGCGTCGTAGTCGTCGATCACCAGCGAGCGAGGCAGGTAGGGTTGGATCAGCGCAGCCCAGTCGTTTTCGACGGTGGCATAGTAGATAAACCCGCCCATCAGGGGAATCAGGTTCATCACCAATCCCCACGAGGGAATGGCAGCGCCCACGACCATCATGATGTAGACGGTAGCCAACTCGCGAGGGGAGAGACGGGTGCCGGTCAGGACTTTGGCCAGAGGGTTGATCACCAGGGTGAGGACAAAGAACAAAAAAAGCGCCGCACCCGTGGAGTAGTCGGCAGCCATGGGTGAGCTCTGCATCACCAGGACGCTGATCGGTTCGCCTGCAGAGATGGTCAGGCACCCGATAATGCCGATAGCGATCGACCGCAGGGTTACGCCGGGGCGAGCGTTGGTATCGTTCATGGCTAAAGGGTGTTTGATGAGAAGGAAGAGCGGATAATAACCACCTTGTATCCAGCTGACTAATAGTGCTATATCCGCAGCTGCGCGGCTATGCTATAGTATTGCCGCGCTTTGCATAAGTCAATACTTGCCCTACTAAGCTTTGGAGTTCAATCCGCTGTATACCACTGTATACGATTGTCCATTACACGATGAATCAACTGTCCTTGCGTCGGCTGGCCGATCCTGGTGGTGGCCGCTGGCCAATGCTGCCAGACTCCGCTGATTTTGACCCAGGGTCGGAAAGTCCTTTCTTTTCGAGTACACACTCAATACTGTCTAAAAAGGGTTAGCCATGCAGACTATCACTGTCTCCCGCAACGACGAAATTTATGAGGCTTTCGCCGATATCGCTCAGGCACCGGACGGAGTGCTGGTGTGTACGTACCGCGAAAGTATGTGTCATAGTTCCAGACCTTGGTCGAGAGTCATTGTGCGGCGCAGTTTCGATCGTGGATTGAGCTGGGGACCGCGTCAGGTGGTTATCGAGCGCAACCGCGAGCAAACCATCGCCGGTGCGGGTCGACTCAATTGTTCGCGGATTACCGCCTGTGCCGACGGCACGCTGCTGCTGATAGTCGATTTGCTTTTGCGCGAAACCTTCACCGAGTATCTCGAGCCCAATATGTGCATGAACTTGCTCTTTCGCAGTACCGACTCGGGTGCGACTTGGGAAGGTCCTGAAGAAACCGGGATCAGCGAGGGGATCGTCCCTTCGATCAAGGAGCTGAGTGATGGGCGGCTGATCGTCGGGGTTACCGAGCAATGGCCTGGAGCAAAAGGTGAGGAAGATTTCGTCGAGGAGCAGACGGCGTATCTTTCTGAGGATAAAGGTCGGAATTGGGAAGGGCCGTTCAAGATTCCCAATCCGGGTGAGCCGACTCTCAGTGGTGCGCCCTGGCGTCTCAACGAAGGAGACTTTGTCGAGCTCGACGATGGCGCGCTGGTCTGCTATATCCGCGAGGATGGCGAGCGGATCTGCGGTTGGAAGAGCCTCTCGCGCGATGGAGGCCGCACCTGGTCAGTGCCAAAGCGGACCCAGATGATGCACTGCTTGGGCCGCCCCTCGACCGGTCGATTGCGCTCGGGCGAGATCGCGGTGACCTATCGCGTCAGTTGTGGTTTGTCGACTTCGCTGGGCCTTTATGTAGAGACGCCAACGGCGGCGTTGCAAAATCTGACCGGCGCGGTGGACTCGGAGGCCCGGGAGGATTATCGCTCGGACTCGGAGGTGCGCTTTGCCTTTTTGGACAACGATCGCTCGGTCTCTCCCGACAGTGGTTATTCGGGATGGGTGCAATTGGCAAACGGAGATTTATACGTGGTCAATTATGTGACCGACGACGCGCCGCGGGCGTATATTCGCGGCTACCTGGTCGGGCGCGAGGATTGGTATCTGTACCCTGAAGGGGCGATCGACTACAATCCGCCTTTTGAGCGCGAGGGAAAGTACTACGAGGCAGGGCAGGAACTGGCTCGGCAGCAGCAGGCGTGGGTGGACCGCCAGGATTGGAGTGAGAAAGTGCCGACGCAAAAATGAAGATCAGGCGCGTGGATATCGATGCGGTGAACGTGCGGAACGGAAGCTCTTGGATTTTTGTCCGGGTATGTACCGATGATGGATTGGAGGGTTGGGGGGAATTAAATCCCTCGGCGCCGCGCCGGGCGTGTATCGACGAAGTCGAACGGATTGCGGCCTACGCGTTGGGAAAGGATCCGCGTCGGGTCGAGGCGTTCTGCGCCGGGCTCGGACCGGCAACTCTAAGCAGGCCCGGCGTGCATGCGATGGCGGCATTGGAGCAGGCGTTGTGGGATTTGTTCGGGCAGTCGGTAGGGGTGCCGGTGTACCAGTTGTTGGGGGGCAAGTGCCGCGACGAGCAGCGGCTCTACGCCAATATTACACGGGCGACAGACGGGTTGGCGCCGGAGGCGTTTGTACAGAGTGCGGAAGGGGCTCTCAGGGATGGTTTTGACGCGGTGAAGATCGCGCCCTTTGCCCTGGGCACGGATGCGCGGGAACGGGCGGAGAATATCGAGCGGGGGATTGAATGTGCTCGGGCAGTGCGGGCGGCGATCGGGTCGGAGACGGACTTGCTTCTCGATTGCTATGGGATCTACAGTTTCGCTGAAGGGATGCAGATTGCGCGGGCCGTGGAATCGCTGGGGCTCTATTGGCTGGAGGAGCCAGTGGGCGATGAGGATCTGGCAGGGTATAGTAGGATCCGGGCGGAGAGCGGGTTGACTATCGCCGGAGGCGAGCGGATGATGCTGCGGAGCGGTTTCTGGGAGATGGTGGATCGAGAGGTGATGGATATTGTGATGCCGGATGTGACGATCGTCGGTGGGATCGGCGAATTGAAGAAGGTGGCGGCGATGGCCGAGGCTCGGAATATGCAGATCTCGCCGCACGGACCCTTCAGTCCGCTGACGGTGGTAAGTGGCTTGCAGGCCAGCGGATCGCATCCCGAGTGTCCTATACTCGAATACGCCTGGCGTGAGGTACCCTGGCGCGAAGCATTGATCGAGCCGAACGAGAGAGTAGTAAAGGGCAGGATCCGCCTGCCTGATGAACCGGGTTTAGGCGCGCGATTAAATATGGATGTGGTGGCAGCGCAGCGACTCGGAGCGCGGATAACCGTAGAATAAGGAGTGGATCATGCGAAGGCAGCGTACCGTTTATTTCAACGATGCTCGGCATTATTACCTCTTCGCCTTCGAGCCGCCGATGGTGCTCGAAGATGCCTGGTTGCCGATCGATGAGGTGGCGGGCACGGGAGTGGACACTTTTGCCTACGGGGTCGAACGCGGCGATGGACTTTTCTATCCATCGCGGGTGGGGATGACCTTCGGGTCCGATATCCAGCCCTTTGAGCAGGCGGCTTATTGGCGTACCTGGCACAATATGCAGAGCCTGATCGAGCGCGGGCTAGATCCTCTGGCGGTACTCATCGATAGGGCGCACGACAAGAATATGGATTTCTGGGCCAGTTTGCGGATGGCCGGTTATGGTGATATGGACCCGGGTCAGAGTCTGGCCGAAGGGGGAGGTGGGTTGGCCCATGCGGAGGTGCGGGCGCACATATTGAAGGTAGTTGAGGAATTGGCGACCGAGTACAAGACCGATGGTATAGAACTGGACTTTGCACTGCCGGGTGGAGCGCCGCGAATTTTGCGTGAAGAAGACGTGGAGACGATGACGCCGATCTTAACCGACTATGTCGAGGATATCGCCGATCGGGTGCGCTCTCAGACCGAGTCGCTGATCGGGGTGCGGATCTTGCCTACTGAGGATATGAATCTAGCGCAGGGCCTCGATGTGCGGACCTGGCTGGAACGTGGCTTGGTGGATTTTGTAGTGCCGATGCGTTATGGCTATATGATCCTCGATGGAGATATGCCGATCGATTGGCTGGTTGATGTCGCACACGAATCCGGCGCGTCGGTCTACGGTGTGTTGCAGCCCTATGTACGCGATGAACCGAGTGGCGGCGAGCAGCGAATATGGGCTGATACTGCTCAGATTCGGGCGGCGGCGGCAACCCTTTTGGATCGTGGTTGCGATGGGCTCTACACCTGGTTTATGCGCTGGCCGCTGGAAGATCGCGAGCGCAGCGCGTTGAGCGAGTTGGGCGATCGCGACTTGTTGCGAGAAAAGGACAAACACTATGTGCTGGCGCGGGCGGTGGAGGACGAGAACCAATACCCGGTAGCGCTGCCGGTGGAGATTGCAGCCGATGATCGAGCGTGTCACGAGATACCGTTTTATTTGGCCGACGATACGCAAGGTGGTCGCGTCAGTCAGGTCCTAGTGCGGATCAAAATCGTCGATCTGGTTTCGGAGGACCGTTTGGAGATTGCACTCAACGGTCGGTCGTTGCAAGGAGAGATTTGTCGCCGCGAGTATGGTTATAAGATTGCTCCGTACCAAAGTATGTGGCTGAGTTTCGACTTGCAGCAGGTGCGGCCGCAGCAGGGAGATAATCGCCTGGAAATCGCACTGGTGGGGAGGCCCGACGACCTGGTGAGCCCGTTGAAAATTGCAGAGGTCGAAGTGGTGGTGAAATACCATCCCCTGCCCACCGGGTTAGGATAAAAGTGCGCGGCGACTTTTTGAGCCTACCGGGCGATAAATAGCGATGTCCCGGACCCTGCTTTTTTGTGACGATCACCACGTGCTCTATCGCTCCGCTACGGTGCGAGTACTGCATCGACCTGAGCGCCACCCAGCCAATCCGCTCATTGCGCCGACCCGGCCCTGGGAGGTGGCGCTGGCCTGGACCAGCGTCTACCGCGATCCGCAGAGCGGTCGTTATCAGCTCTGGTATCAGGCCTATACGGGCGATATGGCGCGTGAGCGGACGCATCGCTGCGTGGTCTGCTACGCCGAATCGGACGACGGGGTGCACTTCGTCAAACCCGAATTGGATCTCTTCGCGTTTAACGAAGTACAGCGTACGAATATCGTGCTGGTCGGTAGTGGAGGGCATTCGCTGCGCTATGCCAATTCGGTTGTTATCGATCCGCGCGACCCCGATGCGGATCGGCGTTATAAAATGGCTTATTTCGATTTCGAAGCGGGCGACGAAATCGAACGGCCGGGGCTCTGTGTAGCATTTTCACCCGACGGAATCCACTGGACCAAGCATCCCGATCAGCCGCTGCTGCGATCTTCCTACGGCGATTGGGGCGAGGAAGTACCCTGCGTCGACGAGGAGGATCGGCCGTGGGCCGTGCCGCTCTCGATGAGCGATGGGGTCGACGTGCTCTGGGATCCGCTGCGCGAAGTATTTGCCGTCTATGGTAAGATGTGGATTGGCGTGACCTTCGAAAGTTGACCCAGTTGGGGCGTGAGTCTTTCTTAGCCCGATGGAGGCCCACTCATGAAAGGCAAAA
>MDTE01048736.1_pt1 | contig 12375 bp, 7 predicted proteins | sample 811231 | NCBI WGS metagenome assembly MDTE01 (sample SAMN05326651, study PRJNA326480) | marine metagenome | isolation source: seawater | place: Indian Ocean: Red Sea | collected 2010
CATTCCGAACGAAGCCATTTTGTTTATACGGACGTACGGCGGCGCGCACAAGTATTTCTTGCCCGTCGCCGAGAACAACAGGGCGTCTGCGATCACATTCTTGGTATGGGCGTCTCGACAGTCGTCGGAACCGCGCTGGCGCGCGGCTCGAGGGTGGGTTCGCGAGAAGAAGCGACCCCTCGGCGAGGAGCCCGTCGCTCCACCTGAACCCGTCGATCCTCGTCGGAAGTGCCGTGACCACCTCCGCCGCCGCTGCGTTTGCTTTCGCCCCGATTGCCGCATGTCGAAAGGACGAGCTGGCACGCCGCAAGTTAATTACCAATCATAAGACAACCTTGGGTACCCAGGAAGAAAGAGGAGACTAATCCGACATCGGCTCCCTACACACCCTACATATGGTTTTTGTTCCGAGTGTTAACTCGGAGGCGACGACTACGAGGGGGAGCAGACCGGACGCCGGAATTATTTATTGGATTGGGAATTTCCGAGTCTGGCTCCTCGCCCTAGCCGGAGTGTCGCCCTTCCTTGAGGGGCCTGAAAAGCGCTAAGCGCCGGGATGTGGACCGTCGTCGTCTGCTCCGTTGGGGTGGGGATTCTGGGGGGATCCCCATGTTTTGCGGGTGTTTTAGGGGTACCTATGTGCAGCTCCCTTCCGTCCGGGTGAGGTTTCAAATTTATACCGGGGTCCCGAGCCGGAGGGGTGCGGGGCCGTATCGGTGGGTCACGCGCGCGCGAGCCATGCCCGCACCTCGGCGCACCAGGCGGTGGCCAGGAAACTCACGACGGCGACGCCCAGCACCAGCGGACCGTGCGGGTCGCCCCACTCGGCGGGCGCGCGCGCGGCGATGCGCGCGCCGCGCCAGCGGTACGTCAGCGCTGCATACCACGCCAGCGCCGCGGCGCCGGCGCCGAGGCCGCACGCGTAGGCCGTCGCGCGCCCGCTGCCGTCGGTGCGCGCGCCGGCGCCCGCGCCAAAGGCCGCCAGGAGGGCGGCCGCGTGAAGCCAGTGCACGAACGTGCGCTCGTTGGCGAAGTGCAGCTTCGGTTCGATCTTCTGGCGCGCGAACGGCTTCTCGAGCACGCCGCGGAGGTCGCCGTCGCCGCCGGGGCAGCAGTCCGCGAGCGCGCGTGGCGCGACCCAGCAGTCCGCGAAGTGGGCCCCGCAGCCCTGGGCGCGCGGCCGCGGGGGCGACCCCCCCCGGGGCGAGGCGTCGCCCCAGGCGCTCGACGGCCGCGCCGCGCGCGGTCGCGGCGGGCTTGGCCGCCGGAGGAGCGACGCCCCGGAGGCGCCCGTGGCGCGGATCGAGGGCGCGAGCGCGGGGTCGTCAACCCAGTAGGGCATGGCCTGCACCTCGTCCGGCAGCAGGACTGCGCAGCCGTGCACGAATTTGCTGAACTTGTGCACCGGCGCCAGCGCGCCCGACGCCAGCACCTGTGTGGAAATCAAAATTTCACGGCGTGCTCGTCCGTCCTCCACGCCATCGGCGCGACGCCTGCTCGACTGCATGGCGATGCCGGTTCCTCGCCGCTCGACCGAGCCAGGACGGCCGCGTCATCGCCGAGAAATGACTTAGTGAAGAATTGTCGGGTGCACCCGCCGCACTGGTTGGTTTCCACACAGGCCAGCACGGGCCGAAGCCACGCCGGCAGGTCGTCGGCCTCGGCCAGCGCGAGCTTGAGCTCCAGCACCGCGAAGGGGAAGCGCGTCAGGTCGCTGCTCGGGATGCTCCTTGCCGCGTCGCGGTACCACCGCCCCTGCTCCGGCGCGTGGTCGTCGTCCTCGCGCTGGACCTCGTTGATGAGGCACAGGTTCGTGTCGATGGACGCGCGCACCGCGTTCGTGTGCGCCAGCTGGAAGGCCGTGCGGTGGCACTGTGACCGCACGGTCGGCACGAGGCGCTTGGTGCTCACGAGCCGCTGCACCTCGCGCGCGAGGCGCCGCTCGGCTGCCGGCAGGTCCGCTGGCGGCTCGTACTCGGCGCGCAGCAGGCGGGGGACGTCGCCCGGCAGGACGCGGAAGCGCTCCTTCACGCTCGCGTCGCCCGTCCACGCGTCGCGGTGCGTCTTCCGCTCGACGAAGACCTCCTCCGGCTCGCCCGTGCCGTACCACCGCAGCCGCAGCGCGACGGCTCCCGGCAGCTTCGCGAGGCGCCCGTGGTACAGCTCCAGGGAGGGCGAGTCGAGGTAGACCGAGTTCACCAGCTGCGAGTCCTTGGACTCGCCCTCGGTGACGCGGCCTCCGCTCACGAGCACGGGGAGGTGGCGCGAGATCGCCAGCTTCACGGCGCTCAGGTCGTCGCTCCGCACCCAGTACTTGGTCGTGGCGCGCACGAACGACCGCTCGTCGACGACACCGCGCGGGCCGTCCGCAGGCGCCGCGGCCGGCGCGCGCGCCGCGTAGAGGCGCGACAGGCGCACGACGACGTCCGAGTAGTCGTTGCGCACCCAGCGCATGTCGTGCATGCGCGCCGTGTAGAAGGCCGCACACGGCCGCTCGGGCAGCACCTTGTCGTGCTTCTTCAGGAGCTTGCGCACCGCGGTCACGTTCAGGTTCACGTAGCGCTCCACCTCCAGGAACGCGTCGCCGGCCGCCTGCAGGCGTGCGCCCACGTCCGCCCCCGCGTCGAGCGCCTCGAGCGCGCGGACCTCGCGCCGCACGGCGACCACGCGCTCGTGGGCGAACCTGCGCGCCGGGCGGGCTGCGGGGCGCTCCAGGCGCGCGCGCGGGGCGGGCGCGCGGGGCGGGCGCCGGGACGGACGCGTCCATCTTCCGCAGCTCGGCGTCCATGCGCTCGAGGAAGACCTCGTGGCCGCGCGTCCGCGTCTCCCCCTCGGCGAGCGGCGCGAGCGGCATCGCCGCGGCGTTCGTCGCCGGGGCCACCGCCAGGCTCAGGGCGTTCTCGGCGACGGGCGCGCGCAGGTGGAGCGGCTGCAGGTCGTAGAGGAGCGCCTTCAGCGATTCGTAGTCCAAGTAGTGGGCCGCGTCGAACGGCGCCTCCGCCGCCGCCGCCGCGAGCTTTTTGCCGAAGGCCACCATGCGTCCCCTCCGCCCGCCCTGCTAAAGATCGCAGACGTCGCTGCCCCGGGCTGATCTATTAGTCTCCCGTCCCCAATAATGCACAGGAGGAGCAGCCTAGCCTAGAGCTAGCCGCATATATATATCACCGACGCGCGGAGATAGAGGGCCTAGCTATGCAAGACAATATATTATTCGCAACCACTAGGCGGGCGAGGGGGGGGGTGATAACGACACACACAAAAGGCCGGGCGCTTGAGCCCGAAGTCGTCCATGGACATGCCGGCGGTGCGGGCCTATGCGGAGCGGTGCTTCGCGTCCTGCAGCGGCGACGGCGAACGCAGCGTCATGCAGCGCAAGCTGCACGCCATCATCTCGGGCGCGCTAGCGAACGGACGAGTGCGAGAAATTGACTGGGCGTCGGCGCCGGCGCCGCCCCTCGACCGGCCCGAGGAGCCCGCGCCGAAGCGGCGGCGCCAGCACCGCGGGGCGGCGCCGCCGGCGCCGGCGCCCGACGCGAGCGAGCAGCGGGCGCGCGCGGCGCGCGCGTCGCGGTTCCGCGACGACGGCCGCGCGAAGAGGTCGCGCGCCGCGACGCCGTCGGCGGCGCGCGCGCCGATCGTCGGCACGTGCGAGGCGCTGGAGAAGGACTACCTGCGGCTTACGGCGGCGCCGGACGCGGCGACGGTGCGGCCCGAGCGCGTGCTCCGCGCGGCGCTCCAGCGGCTCAAGGAGCGGTGGCGCGGCGGCGACGTCGACTACGCCTGGGCGTGCAACCAGCTCAAGGCCATCCGCCAGGACCTGACCGTCCAGAACCTGCAGAACGCGTTCACGGTCCACGCCTACGAGACGCACGCGCGCATCGCGCTCGAGTCCGGCGACCTGAACGAGTACAACCAGTGCCAGACGCGGCTCGGCGAGCTCCACTCCGCGGACTCGCCGCACCGCGCCGAGTTCCTCGCGTACCGCATCCTCTACTACGTGCACCTCGGCCACTCGAAGAGCACGGACGCGGCGGACCTCGAGCTGCTCCGGACGCTCGCGGAGCTGCCCGAGAAGCTGTGGGACGCGCCGGCCGTCGCGCACGCGCTCGCGGCGCGCGCGGCGCTCGCGCAGGGCAACGCCGTCGCGTTCCTCCGGCTGCACCAGAGCTGCCCCAACATGGGCGCCTACCTGCTGGACGCCGTCGCCGACGCGGTGCGGACCGACGCCGCGGCCCGGGTCCTCCGCGCGTTCCGGCCGACCGTGCCGCCGGCGTGCCTCGCCGCGCAGCTCGGCTTCGACGACGCCGGGGAGGCGCGGGCATTCGCCGCACGCCTCGGCTTCGTCTTCGACGCGCGGGGCGACTGCCTCGTCCGGGAGAGCCGGTGCGACCCCACGAAGCTCGACGAAAAGAAGAAGTCGTCGCTCCTCTAACAACGTCGTAGTATGTTTACGCTTCTTCAATCACACGACCGCTTCTTTTTACCTTCTCTGGTTGTCAGTGTGAACTTGACTCGGAATAAATAAACTCCTGGAGTCCGAGGGCCGAGGCAGACCGCTTTAATCGGCGGCGGTCTTATCGGCCAAGGGAGGACGCTGCCGAGGATTCCTGATGTTACACATGGGGAGCGTCCTCGACGTGCAACTTATCCATCTCTTCTCGGCCTCTGCCGCGCGCGGAACCTGCGCCGCCACGCCGGGTCGCGGAAGCGTTTAAGGAACGAGAGGATCGCCAGCTGCACGAGCAATAGCGACGCCTCCTCCTTGAGAGCTCGCAAAACGCCCTTCGCCGCAGCCCTAGCCGGGTGGTCGGTGTTCGCCACGCGGCGGACGACACGAAGGCCACCATGGCGGGCCGCGGCGTCGCGCTCGGCAGGCGTCGCGGCCTCGAGCAGCCGTTGTACAGCGTTAAGCAGGTCCACGGCGTAGCGGGCGCTCCGGCCCAGGGCGGGCCCCAACAACCCCAACAACGAAGCCGCGGCGCCGCCGTCCAGCAGAACCCTCGCGGCGCGCGGTTTGTCGGCGACGCATGCGATTAGCCGACATGCCGCCTCGGGCTCCGGGAGGTGAAGGAGCGCCACCAATGAAGTAAGGACGGCCGGCCGCGTCAACGCGGCGGTCACGTCGCGCGCGTCGCTGAGCGCAGCCAAGGCGTGTGCCGAAGACGACTGCGAATCCAAATCACTGCTTCCCAAGTGATGACCCAGCGCAGCGATCGCTCCTTGGGAAGCGAGCGCATGCGCCAAGCGGCGCGACGCAGCCTCGGATGGCTGGTCGCGCGCGGCGAGCGCGCAGCGCCGGATGATATGCGCGGACGCGCGGCCTAAACGTCTGTCGCGTCGAAAGGTTACCGTTGCCACCGGCAAGACGTGCGGGAGAACTCTGGCGTCGACGACCGCGGCGGCGCCCTCGGCGTCCTGCGAGAGAGCGTCGACGACTTCTACTGCGGTCACGACAACACGACGCGGGGCAGCATGGGGGTCGGCGAGCGCGGCCGCGAGCGCGGCCGCGCCGCCCGCGCCGCCCCCCTCGCCCCCGCCGCGCGGCGCCGGCGTGCCGCCCGCAGCACCGTCGACTGGCCCAAGCACCGACAGTGACACTACGCCGTAACGGGCCGGGAGTTCTGCAAATGCGCAGGCCGCGACTGCGTCGAGCGCGCCGGCGGCCACCAGCGCCGCGCGCGCGGCGGGCGCCGCTGCGAGGGCCAGGATGGCTCGGAGCAGTTTCGCGACCATCTCGAGCGGCGGGCTCTGATCCCGTAGCTTTGCGCACAGCGTGGTCACGCCGCCGTGCTCGATGAGTGCGGCCGCGGCGGCCGGCCCGGCCGCGAGCGCGGCGACGAACCCGACGACTGCGGCCTCGACGGCCGCCTCGCGGTCCGTGAACTCTCCCGCGAGCAGGGCGAGCACCGCCCGGACGACCGCGCCGTCCGCGCCGAGCGCCGTCCGGTCGCGCGCGCGCCGCGCGAGCTCTGCGACGACGCCCGCCGCCTCGTTGCGAATGTCGTGCCGCGGCGCGCGCAAGAGCGCGACGAGCGGCCGGAGCCCGCCCCGTGCGACGATCGCGTCGGCCGCGCCCCGCTGACACGCCAAATTCGCGACCACCACCAGCGCGGGCCGTGGCGCGGGCGAACGCAGCAGGCCCAGCACGGTCTCGAGCCCCCCGGTCCGCTCCATAAAGCGGTCCGCCAGCTCCACGCACTGGACGAGTTGGCCCAACGTCAACGTCGCGTCGCGCACGCAGGCGTCGTCGGTGGAAATCAGCAGTGACAGCGTGGCGCCAAGGGCGCCCGAGCGTCCTAGCGTCCCGAGGTTATCCGGATTCCGCGCTAAGGTTGATAGGGCTGCGGCGCTGTCCCGCCGCACTTCAACCGACTTGGACCAGAACCCAAGTTCGACCAAAGGTTTAATCGAGTCTGGACCCAGCGCCTCCACGCGGTACGAGCGGTGCAGGGGACGGAGGTAGGACGGGCTTGTCGTCTTGCTGCGGTGCGAGGGCTTGTCCTCCCGCGCATAGAGACGAGCACCTGGCCGTCGCCCGGCGAGCGAGAGCATGTTGGCCTCTCCGGTGTCGCCCGGCGTCCTCAGTAAGGACTTTGTGTGTTCGTCAGGGGGGATTGGTGATACTAGCTGCCCTTTGCTCAGCGCTCTCCGTAGCGTCGCATGTGGTCGGCCAGCTTGGTGATAATAGCTGCCCTTTGCTCGGCATTGTCCGTAGCGTCGTTAATAGCTAACATATCCAAGGGGGGGGAAATTTTGCGTACTAGACACCACCCCGAACCTACTAGAGGGGTAGGTAGGTAGGTCACTGCTGAGATTCTGTTTTTACCAATAGAGGCTTTGCGTTTCCGCGCGCGCGGCTGACCGCCGCGGTATGGCGCAGCGCGCATGAACGTGTGATGTGATGCGCCAGTGAATGGAGGAGGTTTGGGGTCGTAGGGGCGCCACAAGCGACGCCTGGAACGTCGAAATTATTTTCGTGTTTTGCTAAAAATGCTAAAAAATTAATTACTTTTAAAGCAATTAAAGCCAATGGGCGCCCTCCCCCCACGGGCTGTGTCGTTCATTTCCGCCCTTTTTGAGACGCGTTGGACGACTTCCGGCTGAGAAAGGTAGGTAGGTAGATCTGCCTGGGAGATTTCCGGTTTCCAGGGTGGTGTATGGTACGCTTTTTTTTTTCCCCTGAACATATCCGCTGTTATGGTACTGGTACAAACGTACGGGGTACCTCGATCAGATGGCAGCGCTTGCTGACGATAAAAAGGCGCAGTTGCGCGAATGGTTTGCATCCGCCCGACGACGCTCTCTGCCGGTTGTTCCAGTGACCTTCGATCTCACCGCCGCAGACCTGTTCGCCCGGCCCGCGTCGAAGAGCGGCGGCGCGTTCGACCCTGCGTGGAAATCGACCAGTGCGTCAGGTTATCCTAAGAATTATTGCGGAGTCAGGTACCCTAAGAATTATCAATACAGGCTAGGCGTCGACTTCACTGCTGCCCGGGAACCGTTCGTCCTCGCGGATGTGGGCGTGCTGCCCGAGATCCACGGCAGGCCGCGAAAGCAGACGCTGCGTCTCGCGCAGCAGATGACAGAAGGCGGTATTGCAGGCGTCCTGTGGAATGCGGGCCGGGCCTTGACTTTCATGTTGCCGCTGCCAGTGCATAAATCCAATTTTCGCAGCGCGTCTCCGCCACTGCTGAATCATGACCTCCACGCCATTGACGCGGCGCAAGCTCGATGGTGTGGCGGTGTGGTTCTCTTTGACCGCGTGACTTGGCCAACACGGCCGCGTTTTTGCCGAGAAAGACACCCGACTCACTGGTTGATTTTTGCACAGGCCGCGGCTGCCCGAATGGCGGGAGGAGGGGCGGTTTGCAGGGAAAGTTCTGGAGTTGGGCACAGGTACCGGACTCGTGGGCACCGCGTGCTGGCTGCGGGGCGCGCGCGAGGTCGCGATGACCGACCTGCCGGCGGCGATCGAACTCGCCCGCGCGAACGTGGCGGCGAACGTCGGCGCCGCGGCGGGCCTGCGCGTGGAACCGCTGGCGTGGGGCGCCCCCCTGCCGGCGGCGCTCGCGGGGCCGTGGGACGTCGTCGTCGCCGCCGACTGCCTCTACGACGTGGCGGCACTCCCGGCCCTGTTGCGAACGCTGGGAGAGGTATCGGACGCGCGCACCGTCGTCTACCTCGCGTACAAGCGCCGCGTGGACGCGCGCGAAGCACCGTTCTTCGCCGACCTGGAAAATCTCTTCGACCGCGTGGCGTTCACGGCGCCCGAGGCCGTCCCCGCTGAGTGGCGCGGCACCGGGCTGCATTTATGTCGCGCGACGGGCCGGCGGCAGACCTAGCCCCTAGCAACCACCATCTATAGGCTAGCAACGCCTGGCAACGACCGTTGAACGACGACGGGCTCTCCTTTCCGAATAATTGTTGGGGCCCTCAACTAGTAAGTGCATCTAGAACTATGGGTAGGGGGTGGCAGAAGTCAGGCCCGGCGCGTGGCGGACGACCCGATCGACTGGCACACGTGGACGAGCAGCGAGATGCGCTCGCGGTGCCTCGCCGTTACGGCTGCAGGGAGCCCTTCCATGCAGGCTTTGACCTGCAGTAAGACTGCCGGCACGTGGTCCGCGATGCGTGGGTTGGACGCGTCGAGGCCGAGCACAGCTAGCTGGAGCCATTCGAGCTTGAAATCAACCGCGTCGTCCCGAGCCAGTGTTGTCCCGAGTTGTTGAACAAGGCAGAGCAAGGTAAGCTGTCCGAACGGCAAAGGCGACATCGTTCGAACCTTGTCGATGCCGACGGCATCTAACGCATACAAGAGAACGTCGACGTCTGACTGCTCGACGGCCCGATACACCGCGCTGTCGTAGTCGCCACTGCTGGCGAGCATTCGGCACCGCGTGCGCACATCGGTAGAGGAAGTTGCGGCCGGTGGCTCCGAAGCGGTGGCGGCCGAAGCGGGTGGAGCCGAAGCGGTTGCGGCCAGAATGGCGTCTATCTTCTTCTCCAGGGCGTCGACGCGCACGTCTATCTTCTTCTCCAGGGCGTCGACGCGCACGTCTATCTTCTTCTCCAGGGCGTCGACGCGCGCGAGCACCTCGGGCAGCACCTGCTTGATGGCGACCCCCGAGCCCTCCATGGCCCCCAACCGCATTGCCGCGGCGCGGGCACGCGGGGCGTCCGCGTCTGCCGCAGAGATGCGGTCTAGCTGCGTCGCGATCGAGCGCGTCGATGCTTCTTGCGCCGCTGCCGCGCGCGCCAGCGACGCGTCGACGAGCTGCGTGACGGTGGCGGTGACGGTGCGTACGGCGGACACCGCCGCAGCGGCCGCTTCGGCCTTTGCTTCGGCGGCGAATGCGGCCACGTCAAACGCGAGCGCCGCTGGCGCCGGGGGCGGCGTGGGCGCGGCGGCTACGTCAAACGCGAGCGCCGCGGGCGCCGGCGGCGGCGCGGGCGCGGCGGGCGTCGGCCGCGGCTCCGGCGAGAGATGAAGCGCCGCGAACTTCTGCAGCCTGTGCGGAAATCAAAATATCACGGCGAGGGGGCGACCGGTCGCACGCTGGCGCGCTGGCGGGTCCTCCGTGGCGGGCGCCGCCGCCGCCGCCGTGGCGGGCGCCGTCGTGGCGGGCGCCGTCGTGGCGGGGTACAGGGCGGACGGACGGAGAAAGTACTGCTGAATCGCGCGAGTCTGGACGCAGAAGAGCTGTATCTCGAAGCCCGCCGGCTCCGCGTCGGCCTCGGCGTCGTTGGCGTCGTCCGTGAGGTCCGCGTCGAGCGCGGCGAGCGAGAGGACCGGCTGAGACACGGCGAACGGCGCGACGTGGTCGATTTTATTCGTCTCCGCGTCCACGTGCGCGACGTAGAGCGCCGCCCCGGCGCTCTCGTCGGCGGCGGCGTCCGTCGCGGGGGCCGCCGCCGTGACCAGGACGAACGCGCCGCCGCCGGCCGCGGCGACGCGGCGCGCGCGGGCGGGTCTTGTGTTCGCGGGCGGCCGGGCGAGCGCCAGGGCGTGGTCGCGGCGCGGGGCGTCGCCCGGCGCCACCGTCCACAGGCTAATCGTCTCGCCGCCGTCGACGGCCGTCGCGAGGCGGTCGCCGGCGAGGAACGCAACGGCGTGCACGGGGGCGCCGCCGGCGGGCGCGAAGTCCGCCACGAGCTCCAGGCGGTCGTCGAAGACGCGGACGCGGCCGTCGGCCGCCGCCGTCGCGAGCGCCGCGCCGTCGGCGCTCCAGCCGACGTCGTGGCAACTAGAGCCGCCCCGCGGGAGCTGCTTCAGCGAGGCCGCGTCGCGCGCGTCGGCGACGACGACCGCCCCCGCCTCGCCCGCGACCGCGAGGGCGGGGGGGGGCGCGGGGCCGGGGCGCCACGCGAGGCGGACCGCGCCCGCGATTTCTAGTTCCGGTCCGCGCTCGTGCGCGACCTCGTCGCCGCCGGGCCCCTCGCGCACGGTCCAAGTGCAGAGGCGGCCGCCCGCGCAGCACGAGGCGAGGGACGCGGCGGCGCCGGCGGCGCCGCCGCCAAAGGCCAGGTCGACGATGCGCTGGGAGTGGCCGCGGAGCAGCGTGCGAGTTGCCGACCCCCGAGCCAGGACGCGGATCTTGCCGCCCTTGATCGCATACGCCAGGAAGCCTTCGCAGGCGGCGAGCTGGGACGACGCGGACTCGGCGGGGGGCTTCTCCTCGCTCTGGTACAGCGTCACCGGCGTGCACTTGGGCGCGCGGAAGGCGTCGCCAGCCGGGGCGGCGTACGCGTCCATGGTTTCTACAGTCGGAGTGCCTCTTACAGGCGATAACCGTACAGGCGATAATTAGTGCGATAACCGACCTGTGGCTGCGATTGGGAGAACCCGAACTACAGTCCTGGGAAGGGCGCCGTGTGGTCCTGGGAAGGGCCGGGCGGCGTTTCGGGGCCCTGCAGCCCCTCCTTTTGGCTTCAGCGCCCCTCCAGGCAGCGTAGCGGCACGCAGGGTGCCTCGTCCGCAGATTTGAAATTGGAAGACGCGCCCAATCACCATAGCTTGGCAATCCGCCAGGTAGCTACTCCCGCGCGACCCCCCTCCTCGCGTCGGGAACCCTCCGTTGCCCTCCGCGAGACCCTCGTCGCCCCCCATGTGCATCAAAACATGCGCTCTGGCTGCCCAGCCTGGAGACGGCGATCGACGCCCAGACCCGAAGGAAAAAAAACCATATGATTGCTGCGCTGCCGACGGCCTCCGCGAGACCCTGGCGAAATTTTGGCAACCCGAGCACGTGCGCAGCGGCACTATACGAAATAGGCGATTCAAAAGGGCATCAGAACTGCCGCGTGATGTTATGAGCCTCGTATTGCCCCACCTCGCCGTCGAAGGCGTTGTGAGTGCATGTGCGGTGAACAGGTCGATGCGGCTCGATGCGTCGCGTTGCATCCGCCTGGCACGCCGAACGGGAGAAAACGGGCACCTCGCCTTCTGGATCGGCGACAGAGTTATTGCCAAAATCGATAAACTCTCCGATGCAGAGGAGTATGATGTCAAGATGAATCTCCGTGGTGAACTCATCGTCCAACAGGGCAAATACAACAAGCCCACGGTCGCGGGGCTCCTCCACGGCGCGGACACTAGCATCGTGCGCGTTTGGGATGTGGTCTTGGCGCCCTAGTCCCCGAAACTGGTCATGCAGCGGCGAGGGCACTCCGACGTACGACGTCGGAATCCCCCTTGGCAGAGTAACTACCTCATGATTTCTCGACTCGGTCCTCCCGACTTGTGCCGACGCCTGTTTGTCTTTCGGAACCAAGGACAGGGCTCATCCTGCATTCTTTCTGTTCCTCCCAGCAAGCTTGGAGGGTGGCGACGCCTGGACGCACTCGGAAAATTAAGTACTTAGAATCTCGTGGCTACCGGCGCGAGGTGTGGGCGTCTTCTCTATCGGCCACATGTCGACGCTCCGTGCTCGGGAGGAGGTGCGATGGAATATGGGACCTTTTTGGCCAGCGAGCTGTTCGCAATGTCAAGCGCAGCTGTCCACACCGGGAGGCCTATAATCAAACGAGCGGCCTCCGATGTGATGTGCTTGCTGTGATGGGGCTGAAGCTGGGCGCCAATAGATGGCGCGCGGGCAGCCGCGGACCGGGCGGGGAGGCCGTAGGAGTTGGTAAGAGGCGTTTACGGGCCACCGGCGGGCATCGACGCCCAAAAAAGGGGCTAAGCACTTCCCAGGACTGGAGCTTGGCCTTCCCAGGAACGAGGGCTAGTACCTCCTGTCCTCGGCCGCGGCTGTACGCTAGTGTCTTACAGGCCTAGGGATAGAAGCTCTCTTCGCTATTGGTGCAGAAAATATACCCCTAGTACCCGAGATACATATCCTTTCCCTAATCCCTATCCACACGTCAACACAGTAA
>MDTE01094687.1_pt1 | contig 12374 bp, 12 predicted proteins | sample 811231 | NCBI WGS metagenome assembly MDTE01 (sample SAMN05326651, study PRJNA326480) | marine metagenome | isolation source: seawater | place: Indian Ocean: Red Sea | collected 2010
ATATTCCTGAAAAGATAAAAGTTATCCAAAGTATACCGGGTGCTAGGGTTACAATTATTTGAGGTGTTAGCCTTAGGGCAAAATTAAAAATAACAAGAATCAATATAGCGAAGGTTAGGATCGATGTAACAAGGTCTTTGTTGCGTAATTCTGCAACAATATCTTTCCATACTAGGGTTTTAACGTCTCGGAATAGAGTTTTCAATTAGATACTCTCGTGAAAGACTTGTATATATCTTTAAACTGATCGATATTCTTAGAGGCAGATCCTTCAGTGTAGGCTATCTTTCCACCAGAGATTATTGCAATTCGATTTGATAGGCTAAAGCCTATTTCTATGTTATGCGTGGTCATTAGTACAGTGCGTTTACCTTTAGAACTTACAGTTATACTACCAAGAATATCTAATGCTACTTGATCTATTCCTGCATCTGGCTCATCAAGCAGAAGTATTGGGGGGTCATGTAAGATTGAGCGGGCTAGAGAGATTCTCCTTCGCATTCCATGAGACATGGTGTCTACGCGTTTATTTAAGAAAGATGATAAATTCAGGGATTCAGCGATCTCTGTTATCCTGCGTTCAGGATTTGCAACATGGAACAAACCCCCATAAAAGCGGAGGTTTTCGAGCCCTGTTAAGTGACTATAGAGCATCGAATCATGAGTTAAGACTCCGATGCTACGTCTAAGATAGTGACTATATTCTTGAGAATCTAGGCCAGAAATGTGTATTTTGCCAGAGGAAGGAGAAGAAAGAGTTGCAAGGATTCTTATAAGGGTGGTTTTACCAGAGCCGTTGGGTCCAAAAATCGAAACGACATCTCCCCAGTTAACCACCATGCTCAGGTTCTCAAGAACATCGTGATTCCCGTATGTTTTAGTTAAGCTATCTATTTCTATTGCCGTGGAGCTGCTTAGTTGCATGGATACGGTTCCTGTTAGTTAAAAGGGTTTGCTGGTGGAATGATACAGTAGTAACAATGGGGGTGGCAATGCAATCAGGAATTAAGACGTACGATGTTTTTGACACAGTATCTTGTTGATTGCTACAATGGACCCTCGGATATTCTGAAAGCTAAACTGATGAGGTAATACATGTCAGCTGTAACGATAGATGAAATAAAAGAGGCACTAAGGGACGTATACGACCCTGAGATACCGGTTAATGTTCTGGATCTGGGACTAATATACGACATACAGGTTAATGCAGATCAAGTTTACGTTAAGATGACCCTTACTGCGCCAGGATGTGGAATGGGACCTTATATTGCTCAGAATGCTGAATGGAGAATAGCTGAAATCGAGGGCGTAGGCGATATAGAGGTCGATATGGTTTTCGACCCTCCTTGGAATCCAGAAATGATCACTGAGGACGGGAAAAAACTACTGGGCATAGACTGATCTAAGGATCTATGGATAAACCGCCATAAATGGGAATATATAGCCACATGGCGGGTTCTGACGCAGTGTCTACTTGACCTGTGCTAAATCTCAAGGTCGAGTAGTAGAGAGTTATTCCTACTACTCCCTTTGGTTCGTTCTAGGAAGGAGATTATCCAAATGACTCGACCAATGACTTCACAAGAGCAAGCTAGGCTGGAAGGTATTAGGCGCAGTTGGCAGCAACGGCGCGATATAACTGAAAGGTTATCCCACATAAAGAAAAAGATAGGTGTTTATAGTGGTAAAGGTGGCGTAGGCAAAACTACAGTAACAGTTAACTTAGCTGTTACGCTTGCCCAAAAAGGATATAGTGTAGGACTTATGGATACAGATATAGACTGCCCAAACGCTAGCCGAGTATTAGGAGTCACTGAACAACCCACATTTGAAGAAGGACTAGTTCTACCTCCAGAAAAATATGGCGTTAAGATTATATCTATGGCGTTTTTTCAACAGAACGAAGATGAAGCTATCATTTGGAGGGGCCCAATGATACACAATGCCATCAACCAGTTTCTTCAGACGACGGCATGGGGTGATCTAGATTATCTTCTTGTTGATTTGCCACCTGGAACATCTGATGCACCATTAACGGTAATGCAGGTACTCAATTTGGATGGATTTGTGGTAGTTACTACCCCTCAAGATCTTGCTAGGCTGGATGCGAAAAGGTCTATCAATATGATAAGAAAACTTAATGTGGATGTACTCGGCATAGTTGAGAACTTTACGGGAGATATATTTGGTACAGGAGCTGGCGAAAGCTTATCCAAAGAACTTGAATTACCTTTTATCGGCACGCTAGAGCTCCGATCAGATTATCGCGATTCATCTAAGCCTGCTGTATTAAATAGCCCACTAGTAGCAGCAGAATATGAGAACATTGCTGCTGTCTTACAAGACAAATAAGGCCTAACTAGATGCATTAGGATTTCGAGGTGTTCTGGTTGTTCTTTTTCGCTTTCTGATCAATCTAACCCCCCTGGTCACGAGACCTTGGAGTTGTGATGCTTCTGCAGCTATGGCTATCTTGAAATATGAGCTGTATTCACCGAGCTTGCGGTATTTTCTATAACGGGTTCTAGGTATCCTATAAGAGTTTTTCTTCACCAAGATATTTAGTTCGTGCTGAAGGCCTCCTGCTAGATAGACAGACGCTTCATCTGGGTGTCTGCCGGCTCCGTCAGAGGGCTCTCTGATGATTACATCTATAATACCCAATTCTCGGCATTCTCTAGCAGTTAAAGTCACCGGTTCATTTACTTCTTTATTGGGCGGACTGTCGCTGTTTAATGTAGCAGCAGCGGATTCTGGTATTGTTATGGAGTATTTGGCGTTCTCCAGCATTAGTACTCTATCTGCTATTCCCAATGCTAGGGCACCCTCACTTCCACCTTCACCTATTACGGCTGCTATTGTAGGGGCTGGATATTGAGCCATAATAGACATTGTTGATGCTATTGAATCCCCTATGCCACGTTCTTCAGATTCTCTGCCATAGTACGGACCCGGGGTGTCTATCAAGGTTATGAGTGGTAGTCGTAATTTCCCCGCTAGAGACATTAACCTTTGCGCTTTTCTATATCCTTCCGGCATAGTTCTGCCTTCACGCCTTTGCCAAGCGGTAAGTTCGTGACCTTTTTCATGGCCAATAATTCCCACGGGACTAGTCCCTAAGAAGCCAAGTCCCGCAACGATAGCGGGATCGTCACCGTATACACGATCACCATGTAATTCTATAAAACTTGTAAATCCTCGCCTTATGTGGTCTAGAGAAGTCGGTCGATCGCTTGATTTAGAAATTCCTACAGCATGCCAAGACTGAGGCCATAGTTCTTCTAAGGACTCCTCTTTTAATCCCAAGTGACCGCTCTGATTTGACGGGACGAGTTCCTTAATGCTATTGCTTTTGCTGCTCGCAGTAGAATTCGTACGTGAAGGCCCAGAGGCTATCTTTAAAAAGGCGGCCAACAGGTTCCTAATATTTTCTCTATCCTCGATTCTATCAACCATTCCTCTAGACATATAGGCAGATGATGTATATGCATGTGTAACTGAAATATCCTCTTGTTGTCTAAGTGGGAGAGGTTTGGGTGGTGCTAGACCAAGTAACGCTTGTGGCTCTGCTATGATGATATCTGCTGGCCGAGCAAGGCTAGAGTATATGTGTCCTGTTGTTGGGTTCCCTAATATAGCGACATAAGGCAAGCCCTTATCAGCCAAACCATTAATAGCAAAAGTAACTTTTGCCATTTGCATTGTTGACATGATATTTTCTTTTACAAGTGTTCGCCCACTTGTTATAGATGCGATGACTGGCAATTTTCTCCGTGAGGCTCGTTCGAAAGCTAATGCTACTTTTTCCCCTACTATCCCACCTAGGCTTCCTGAAACGAACCGGAAATCCAAAGAAATAATAATAGCGGGACATCTGCCTATTAAACACCTTCCGGTAACCACGGCCTCTGTCAGTCCTGTAAGGCGTTGCTCTCGTGCTAGCCGTTTTCTTTGAGGCGGGCGCGAGGAAAATGATAGGGAGCCTGTAGAGATTATAGCTTTGTTAAATTCCTTGAACGATCCTTCATCTACTATAGAATTTATATGTTCCCTAGCCGTTAGATTGTGGTGAAATCTGCAATTTGGGCATACTTTATATCGCTGGTATAGTTCAGATCTCGTTAGATCTTGATTACAAGACAGGCAGTTATCAAGTTCTTCCTCGTCTATTATCAGAGGTATCTCTGCTCGATCTGACAAGAAAGACATTAGTCTTTCTGTAAAGCTTCGAACCATTATCTATTACCCCCACTCATGGTTCTTCATCTTGCCAGCCAAAACCTCTCGGGACTTTCCAGCTTCTCCAGGTCCCACTATTCCTTCTTCTTCCAAGAGGTCCATTAGCCTAGCTGCTCTAGGATAGCCTATTCTAAGTCTCCTTTGAAGTAGCGATGTCGAAAGCCGATTATAATTTGTAGCTAATTCTATTGCTTCATCCATTAATTCATCGCTCAGATTCTTATCAAGGTTTCTCGTAACAGGCGCATTTTCTTCGTCAGGTGGTTCTAATGATATATATGGTGGCCTCGGACCGTTTTGATTATGCCAATATGTAACCAATTCTTCCACCTCGGCGTCAGAAAGATATACGCCTTGAATTCTTCTGGGCTTTGGCCCGTCTTGGGGCTGGTATAACATATCTCCTTTACCGAGTAACTTCTCTGCTCCTACCGAATCAAGGATTGTTCTTGAATCTACTTGAGATGCAACAGCAAAACTGATACGGCTAGGGAAATTAGCCTTAATAAGTCCAGTAACAACATTTACCGAAGGGCGCTGAGTAGCCACTACAAGGTGTATTCCAGTAGCTCTTCCTAGTTGTGCGAGTCGGATGATTGAATGCTCTATATCGTAGGATGCTGCCATCATCAAGTCCGCTAACTCGTCAACGCAGATAACAATGTTAGGCATTTTGCTAGAGGCGTGCAGGTTTCTATTGTATGTTTCTATATTTCTGGCGCCTGCCTCTTCCATTATCTTATAACGCCTAAGCATTTCTCTGACCATTCCTTTTAATGAGTTAACTGCAAGCTCTACATCGACGACTACCGGTGATAATAGATGAGGTATGCCGTTATATGGTGTCAATTCCACGCGCTTTGGGTCAATTAATAAAAGCCTAGTTTCCCACGGGGAGTTTTGCATTATGATGCAGGATATTACAGCATTCATGCATACGCTTTTGCCGCTGCCTGTTGATCCAGCAATCAGTAGATGTGGCATCTTGGATAAATCAGCAACAGCTATATCACCCCCGCTTCCCTTCCCCAGCGCTAGACCTAACTTTGAAGACTGCTTCATTGAATAGAATTCATCAGTCGACATGATTGATCTCAGTGTAACAACCGAAGGTTTGTGATTAGGTACCTCTATCCCAACCAAAGATGTACCTGGTATAGGGGCTTCTATGCGTATGCTAGGAGCTGCAAGAGCTAGTGCAAGGTCCTTTTCTCTAGCGGTTATAGCATCTACTTTAACGCGGGTTTTTTCTTCAACCGTTTTCATTACAGGTTTTCCTGAACTATCTGTTAGTATATCTCCATCTTGGGTTTGTTCTTTGACCCTCCGGGATCGTCGAACCCATCCAGGCACCAAGCCAAACATAGTAACCACCGGTCCGGGCTTAATCTCTTCTACCACCACCTCTATGCCATATTCGCCAAGAGTTTTTTCAATTACCAGAGCGGTATCTGATTGGTCGATATCTTGCTCTTGTGTAGGGTTGCTTGATTTCAATACCGAAACAGGGGGTAATTCCCATAAATCAAGTTCAGTTGAGGCTACTCTTATCTCAGCTTTAATAACGTTTGGTTGGTCAACTTGATTATCATATAAGTTCTCCTGAATAGGATTAGCTTCGGTTTTGGACTTGGCAACCGTTGATACAATGTTAGTAGGAGAGCTTTTTTCGCTAAGCATCGCCTTCGGGCTCTTATCAGGTAATCTTGGTATTCTTGGCACAGGCGCATTCCGTACTGATAGCTTACGCTTATCTTTTTCACTAATACTTGAGTCAGTTCCATTGGAAATTCTCGTAGATATTGCGGACCGCATAGGCTTTAGTAACTTAATCGCAATTGTGATTAGCCTTTTTATTTGCCCGAAGCTGGTAATCAAAATAATGGTATATAAATTCATCATTCGATAAGGTTTATATACTGTTATGATTAGCAAACTCAAAAATGCTAACCTGCTTAAACCAACCAAGAGAGAGTTGCCGGTTAGCGATGTGCCTACAGACCCGCCCAAATTAGATTCGCTAGATAAAGGTATTTGCATATCAAAGTAGGAAAATAAACCAGATAGGAGTGGGCATAGCAAAAGTCCGGCTATCCATATGTTCCAAAATTGTGGTTTTAGTAGTGTTCTCTTCCTGAATAAGGAAAAAGTAATAACACTTATCCACAATATTGGGAAAACAAAACTAATACCAGCATAGGAAAATATTAGGTTCCAATATTCTAGCAACGTTTCCTTGATCTGGGATTGAAGCATAAATACCAACGTTATGACTGAGACAGCTAACAGGCTCAGAAGTAGCCACTTATTGGACCTATTTAATGATATTTCTCCCATGATTACCTCATTTTCACGATATAAAAGGGATAATTATCGGGCGTCTCCGGGTTTTTTGGCTTATGAAGCTTGCAATCTTGTCTTTAATAAGATTCTTGGCATAACTATCTTTATTGTTGTCTACAGACGCCATTTCTAGACTAGATTTAATTATCTCAACCATAGACTCTCTCATGTTGGATATTTCTTCCCAATCTATAAATCCTCGTGATATAAAATGAGTCTCCCCAATCTGGTCCTTGTCTATAATCACTACTAATACCCCATCCCGCGATAAGGTTTTTCTATCTTTGAGTAGATCATTGTATTCGTTATAGATCCTCTTCCCGTCAATGTACATTGCACCGGACGACACCTGATCATTTAGGCTACCCTTGGATTGGGTTAGTTCCAAAACATTACCATTATCTAATACGAAGGTATTAGACTCTCGCACTCCGACAGCATGAGCCAATGAAGCATGAGCCTTTAAGTGTCTATGCTCGCCATGCACAGGAACAAAGAATGTGGGCTTGACTAGGCGAAGTACTAATTTTAATTCCTCCTGACTCGCATGGCCGTGTACATGGACTAATGCAATCTTGTCATAGAGTACTGTTGCTCCTTTCCTCAATAAATTGTCTATAGTCCTGCTTACTAAGTTCTCATTTCCTGGGATTGGAGTGGCAGAAATCACGATGGTGTCTCCATCAGATATGTCTATATCTTTGTGTTGTCCTGTAGATATCCGGACCAGTGCGGATGTTGGTTCACCTTGGCTTCCTGTCGTTACTATGACCGCTTTTTCCCTAGGAATAGCATCTATCTCTTTAATCGATAATATTAATCCCTCTGGGGCGGATAGGTATCCCATCTTAAGAGCCATATTTACATTTCCAACCATGCTTCTACCTACGAATGCAACTTTCCTGCCGTGTTTAACGGCAGAATTCAAGATTTCTTGAATTCTTGATATTAGAGACGCAAAGGTAGCGATCATTACTCGCCCTTTAGCATTAGAAATCACTTGATTAAGTGCCTCCCCAACTATTCGTTCAGATGGGGTATATCCTTCGACGTTGGCATAAGTGGAATCGGATAGTAGTAGCAAGACTCCTTGATCACCCAATTCGGCCAGCTTAGTTAAATCAGTTGGATGGCCATCTACGGGAGTATGGTCAATTTTGAAATCACCGGTATGAACAATCACACCAATAGGCGTCCTTATAGAGATGCCCATGGCATCTGGTATGCTATGGGTTACTCTGAAAAACTCAATCTCAAAGACACCCAATGAAAATAGTTCTCCTGGATTAATGCTAATTACATCGACATCCTGCAGTCCTCTATGCTCCTTTAGCTTCACATCTATTAAACCTTTGGCTAGACTTGATGCGTATATAGGAGCGCTTATATCTCTCAAGACGAATGGTAAGGCTCCGGTGTGATCTTCATGACCGTGGGTAATCAGAATACCTTTTATTCTATCTCTATTTTCTTTGAGGTATGTCGTATCTGGGATTATTAAGTCAATACCAGGTAGTCCTTCATCTGGAAACATAACGCCAGCATCTATGACCACTATGTCTCCAGAGCACTCAATCGCCATCATATTCTTGCCGATTTCGCCCAGACCACCTAGGGGAACTATTTTTATAGAGTAATCCATTAAGAATCCTAGAACATACTAAGCTGGTGTGATTTCGATTCGGGATATTCTGGCAGGGTGTCTCCCAAAGAAGCCAGGAGTGTTGGGAGTTTTTGTATATCTTCAGATATTATTTGTCTGAACCTATTTTGATGTAGTGCTGCAGCGGGATGATATATTGGAAAAACTAATTTATCGTCTACACTTTGAATGGTTCCGCGGACATTACCTATTTTCGCATTGGGCATAAACGCGGATAAGGCATAACGCCCTAGGGTTATAACAATTCTTGGAGATATCAAATCAATTTGTCTATCCAGATACTTCTTGCATGCTGCAGATTCATTTATTAGTGGGTCTCTATTGTTTATCGGCCTACACTTCAGCGTGTTGGTTATAAATACTTCTTCTCTTTTCATGTCTATAGATCTTAGTAGTTGGTCTAGCAGCTTACCTGCGGCTCCAACGAAAGGCCTTCCTTGCTGGTCTTCATTTTGGCCTGGGGCTTCACCAATGATCATAATCGTGGCCGTTTCAGGACCTTCACCAGGCACCGTATTTGTTCGAGTCTCGTTGAGTGGACAGTCGGTGCAGTTCGAGACCTGACGGGCAATCTCAATCAAACTTTCCATGGCTCCGCCAATGATAGCACGAGGCGTAGTAGTGGTCAATTTATAACTAAAACTAGGCCTCGTGCTATGTGTGATTTAATGTAGCTATCAAGGATAGCTTAAGTCATTAATGTAATCTAAGTTGTTCGGGTACCATGAATACTCGATTATCTGTAATTAGTCAGATATACCCTTGCTTCTCAGGTAATTTATAGTATCACTGACTCTAACCATCTTTTCTGCATCTTCATCAGATATTTCTATAGAATTGTCATCTGTGCTGAACTCATCCTGAAATGCCAATATCAAGTCGACTAGGTCGAGAGAGTCTGCCTCTAAATCTTCAGTGAAAGACGCTCCTTCGACAACCTGATCTTCTTCTACGCCAAGCCTCTCCGCCACTATTTTTTGCACTCTTTCTAAGACAGTTGCCATTTTTACCTCCTATAATTCATATTATTATACTTTGTTTAACAAGGCTCCGAGTATACCATTCATAAATCTTGATGAGTTATCTCCACCAAATCCTTTGGCAAGCTCTATGGCTTCGTTTATCACGACTTTAGGCGGTAAAGAGGCGTCGAATATAAGCTCATAGACTGACATTCGTAGTAGAGAACGATCTATATTTGCCATTTGCTCCGTAGACCAAGAGTTTGCAAACTCAGAGATGAGGATGTCTATCTTTGATTTATTATCCATCACTCCCTTGATAATGTTTCGCACAAAAGATTTGTTTTCTGTACCTAGCCTGATATTTTCTAGTACTCTTTCTGTAACCTCCTCCCAGTTGTGCCCAACAGTGTCTACTTCGTAAAGAATTTGAAGAGTTGCCTTACGTGCACTTCTCCTTGATTTTGAAGGACCTTGATTATTCATCAGCCGATTAAAGCATTTATAGACTCAATGTCGCTAATGTTTACAGTATTGGCGTTTGGGTCGATTCTCTTTACCAAGCCAGTCAGAACCTTACCTGGCCCGATTTCGTAGAAACTGTTAACTTTTTGACTGGACATATACTCCAGGGTTTCCTTCCAGCGGACACAAGAGCAAAGGCCTTGTAATAACTCAGCCTTGATCTCAGCAATTGTTTGGATAGGTTGCCCTGTACAATTTGCTATGATGGGTATCGTGGGTTCAGAAAATTGCATTTGTTCTACAGCTTTTGCCAAGCCTTCTTGAGCTGGTTCCATAAGGCGAGAGTGGAAGGCCCCTCCTACAGGAAGCTGTATAGTCCTACGGGCACCTTTCTCCGCTGCAATTTCCATAGCTCTTTCCACATCTTCTCGCCTTCCACTTATTACAATTTGGTCAGCTGCGTTGACGTTAGATATTTCTGCGTTAGTGTCAGAACATATTTCTTGGAGTAAAGCCTCTTCCATGCCGAGTATTGCTGCCATGGCGCCATCTGATTGTTCAGAAGCATATTGCATTAGCCTGCCTCTTTCTCGTACTAGGCGAACACCTTGTCCTGGATCCAATGCACCAGAAGCTACAAGCGCTGTGTATTGTCCGAGGCTATGTCCTGCAACCAATGAGGGGGTTGGGATGTTATCTTTCCCCAAAAGTTCCTCAAGGGCGATAGAGCATGCTAAGCTAACTGTCATAATGCCTGGTTGTGTGTTGATAGTTTGCCTTAATACATCGTCTGGGCCCTCGAAGAAGATTCGAGAGACAGATTCTCCAAGAGCTGAATCTACTTCTTCGAAAAGTCTACGAGCTTCCTTTGAAGATTCGTAGAGGTCTAAACCCATTCCGACAGCTTGTGAACCTTGGCCAGGGAAAAGGAAAGCAGTGATATTTCCAGAATTTGCATTTGTAGAAGTCATGGTAGTACCCTCCAGGTGATTCTTTGACTAGTTGCCATTATCCATTATAAGAAACCAGAACCTAGACTAACTTTTGAAGTATCACAAGTCAATGCATTGTTAGCAATGACTAAGGGGAATTTAAGGTTCTTGATCGTATATTTTATGGCTGCTAGTTCGTGGTTTCTGTAACGACAACTGACCTACCATTATAAAACCCACATGAGGAGCAGATCCTGTGTGGCAATCTAGGTGATCTGCATTGCGGGCACCGGCTAAACGTTGGCGCTGACACTTTGTAAGCAGCCTGACGATGACCGATTCTAGCTCGAGTTCTTTTCTTTTTTGGTAATGCTCCCATCTTAATTCCGCCTCTTTGTATTAGGTTATTTGTCTGTTTGTTTTTGTTGAGGAGTAAAATTTTTCAATTCTCTCCACCTAGGATCTATGCTTTCCTTGCAGTCGCACGGTTCCTGATTAAGATTTACACCGCAACCGGGACACAGGCCTGAGCATTCGCTGTTGCAGAGTAGCTTCATAGGCTCCTCTATAATAACACATTGTCGTATAGGTTCGCTCAAATCTAGTATGTGTTCTGAGGTTAATGAGAATGCGTCTGGGTGATTCTCAGTCAAATCTATTGATGACCCAGAAGCTATAGACGTAGCTGGTGTGTATTCAGCATCTAATGCAAACGAGACACTATACATAGTTAATGCCAGGCATCTTATGCACGAGCCTACTGCATTGGCCTTGAGCTTGCCAGTGGCCCATACTCCGCTGTTAGTTCTAGTCAGAACCATGCTGCCGAGTACATGAGTAGTTCCTGTTTCAGACATTGGTTCTATTGTTTCGTCTAAGTCGTATGACCTACGAGACCCAATTCCCTCTTTAAGAAGTTGGGATACATTGAACTCCATTTTATGACGAACCACCTTGTTATTGTTGCTGATTTTCTCGATCAGAGACGGATTATATCTTTGTAGTTTATATGTGTCAATAAAGGTAATATTTAATAAACAGGCGTTGAAAATCACCACTCTTTTCCATAAGTGAATATACATCTATAATGAGATGAGGCATCTAGTAATCTTGGTAGGTATTTAGGTATTAAAGCTACAGGCTGGGAGAGCTATGGCTGAGAAGTATCAAAGAGAAATAGAGGAGATACTTAGTCAAATCGGGGATGAAGAATTCCCTGGTCCCAAGACGCCCATATATAACGTACAGTCTAAACCCAGAACACTATTATCTGCCATCATTCCGAAAGGGTCGAAATGGAATTGGCTTATGGTAGCTTCGTTGTTCGTTTCTTGCATGGTAATTAGTGCAACAGTTCCTGGCATAATAGGACCGATACTATGGCTTGGATTGATATTATTTTTGGTTGGTTATACGAAGGTCTTCTCAAGTGCCTCCAATAAAGAGGAAAAACGATGGAGAGGTAGAATAATCGACGATTAGTCAGGGCTAGCTAGCACAAAGACAATGCAGCATATGTATGGTGGCTTATTTCGATTTTGATCACTTGAAACATCATTCTTCAAGGCTGGGGCGTATGATTCATGGATTATAGGATTTGGCTAAAAAATTACCTTAAACATCCAATTCAATTAGGCTCATTGTTACCTAGTAGCACAGCATTAAGTGATCTAATAGTAGGGCACATAAAACCTAACACGGATGGGATGATACTCGAGCTTGGCGCCGGCACTGGCAGAGTTACAGATGCCATTCTCAGAAAGGGTATTA
>MDTE01112888.1_pt1 | contig 12374 bp, 4 predicted proteins | sample 811231 | NCBI WGS metagenome assembly MDTE01 (sample SAMN05326651, study PRJNA326480) | marine metagenome | isolation source: seawater | place: Indian Ocean: Red Sea | collected 2010
AGGAGGAGGAGGAGGAGGAGGAGGAGGAGGAAGGTGGCGGCGGCGGCGACCGGATTGGGAAGGAGAAGGAGGATGAGGAGAAGCGACGACGGCGACGCGACGGACGAGGGGAGTAGACGACTGAGGGTTTTAGATGCATACACGATGAGAAGCGGCGGAACCGCGTGCACCTCCGACGAATTCGCTACTTCCCCTTCCACCGCTCGAGCTGCTCCCTGATGGCCGCGTCGTTCTCCGTCGCTGTCTTGCCGTTGTATCCCTTGTCCACGACGTCGAAGTAGTCGCTGAAGTTCCGTCGGTTGTAGTCGTCCAATCTCTCCTTGTACCGTTCCTCCCTCTTTTCCTCCGTCCGTCTGAGCAGCTCCTGGACCAGCGGCGAGTCCTTGGGATCGACAGGCTGGTTCGTCGTGTTGGGGGCGGCAATCACGGCGGTGGATCCAGCCACGAAAGCCGCGCAAGCCACACCGAGAGACAGCATCGCAGCTCGACGAGACGACGATCGGGTGGATTTATCCACGTCACCGACAGTGGCGCACCGAATGACGGGCTTATCGGAACGCGGGTGGACGATCGCGCTAGTTTGAATCGCGCCATAGCACGTCATCGTCGCCGTCATCGTAGCTGTGCGACGCGAGCGGTCCGTGCCCTCGTGCAACCCAGAATGTTCTCTCGTGCTCACGTTCACCCGTGCGCGAGATATTTCAGACCGGACCTGACTGCCGGAAAAACAGTCTCTTCCCGCCAACTCGATCGGGGGCTCTCCACAACGACCTGAGCCCCCGGCTCGGATACACCCAACCTAACACTCACCAACCGATGGCAGCGAACGGCCGCGGTCGTCCGAGGGGCGGCGGCGCACCAAAGCCCAACCTCCCCGCCAACCCCTTCGGCACCGAGCCCGAGCCCGTTCCCGCCCAGGCGCCCGCCCCAAAATCGGGTGCCAAGAAGCGCGGGGGCCGAGCCAATGCCGCGCCCGCGAGGACCTACGCGGAATCCCGCGATTTTTCCCTGCCGTCCACCCTCGTGCAGTGGGCGCACTCCCCCGAGGGCATCGAGCTCATCCAGGGCGCCGCCGTCGGCATCGGCGAGGTGACCTTCGACGACGCCAGGCGAGATCGGATCGTCCTCCACGGCGATCTCCCCGAGGAGGTTGACCGCGCGGCTCTGCTCGTGGAATCCGTCCTGGAGCGCCGGATCAAGCTGCAGCAGAGGCTCGCGATCAAGGATAAGCTCGACCAGGAGCGCGCCAAGGTTCAGGACGAGCTCGACCGCGGCCTGAGGGTCGAGTTCAAGGTGGATCCCAAGTTCATGGGCATGGTGGTGGGCGCCAAGGGATCTCGGATCCGGATGGTTCAGGAGCGATGCAGGATCGACAGGGTGGTGGTGGACAGGGAGGCGTGCGTCGTGCGCATCGTCGGTTCGGACCCGGTGGAGGTCAGGAAGGCGAGGAACCTTCTGGAGGTGAAGGAGGAGATCGTCGCCGCGCCCGACGATCGCGCGAGGCGGGTGCTCATCGGCAAGGGCGGCAAGAACATCCAGGACGTCCAGAAACGTTCCGGCGCCGTCTCCATCGACGTGGACCACGACGAGGGCGTGGTTCGCATCCTCGGCACCGCATCCGCCGCGGCCGCGGCCAAGGTTCTGGTCGAATCCCTGGTGTCCCACCTGGACGAGATGGACGCGGCGACGGATGAGCTGGAGAACCTGCGGTGGGAGATTGAGAGGCTGGACACCGCGTGGGGCGAGGATAACTTTTACAGCAGGGTTCCCGCGGGCGGGTCGCCGTTCGGAGATGGACGGGGCGGTCGCGGGGGATACGGCGGAAGGGGCGGCGCCGGCGGGAGGGGCGGCGCCGGCGGGAGGGGTTCCGGAGGCCGAGGCGGCGGGATGGCGGTTCCTCGGCAAGTCTCCGCGCCGGTGCCCGCGACGGTGCCCGCGCCGGTGCCCGCGCCGCCCAAGGGTAAGGGTAAGAAGAAGGCTGATGACGCCAAGCCCGCGCCCGCGCCAAAGCCATCGCCCAAGCCCGCGGCGGAGGCGAAGCAGGCGCCCAAGCCCAAGCCGGAGAGTAAGGATTCCAAGCCGGCACCAAAGCCCGTCCCCAAGCCCGTCGCCGAGGCTCCCGCGGGTGCTCTCGAGCAGAGGCCGCCTCGCGCCAGGCGTCGTCGCGGCGGCGGTGGCGGTAATGGCGGTGAGGGAAGTGGAGCCGCCGCGTGAGAGACGCGGTGATTACGCGCAAAACCTACATTGGAATGACGACCCCACGACGTTTGAGAACCAGACGTGAAAAACACCGCCGATAGCCGAGACTTCCTCCAAGAAATAATAAACGTGAAGCCGAGCCCCGGCACTTCGCGCCCGCCCCATCCCGGCGGGTTTCGCATCGCGCGTCCGCGCTTCGCCTTATCCGGCACACGGAGGCGGATCGCATCGTAATTCCAGCGCCCAGGCACCGGCAGCGAGACGCGAACGGTGACCATGGCCAAGCGCGGAAAGCGCGGCGGCGGCGATGAGGGCAATGAGCCCAAGCGCCCGATGAAGAAGGCGCGGGGTAAGACGGAACCTGAGCCCGTGAAACCGAAGGAGAAGGCAGTGGACGTCACGCAGGCCTTCGTGCATGGCGGGGACATCAAGGAGCTGGCAAAGGGCGCCGACAACCCGTTCACCGCCGATGCGCTCGCCAAGCGGTACAAGGAGGAGGGAAAGACCGTGAATGTGGACAAGGGGTTTAACTTCGCCGACCTGGTGACTGACGCCGCGGGTGCGTCGTTCTCTTTGTTGGGAGGTGCGGGGGACACGGTGCCCACGACCTCGGCGTTCGGGGAGCCCACCGCCGGCGGCTCCATCGCCAAAAGGTTCCGCCGGGATGGCCCCGACGAGAAGAAATCGGCACCGGCACCCGCGCCAGTCGAGCCCGAGCCCGAGGAGGAGTTGGAGGACAGGGAGGCGGCGATCGAAAGGTTAGCCGAGGAACGCGCCAAGAAGGCTGCGGAGTTTCAGCGCGGTAAGACGGCCGAAGAGGTGCACTGGCTGATCATGGGCATAACCCCCGAGGTTGTGGAGTCGGCAAAGTCGTTTGTGCGCCCCTTCGAGACGGAGGAGGAGATGATCCAGGACTGGATGTCCAAACGGGACGGTTGGAGGGAAGACTTCAAGCGCAAGCACAGGGACGCGCTTAGAAGACAGAAGAGGAACCGACAGGGCGGGGACAAGTTTTACGAATAGAGAGTTTAGATGGACAGAGAACAACAACACAACTTGTTTTTTTTACGACGAACGGTGGTCGGTTAGATCCGGCGCCACCCTCGAGGACCTGCGCGAGCGCATGAGCTGCGTCAGGGGGTTGGTCGGCAGAGATAGAGACATCCTTCGCCCCGCGGGCTTCGGGGAAAACTCCTCCTTTTCCCTCTTCTTGGCTATCTTCTCGAGCCGCGCACGTTCGCACCTCGCTGCCGTCACCTCCCTCCAGTGCCTTTGAACCCGTATCACGCACATGAGCGCCGACCACGACAGCTCATCCGGTATGGGCTCCCATATATCCGGGAACGCCTTACGTATCCCGTACTCGATCCTATCGCGCATCTCACCCGGCGGCATGTCGCACTCGCACACCCGCCGTACGAGCTCAAATGCTGTCCGCCTGAACGGTACCCTGCCCTCCTTACTGAGCGGCACGTTGAGAGCCTTGATGAAGTGCACCGTGAGAACGCCAGAGGAGTACTGACCGATGCCAAGCGGCGGGGGAATCTTCTTTAATAGCCTCTCAAGATCTACACCCGAGATGGTCCCGGTTCCATCGTCGAACTCCCTGAAAGTTGACACGTACCCTTCGAGAGAGTTTGGGGACAGCTTCCATTGCTCGTGGTCCTGCGTGTTTTCAAAGTTTTCGATGATGACCGCGGTAAACAGGTTGAGCATGATCATGGACACGGCGATGACGAAGGATATGAAGTACGGGTACGATATCCAGCTCCCGTTTGCGTCCGGCCGGCTGCAGTCCTGCATCAGGCCCACCCACTCGTCGTTTGTTGCCACTCGGAACAGGGTGAGCATGGCAGTTGGAAAAGATTCAAAGTTTGCGTGTTCGTTGATGGAGTCGGCCCTTACCACCGTACCGAATGTGAGGACGCCGACGTAGCTGTATATGAAGAATAATAACAGCACCAGCGCCCCGACGTTCCAGAACGCGGGTAACGACACCAGCAGGGTTTCGAAGAGGCTCTTGAGTCCCTTGAACGATTTTATGAGCCGGAACATGCGCGATACCCGGAAAAGTCGGATGAGCCGCGCGACGGAGGTTGACAAGTCCTGCACACACAGGTCCACCAGGCTGCCGCACACCAGGAACAAGTCGAATCTGTTCCACGAGCTGCTCCAGTACTCCACGAACCCTATCGCGATGATCTTGAGTGCGGCCTCGGCGATGAACACGCACGTGAACCCCAGATTGAAGTTGTCCTTCATCTCGGTCCATTCCGTCGGTTCGCCATGCCAACCGGCAGACATGACCAGCACTGACGCGCATATGGCGGCCATGATGATCCTATCGAACTTTCTATCGGACACAACGCGAAACGGGACCTTGCGCCACCACTGCTTAGGCGGAGGTAGCTTCTTGAGCGGCTGCATGCGAAGCACGCTCTTACACATCTCGGCCCACTCCTTTTGTTCCTCGGTGAGGTCAATCGACGAGGTCTGCGATAGCATCCGTATCCTGCTAAACTGGTAGAAGATCACGCCGACGTACAGGTTCAACAAACTGAACGCGCACAACACGATGAATGCGACGAAAAACACGAACGCAGCGGGGTTATGGTCCATCCGTGGCTGCTTGTCGATACCTGTGATGTCGAGCGCGTCAAACATGATCTGTCCATATCCGTCCAGCGTGGAGGTGACAAAAAGGGATATCAGCGCTCGGTAAAGGTTATCGAAGTTGAGGTAGGCGTTGGACCATTCACGTTCCGCCACGTTACCGACGTTTGGGTCGTAGTAGGAACCGACGCACGCGGCTCGGTCGGGAACACTCGGGTCATTGCACCGGTAGAACCTCCCAGCAAACACTTGGACGCCGAGAATGCCAAAGATGACAAAGAACATGAGCATCACCACCGATACGTTGACCATGGCGCCGATGCTCAGGGCGACAGATTTTAGGACCAACCTCATTCCCGATGATTTGGTCAGCGCCCTCAGGGGTCGTATTGCGCGCAGTATACGCAGCGACCGCACCGCTTTCAAACCCCCAACTGACGTCAGCATCAGCTCGAGCAGCGTAGTCACCACGATGAAAAAGTCGAGCTGGTTTGTCCGCTCTCGGATGTACCGCCTGAATCCGAACACGAACACCTTCAACCCGGACTCTGCGGCGAAGCACACGGTGAGGACGTAATCAACGATGAGCAGATCACGCTGCAACTCCGGCTCCATATCCGGCCGTTCCATCGCCATAGCAACGCAGCTCCCAAATATCAGCGCAAACATGAGGTGGTCGAAGGACCAGTGAGTGACCACATCGAAGCACCGCTCTCTCAGCCCATGGTGCGGCGGGACGCACCCGCACGACGTGTCCTGCAGGTCATCTTCTTTATTCATGCGTCGCGCGATCATCGACCGAACCGCTCCGAACGAGTTATGCCTGGACCCAATCACTGAGCTGGACCCACCCCACGACGGCGTCATCATCCCGGAAACCAAACCAGACGGTATATCGTACCTGTCACCGCCCGGCGTGACCGCGCCGGAGCTCATGCCGGAAGGTAAGTATGGCGTCATCGCGCCGCTGCTCGCGCCGCTGGCGGTATCGCTGTCGTAGCCGTTGGGGTTATCACCCAAGCCAAAAGCAAACCTGGTCGGTTTTCGCTTGGGCTTCCACCCGGACTTTGACTGTGGCTCGCCTTGGAACGCTTCCGTCACGGCGACGGGTCCCGAGGGGGACGACAGCGTGACCACCGCGGTAGACGCAACCTCATTATCATCCGAAAGGACCTCGTCACCGAGCGCATCGCACGTTCCGTCCTTGTCCTGTTGGCGCTCCTCCCGGAGGTCCTTCCTTTTTTTCTTCTCTTTCTTCCGCCGTCTGAGCGACGCCTCCTGTCGCTTCTTTCGTCGTTCGCGCTTCTTTCGCAGCAGTTTGGCCACCACCCTCGCCTCCCTGCTCGCTTTTGGATCGTACTTGCTCTCGAACGCCTCCATGGTGACCGCCAGAAACAGGGTGAGAAATGTGTATTTACCCACGATGACCCACATGACAAAGTACACGGATGCGCCCCACCCAGCGTATTCGATGGACTTGAACATGATGAACTCCCAGTCCTCCAACGTGAGCACCTGGAACGTGAGTAGCAAGCTGTGGTAGAATGAATCGAAGGACGCGCGGCCGCCGAGCTGAGGGTCGTCCACTCCGTATCTGAACGAGTCGGGGTCCTTGAGGCCGCCGAATACGTGCAGGCCGACGATGGCAAACACGAGGAGGAAGAGGAAGAGGAGCACAGCAATGGATATGAAAGAACCGAGCGAGGACAGGATGACCTCTCCAATTATTCGCAGCGACGCGAGGTAGCGAAACATCTTGAATATGCGAAACACCCTGAACGTCTTCAGCACCTTCATTGATCGAAGCGCCTTGAGCGATCGGAGAGCTGGAATCGCAGAGCCGCCGATGGCCAGAACCTCGATGATTGACAGCCCAACGATGCAGAGGTCGAACCTGTTGAAGTTGTCCATCCAAAAATCCCAGAATCCCATGCCTGTGATCTTGATAGCGACCTCCACTGTGAAAAAAAAAGTGAACACGAAGTTTGTCACCAGAAGCGCGAACTCCAGCTGCGAACTCATGCCGTGATGTTCCATTGCCATCACCACTGTGTTGAGGTATATGAGCGCCAGGAAGAACCGATTGAAATACCTGTGCTCCTGAACCTCGAAGCACCACTCCCTCAGCGCCTGCACCTTTCGTCGGTACTCAAGCCTCCACGACTTGACCCCCTCAGCCTCGTGCGCGGCTAGCGTGAGCGCGAGCTCGTCCTCCTTTCGCTCCGCGGCGATTCTCCGCCGCTCGGCATAGCCGGCGGCGACTGCGCAAATCCACGCGAATATCAGCGCGAGGGTGTTGCGTCTGCGCCGGTCGCCCGGTTTGGCGTCGTCCGCGTCCGCGTTATCCGCGTCTGGTTGTGCGGGCTCGTCGACCTGCGTTGAAGATGACGGAGCGACGTTTGGGTTGGCGAGTGAGGCGGTGGAATCGTCCCTGGTCCCCGCCGACCCTTTGACCGCGTTCATCTTGGACTGGAACAGAGACTGAGCTTTGCCAAACTTCGTCTTCAGCACCGCAAGGAACAGGTTGACGACAAAGTACGGACCGAAGAAGACGAGCAGCACGAAGTACGGGACCGCAACCTCAGAACCCGAGTCCATGATGCGGTACATCACCTGCGCCCACCCGGCTAGAGTGGTGCACTGAAAGACTGTCAACATCCCGGCCGCCACGTTATCGTACCCAGCCACGGAGTTACCCCGCCCGCTGTGGACGTAGACGCACTCGAGCGGATTTCCGAGTTCGTCGAACGGCGGGCACGTCCGTCCGGAGCCCCTTTCGCTCCCCGCGGGGTTGGAACCCGTGATTTGCGGGTTATCGATCGAGTCGCAACCTAAGGCGTCGTTCCACGTCTCGGGTACCCCCGTGCTCGGATCCTCGCACCGCTGGTGGTACGCCTCCTGAAAGAGCTGGTGACCGGCGATGGCGAACAGGAACGTGAAAAACACGACGAATCCGACGACGCTGACGAGCAGTGGGACGGCCTCGATGAAGCAGACGACGACCGACCGCAGGGACTGGAACCGGGTGATGGTTCGGAGCGGCCTCAGCGCCCTGAGAGCCCTGAGCGCCCTCAGCCCGCTGTTGTCGCCGTCGCCGCTGTCCGCCCCGCCCTGTGGCGCGGCGATGAGCAGACCGGAGTACCCCGCCAGCACGAGCGCGAAGTCGAACCTGTTCCAAGGGTCCCTGAAGTACTCCCTCGCGCTCCTGTGCGATATCCTCAGCACCAGCTCGAGGGTGAAGAAGCCGTTGAGACCCAGCTCCAATCGGTCTAACCGCGTATTCCACGCGCTCCCCGTACCCTCCGTCGGCCGGTACAGCGCGAGCGACACGCAGTTAACCAAGATCACGATGACCACGAGCAGCTCGAAGTCCTCGCTCTCGACCACGGGGCCGCAGATTGACGAAACGCGCGCGGTCAAGGACGATATCGAATCCAGCACCCGCCGCCTCGTCGACCGGCCGCCCCGCACGCCCACCCTGCGCGCTCTGCGACGCGCGCTGACCACCGGCAGCGCCCTTTGCTGCGCGATCGCGCCCCCCGACGGCGTTGGATCGTGCGTGGGATCGTCGGAATTATCGGTGGTGTACCTGGAGTCCGCGCGTCGTCGGTCGCGAAAGTCGTCGTCGTCGCCGTCGCCGCCGATGGACTCGCCGCTTCCCCGTCGCTGTTTGTCCTTGTGACCGCCTCGATCGCCCCTGGGCACGGAGCCGCCGCGCATCCTCGCCTCTAGCCTCGCCTCCAAACGCTGGCCGTGGGTCATCTTATCCTTATCCAGCCTCTTCGCGGCCAGCGCGTTTAGCACCGCGTCGCTGAAGTCACCCAAGCCGCCCCAGCCCTTGGCCGGGTCGGGGAAGGGGGCGGACGACGACGTTGCGGGGAAGGCGGCGGCATCCTTGGACGACGCTTCGGCGGCTCCTCTTTGGGGATTTGGATCGCCGTTCGAGGGTTGGAAGTGCCCGTCTCTCGCGTCCACGCTGCTGTACCCCGGCCTGTGCGAAGTCACGCTCGCGCGGTGCTGGTTCATCTGCCGCTTGGGCGGGAGCATCGGGGCGGTCAGACCGCGCGCGTGAGCCTGGTGTATCGCGGCTACGATGTCGTCCGCGAGGATTCGTCGTCCGCGCTCGTCGTACTTGACGGCATCGCGCTCGTTTTCATCGCCATCGACGTCCACGTCGTCTCCGGATCCGTCGGAGTCGTCAGAGTCGTCTCGAGATCTGCGGGGAGCCATCGCGTGCTGACGACGGGCCGCGATGAGTGGAAACGACGCGTTCACTCGAGACGCGCGCCACCACCGCGTGGGGCGCGAGACGGGACGCGCGTCCTGCGGCGACGCGAGATGTCTTCACCGGGTACCCGCGCGGCGTCTCGTGCGCGTCGCGGGCGCGCAATGAGACGGCGTGTTGACCTCGGCGGGTCCGAGACGCGAACCGTTTTGGAAACTGTGTCTGTTCGTTTCTTCATCGGCAATCTGGCGATGCTCTCCTGCGCGAAGATCGAGCTCGCCCCCACGCAAAAAAGATGAGCCCAATTTAGGAGACCTAGCGGGCAGAGAGAGCCGGCGCGCGAACGCCCGGCGTTGAGAGGACGCGAGGAGGGCGACGCGGCGAGAGGGATACCAAGCCGTGCGCCATGTCGAACGCGTGAGTCTAAACCTCCGCTCCGCCGATCGACCACCCGAAACCCGCCCTCCACCGCAGGACTCTCGCCCGCAATCGCTCGATCCCCGAGCGCGGAATCCAAAATGAGCACCCGGTCCGCTGACCCCCGTCCCCCCGCCCTCGCTCCGCGTCAACAGCTCGTACGACGCCGACTGGCGCCTGTGCATAAGGGACCTCGCGTACATGCTCGAGTGGGAGCAACCCCCGCCCGAACCCGTCGTGGACGCCGACGGCGTACCCGTACCCGACCAGCCCCCGCCCCCAGGACCGGAGTACGACGAGGAGACCGGCGAGGAACTTCCCCCGACGCTCCCGGAGCGAGAACCGACGGAGTGGGTGCGGGGGTACGTGCGGTACGTCCAGATCTTTCGAAGGCTGGAGCGCGCGTACGACCAGATGAGCCACCCGCAGAAGCGCGTCGAGGTCAAGAAGGCTCTGGAGGCGACCATCGGCCGGTGCCTCGAGCTCAGGCACTGGGTCATGAAGAAGTTCGCGCGAGAGTTGGACCACGTGTCGTTGGACGAGGTGCTGCAGGACATGAACCTGCCGTACAACGCGATGGAGATACCGGTACCCAGGTACTTCGTGGACGACAGGCGGCACGAGCTCGGCGCGCGCGCCAAGTTCCTCGAGGCTCTGATCCACAAGTTTGAGACGACCAAGCCAGAGCTCGGCAAACCCAACGTCTTCGTGGGGAGGGTCAACTGGACCAAACCGGTGCCCGAGTACCTCACCCGCGATGTGCTCGCTCCGCCCCCGCTGTCCGCGGAGGAGGCCGAGGCGAAGCGCATAGAAGACGAGCGCATCGCCGAGGAGTACAGGAGCGATTTGGAGGAGAGGGTCAACATCTTGGCGGCGACAAAGACCAAGGACCAGATCGCGACCATCATACAAAAGTACACCAGGGGGTGGCTGGCGCGGCGCGAGTACGACCGGTTGATGGACGAGGAGCTCGTGTTTTTGGGCATGAAACCCGCGCCGCGGCCGGAGGACCCGCGCGATGACCCCATTCTCAGAGACCTTGCCAACAACGTCGAGCGCAAAAAGATGCAATACGCCAACCAGGCTGAGTACCTCGCCGCGTACGAAAACTTGAAAGACCGGGTGAAGGAGAGGCACGGTCAGGAGATGCGGGAGGAGGTCCAGGATAAGATCAACTCGTGGTTCCTGGAGAACAGGGACCCGGAGACTGGCGAGTTTCCGGATTTCCCCGACGTCGAATCCGGCGGCAGCAGGGACATTCTCAACCCGCCGCCAAAGGAGGATGACGACGCCGACCTCGACCCCAAGGCTGCGAAGGCCAAGGCCGACGCCGAGAAGAAGAAAAAGGCGGAGGAGGAGAAGAAAAAGAAGGAGGCGGCCAAGAAGAAGGCCAAGGGCGGGGACGACAAACCAAAGCCCAAGTGCCCGGCCAAGTTCATCAACCCCCTGCGCGACACCATCGACTCGTTCAACCGCACCTGGTCCAAGGTTCACGACACGGGGCTGGAGGGCGGCAACTTCGACCAACGGTTCATATCATCCGTGGTGGAGGAGGAGCTCAAGCCGGTGGTGTTCGAGGAGGTGCGGAAGGAGGTTGACGAGGAGATGAGGCTGCTGTTGGAGAACCTTCGCGAGATGGTGGCGGCTGAACGCGCCGCCAAGGCTGGTCCCGCCAAGAAGGGCAAGGGAAAGAAGGGAGGCAAGGGTGGAAAGGGCGAGAAGAAGAAGGGCGGCGACGGTAAGAAGAAGGAGAAGGGCGGCGGCGGGGGCGGTGGCAAGGCGGGGGGCAAGGCGGGTGGCAAGAAAGGAAAGGATCTCACCGCGGATCGAACAATCGAGAGCCTCTACGCTGAGCTGGTGGAGCTGGGCATTGTGCAGCCGGTGCCTCCCGAGCACACGCTGGATGCGTACGCGGGGGATATCAACATCCTGGGCGCCACTCTCGAGCGGAACAAGTACTTCCCGGACCCGTCCATGGCGCAGGTGCGTCAGATGGTGACCGAGCTCGCCATTTTACCCCTGGGTGCGAGCGGCGAGACGGTGCACTCCGCCATACCGGGCCACTGCAAGACCCTGCTCCTGTACGGCTGCAAGGACACGGGCAAAACGGCGTTGGCGCACGCCATCGCCAACCACACCGGCGCCGTTTTCTTCAATCTCTCACCCCGAAACACCGACGGCAAATACCCCGGCAAGAAGGAGACCACGTTGATGATCCACATGGTGTTCAAGGTTGCGCGGACGATGCAACCCGCGGTGATTTACATCGACGAGCTCGAGAAGGTTTTCCTCTCCGACAAGAAGAAGCTCAGGGAGTACAAGAGCAAGGAGCTGTTCAACCGGATCAAGAAGGATCTGCTGAAGGAGGTCAAGGGCATGAAGAAGGGTGAGCGGGTGATGATCGTCGGGTGCTCCTCGGAGCCGTACCTGTGCGTCAAGAAGGACCAGAGGGGTTTCATGAAGGAGGTGAGCCGATTCGTGTACTGCCCGGTGCCCGACGATTTGTCGAGAAGGCGCGTCTGGGAGAAGTGCGTGGAACGCAGGGTCGCCGAGACCGTCGCCGCCGGGCTCGTGTGGCCCGAGCCCGAAGACGCGGAGCGGGAGGCTGACGGCGCCGAGGCTGACGGGAGCGCCGAGGAGCCCGGCGCGGCGGGTGACACCGCGGAGCAGCCCGACGCGGAGGCTGACGACGCCCCCGCCGCTCCCGAGGACGCACCGGACGCACCACCCGCCGAGGAAGGCGACGAGGGCGAGCCCGCGGCCGACGCCGAGGGTGAGCACGCTGCCGACGCCGAGGGTGAGGCTGAGGACGCGCCAGCCGTCGCGGACGCGCCAGCCGCCGCGGACGCGCCAGCCGCCGCGGACGCGCCAGCCGAGGATCCGGATGCCGAGCCGGAGATTGTCCGGCCGTATTCGCTCC
>MDTE01134383.1_pt1 | contig 12374 bp, 12 predicted proteins | sample 811231 | NCBI WGS metagenome assembly MDTE01 (sample SAMN05326651, study PRJNA326480) | marine metagenome | isolation source: seawater | place: Indian Ocean: Red Sea | collected 2010
ATGCTGGAAATATTGGAAGATTTCAGGGACTTGAAAATGTTTTAAGTGCTTTTTCTTTAATTAAAAATTCAAATGTGGAACTTATCCTGCTGGGTGATGGGATATTAAAAAGTAAACTTCTTAAATTAAGCAAAAAATTGAATACTAACGTCAGATTTATAAATCAGATTGATCCTCAATCTGCTAAAGAACTAATTAGGGAAGCTGATATTGGTTTAGTACCTCTTTCAGAAAATTTGCATAAATATGCATACCCTAGTAAAACAATGACATACTTGGAGCAGGGAGTTCCTATTATTGCGCTTATAGAAAAAGAAAGTGATTTAGCTAAGATTATTTATAGTAAAAAATGTGGATTTGTCGTTTCTCTTAAAGAGCACAAGAAGCTAGCTAATTTAATAGAAAAATTATATAGAGATCAATCTTGGAAAAAAAGTTATAAGAAGGCTGCAATAAATGCCTACAATGAGAACTTCTCTCCAGAAATAATATTACAAAAGTGGTCAGATGTCATATTGAACTATCGTTGCAAATAAATAACCTTTGGATATTATGTGATCACATATTATTTTTTATGAAAACAATTTATTTTGATAAAGAAGAAATTTTTTATGATTCAATTTCTATTCAAAATAAATTTCAATTAGACTCAATTTATCTTCATAATAATGCCGTTGTTAGATTATTAGGAGAGGTTACATTATCTCCAAATACATACTTTCAGGGTGAATCAAGTATTTTTAACGGAGTGATTATTGAATGTGGATCTATTCTTGAAAATGTATTTGTTGACAAGGACACTAATATAAGACCTTACTCTATTATAAGAAACTGTTCTCTTGGTAAGAAAAATATTATTGGACCTTTTTGTTTTTTACGGGATAATTCTATAGTTGCGAATGATTGTATTATTGGTAGCCACGTTGAAATGGCAAGAAGTAAAATTGGTAATAACGTAAAAATTTCTCATCAAGCTTTTCTGGGTGATGTGCATGTAAAAGATAACGTTATTATTGGAGCTGGAGTTGTATTTTGTAATTACGACGGAAATACTCATCGAAATTCTATTGTCGAAGAAAACGTATTGTTAGGTTCTGGCACTATGATAGTTAGTCCAATAAAAATAGGTAAAAACTCTAAAATAGCTGCTGCTAGCGTAGTTACAAAAAATTTGGCTAATGATCAACTTTTTATTCAACGTAGAAGATAAATTAATGGACTTGGCTTTTAAACTTATTCCGTTAAATATATTATTTACCTTCTTATGTTCTTTAGCTTATACACGAATACATAAATTTACTAGGAAAAAGGGAGTACCAAAAGGTTTTGGATCAGTTGCAAGTATTATATTTTTTATATCTATTTATACTTATAAGTCTGATAATTATATTTCCTTTTTTCTTCCAAGCCTAATAGTAATTGTATTAATGACCCTTATATATTACTTGGACGATTTATTTGAACTAAGTCCTTTTATTCGAATGGTTATAACTTCAATCACGATAACTCTACTCATAAATATGCCTATTGGTTTGGACTTCTTGAATAAGTTTCCATCTTTATATCTTATTATTTTTTGTATTTTATTAATCTCCGCAATAGTTCTCGTTAATGTTAGTAATTTCTACGATGGCTCAAATCTAAATTTGTCTTCTTTAATATTTTTAATGGGCTTTATTCTGATTTTATTTAATGAACAAAATTTAAAGGCTTACGATATAATTGGCTCCTGTTTATTAGGGATATCTATTGGGTTTGGAATTTTGAATTGCCGCCCTAATTGTATATATATTGGAGATTCAGGAAGTTTTTTATTTGCATTTTTATTCTTGACACTTTTAATGTCCTCTTATATTATTTCTCCCGAAATATATTTTTCTTTGTTTGCATTAATTGCTTTACCAGTATTTGACTTTTTTTATGTAATTTGTCTAAGAATAAAATGTTCGCATGATTTATTAATTAGAAATTACCTTCATCTATATCAAAGAATGGAAATTTGTCATCAGAACTATAGTTATCTTTTACCTGTACCTGTTAATTTAGTTGTTGTTTTATTAAGTAGATATATATTTAGAAATTTTATGAATGATTACCTGGCTATGTATGGTTCAATTATTTTTATAACTCCCATTAATTATTTGCTTTTAAGGTTTTTCTTTATAGAGAAAGAATACTTTTTTGGAGATGGAACAAAGGATGAAGGTTGACTTGCCATGGCCAAAGGTTTGCTTGGTAGGTTTAGGAAATCATGCAAAAACTAAGTTGCTTCCAATTCTTTTTGAGCTTTATGATTTAAACCATATTTCGACAGTATCATCTCAAATCGATAACACACTTAACATAAAAAATAAGTTTCATTCTATTAGTGAATCTTTTCACAACAATAAATCTAATTGTTTATATATTTTATCTTCGCCACCAAAATACCATTACTCTCAAGCTAAGTCTGCGCTCTTAGCCGGATTTGATGTAATGGTAGAGAAGCCATGCTTTATAGATTCTTCTGAATTACAAGACTTAATTCAGATTGCTAAATCAAAAAAAGTATTATTAATCGAGATGATGATGTATTTGCAAAACAATATAGTAGATAACTTAATTTATGATTTACGATTAGATATGAATAAAATTAAATCAATAACAACCCAGTTTTTGATTCCAAGTATTCCTAAAGGGACTTTTAGAAATGAGAAATCTCTTTCTTCATCTTTGTTGGCTGATATAGGCTGCTATCCACTAAATTTTCTCGCAGAATCAGGATTTGATCTCAGCAAAGTTCAAATTAAAAGAGATAAAAATTTAAATAAATATTTTTTTTACTCTAAAAAATTAAACGAGTACAATGTTTCTTTTAGTTGTAAATTTGGTTTGGGTAAACATTATTCTAATTACATTAAAGTTATTTATAAAAATGATAACTTTATTAAACTAAGACCTTTTTATTATGGAAGAGAAGGTGAAAGGGAATTAACTGTTAAGTTGAATGATCAAATTAAAGTCAAAAATGTGCATGGATCGAATTGTTTTAAAAGAATTTTTTTAATCTCAAAAAATCAATGGTTTCAGACACAAAACACAAGATTTAACAACATGTTAAAAGTTACCCAAACCTTGCAAAACCTATCGAAACAAATTAACTTAACACCAAAATAAATATATTAATAATGATTACACAATTATATTTTTTGAAAGATTAATACTGTTAAAATTAGAAAAAATTTTTTTAAAAGTGCTCGAACTTCCAAATGAATCAAAGTTATTTAAAAGTATTGAACGAGATAGTGATAAAAGAGGAAATATAACTTCTATAGTTGATTATCCAGTACAGAATGTTTCTATTATAGATAGTGTCAAAGGATCGATAAGGTCAAATCATTATCATAAAGTTGATTTTCATTTTATGTATGTATTGGAGGGTTCTATTGATTATTTTTTTAAAACTATAGATTCAAATGAAGTTAAGTATTTTAAAGTCTTAAAAGGAGATACAATATTGAGCCCAGCAAATGAAATTCATGGATGTTATTTCCCAGAATTTACTTCTCTAATTGTAAGCAGTGGATTTCCAAGAGATCAAGAAACTTATGAAGCAGATACCAGACGCGTTAGTTTTTTAAGTGATTCGAATATTAAGGAATTTCTTGATAAATATGCTTGAGGCAGATAAGTTTGTCGAAATAAAGAATTGTAGATTATGTAATTCAAGAAATTTGGATAGCTTCGTTGACTTTGGATTAATACCTTTAGGTAATAATCTTCTTGAAAATTGTGAAGATTCTGCTCGAGCCGATGCGTATCCATTAGCTATTAAAAGGTGTTCGCGATGTAATCATTTCCAATTAAGTACATCAGTTAATCCTAAAAAGTTATACGCAACAAATTACACTTATTTGAGTAGTGTGGGAAACTCTTTTGTTGAACATATTAAATTATATGCCGAATGGGCTGTAAAAAGGTTTTCTCTGGGAAAAAACACCCTTGTCTTAGATGTGGGATCTAACGATGGTTTAGGGTTGCAATTTTTTAAAAAGTTAGGCTGTAATGTTTTGGGTGTTGATCCCGCTAGATATGCTGCTGAAATAGCTAATAAAAATAATATTAATACTATAAATTCATTCTTTACTGATGATGTTACTAATGAAATACTAAAAAAGTATGGCCAGGTAGATTTTATTACATCCCATAATGTATTAGCTCATATTGATGAACTAGATAAGGTATTTAAGAATATTTATAAGTTGTTAAAGGACTCTTCTAGCTTTGTATTTGAGATAGGATATTTCAGAAATGTTCTTGAAAATAGACTCTTTGATACAATTTATCATGAACATTTAGATTATCATCATGCAAGCCCAATAGTTTATTACTTAACTAATTTAGGTTTTGAAATAGTTAGTATCACTACAAATAAAATACAGGGCGGCAGTCTCCGCATTGAGACAAAAAAAACAGGAAAATCTTGCATAAGTAAAAAAGCTTTAGAATTTATATCCTTAGAAAAGAAATCAATTCTTTATCAAAGTGATTTCCTGAATTCTTGGAGAAGAAATGTAGATAAAACTATGAACTTATTAAATCAAAAAGTTTTGTTTTATTCTAAAGAAGGTTTTGAAATAGCTGGATATGGAGCACCCACAAAAGTCACTTTATTGCTTCACTTATCAAAACTAACTAAAAAAGAAGTTTCTTATCTAATTGAAGATAACCCATTGAAAGTTGGAAGATATACACCAAGAGCTTCTATTCCTATTTTTTCTTTTGATGAGCTGAGATCTAGAAAGCCTGAGATTTTAATAATTTTTGCCTGGAATTTTGCTGATGATATTATTAAGAAGTTAAAAAAAGTAGTTGATTGGGAATTGAAATGTATTGTACCTTTGCCTGAATATAGGGAGATATTATTGTGATTAATTCTAATTCAATAATTTCTGTAATAGCTCCACATCCAGATGACGAAACTATAGCTTTAGGTGGAACGATTGCGAGATTTTCGAATTTCGGATGTAAAGTTAGAGTATTAGTTGTATCAGGACACTTGCCACCTCTTTATCCTAAGGAGTCTTACGCAAGAACAGTCGAAGAAGCTAAAATTGCATTTAAACTATTAGGCGTAGATGAATTTCAGTTTGGAGCTATACCTGCCACCTTTGTTCATCAAAGACCTGTCTCTGAACTAAATAAGTTAATTGCAAGTTTTATATCTGATGGTAAATCAGACGTTGTTTTTATTCCTTATCCAGATAGACATATTGATCATAGGGTTATATTTGATGCTTCTGTTGTAGCTTGTAGACCAGTTGGAAATTCTTTTCCTAAATTAGTTTTTAGCTATGAAACCTTATCGGAGACTCATTGGAATGTTCCGGGAATAGAACCTCAATTTTGTCCAGAAGTGTTTATAGACATAAGTGATTATATTGAAAAGAAAGTTCAGGCCTTATCCACTTATAAATCACAATTAACTAATGTTGACTCAAGATCTATAGAGGCTTGTAAATCACTTGCACGCTTTAGAGGGAGCCAGAATGGGTGTAAATATGCTGAGGCGTTTAAAGTCGTTAGGATGATAATATGAATTTTTTTTAAGGTTTAAAATCCCTCGTTAACGCATCAACTATATTTAAATAACCAAAAAAAGCGATGAATTTTGAATATAAATCCTTTAGAAAGAATTTATTCGATTGGTTTTCTAGAAAGAAGAATATTAATTGTTTTTATTGATTTTATATTATTAATATTCTCAATTATTTTCAGCCTTAGCTTTTATATTAGCGATTATAAATCCTTTGCATATCTTTTAACTGAATATAAGGCACTTATTTATACACTTCCAGTTATAGGGATATTTGTCTACTTGTTTTCTGGACAATATAAAAGTATTAGTAGATATTTAAATAGAAGAACTCCTTATTTATATGTAAAAAGGAATATATTCATCATATCCATAACATATATCTTTAACTATATTTTTAGATTCCCAAACCCATCCCTTAGTGTATGGCTTTTGATGATTATTTTAATTAGTATATTAACTTTTTCTTGTAGGTTTTTAATAAGTGATTTGTTAATAAATAGCGAAAAAAACAAAAAAGTTACCAATGTTGCAATTTACGGTGCTGGTAGAGCAGGAGTAAAATTATCAAATTATCTAAGTGAAGATCCAAATTATAAAATTTGTTTTTTCTTAGATGATGCAGATTACCTTTGGAAAAGACAAATTAATGGAAAAAATATTTTACCGCCATCAAAAATAGATAACTTTAAGGTAGACATTGATCAAATATTAATAGCTATCCCCTCTTTGAGTAAATCTGTTTTAAGAGAAAAAATTGACTTTTTAAAAAATAAAGGTTTAAGAGTTCTATCTGTACCTTCAATAAAGGATTTAACAACAGGTAAATACAGTATTAGCAGACTAAAGAATATTTCAATTGAAGATGTTTTAGGTAGAGATTCGATTCCTATAAGTAAAGAAATTATCGGGACTGATATTCGTGATTCTGTAGTTTTAATTACCGGTGCCGGTGGTTCTATTGGTTCAGAGCTTTGCAGACAAGTTTTGAGATTATCACCAAAAAAATTATTACTTTTAGAAAGAAATGAATCAAGCCTATATGAAATAGATCAAGAGTTAAAAAATAAATTTAATACTAGTGTCGAAATCTCTCCTGTTTTAGGTTGTGCAACTGATAAATCTCTTTTGGAAAAATTATTTTCACTCAATAAAATAAAAATTGTCTTTCATGCTGCTGCATATAAACATGTCCCTCTTGTAGAGATAAATCCTCTTCAAGGAATTTTCAACAATGTCTTTTCTACAAAATTATTATGTCAGGCATGTTTAGATTTTAGAGTGCGAAAATTCATTTTTGTTTCAACTGATAAAGCAGTAAGACCAACAAATGTAATGGGTGCATCAAAAAGATTATCTGAACTTATTGTGCAGGGATACGCTAATAAATTAAAAAGTTTAGTATCTGAGGAAAAAAAATATACAAATTTTTCAATGGTTAGATTTGGTAATGTTTTAGGATCCTCAGGATCTGTAATGCCTTTATTTAAAAAACAAATCTCTGAAGGTGGGCCGATAACCTTAACTCACCCAGATATAATTCGTTATTTCATGTCTATATCTGAGGCTGTGGAGCTTGTCCTTCAGGCCTCAACCTTGACCAAAGATGGAGGTGAAATATTTTTGTTAGATATGGGAGATCCAATCAAGATAAAAGATTTAGCTAAATTAATGATTGAATTAGCTGGATTAAAAATAAAGGATAAAAACAATCCGAATGGCGATATTGAAATAGTATGCACGGGACTCAGAAAAGGTGAAAAATTGTATGAAGAATTGCTTATCAACGGGGATTCTATTTCGACTGAAAATCCTTTAATTTTTATTGCTAATGATTATTCTTTAAAAAATGAATTTTTATTTAGTAAGTTGGATGTGTTGGAAGACTCAATAAAGAAACAAGATTTAGAAAATTCTCTGATAGTACTGTCCGATTTAGTGAGAGAGTGGAAAAACGAAAGTGTGTATGACAATTAGTACATCCTATAAGTATTGAACAAATTTAAATTAACTTAGAAGTCGTACCTATTGAAATCATCGATATTTAACCATTTGTTGCTTATTTTGGCAGTCCCCATTATAAGTTTTAAGACAATTTGGGAAGTATTTTTTATTTGATACTCATGGGGTACTGTAGTTATTCTTTTTTTAATATCTGAATCAAGCTGGACAGCAATTTTTATATTCTGAACAATTTCTTCTTCATTATATGAAGTAAGAGATATAGTTCCCGAATCTAGAGCCTCAGGCCTTTCCATTGAATTTCTTAGAGTTATTGCAGGAAAACCCAAGATGGCTGACTCTTCGCTAACTGTTCCACTATCAGATAAAACGCATTGGGCATTTAACTGTAGATTACTGTAGTCAAAATAACCGAAGGGCTTAAGGAAATGAATATTTTTATTTTTGTTCTTAAAACCTATATAATCCATTCTTTTGTTTGTTCTTGGATGAGTTGAAACTATAATTTTTGATTTAAATTCTTTTTCTACTGCTTCAAGTAACATAATAAGTTTTTGCAAGGTTTTTTGATTATCTACATTCTCTTCCCTATGCAGACTGACAAGAAAGTATTCTCTTGGATTTAGATCAAGTTGATTCAGAATATTTGAGGCCATAATTTTTTGAAGGTTAAAATCTATAATTTCTCTCATTGGAGATCCAGTTAAATATATAAATCGTGGATGAATCCCTTCTCCTAAAAGATTTCGTCGAGCATGTTCAGTGTAAACTAAGTTAAAATCAGATATGTGATCTACTATTTTTCTATTTACTTCTTCTGGGACATTAGAGTCAAAGCATCTATTCCCAGCTTCCATATGGTAGACAGGGATCTTCATTCTTTTAGACATAATCGTCACTAATGAACTATTTGTATCTCCAAGAACTAATAGCGCGTTAGGTTTGACCTCTTTAAATAATTGTTCCGATTTTATTATTAAGTCTCCTATTCCTTGCCCTAAAGATTTATTACTTATGTTTAAGAATCTATCAGGCTTTCTAATTTGTAATTCATCAAAAAAAATCTGATTTAATTCGTAATCATAATTCTGACCTGTATGAACTAATGTATGGAGGCAATATTTGTCTAAAATTGGGATAATTCTAGATAATCTAATTATTTCAGGTCTAGTACCTACAACAGTTATAACTTTTAGCATTTAATTTCTTTTTGAATGTAGCTTAAATTAAGTAGAGTTTTTTTAATTTCTTCAATGCTTAGCCTTTCTGTGTTGTGAGATGTGTAATCTTTTGAAATACTGAAAGATTCTTGGCCTTTTATAAAATATTTTTCGTAGTTTAGGTCTCTATTATCAAGTGGTATTCTATAGTATTTTCCTAAGTCAATTGATTTAGCCATTTCTTCTCTAGAAAGTAATGATTCATATAATTTTTCTCCATGCCTTGTTCCAATAATCTTGATAGGTAAATCGACGTTAAAAATCTCTAATAAGGCCTTAGCTAAATCGCCTATAGTTGAAGCCGGAGATTTTTGAATATAGATATCTCCTTGTTTTGCGTTTTTAAAAGCTTCAAATACTAAATCAACTGAATCATCTAGTGACATAAGAAACCTGGTCATAGATGGATCAGTAATTGTTATGGGCTTTTTAGACTTTATACATTCTACAAAAAGAGGTATGACTGAACCCCTCGAGGCCATTATATTGCCGTAACGAGTTGCACAAAATAATGGCAGATTTTCACAAGAGCTTCTTGCCTTAGCCATCATTATTTTTTCCATAATTCCTTTTGTTAATCCCATCGCATTGATAGGGTAAACTGCTTTATCAGTACTTAGATTAACAACTTTTGAAACATCATTTTTTAAGGCTGCGTTTAAAACATTTTCAGTACCAATTATGTTCGTTTTTACTGCTTCCATTGGGAAAAACTCGCAAGAAGGAACCTGTTTTAATGCAGCAGCATGAAAAACATAATCTATATTTTTCATTGCTAACTCTATAGAAGAATAATCTCTTATGTCACCAATAAAATATTTTATTTTGTCATTCTTTAAAGATAGGCGTAAACGTTCTTGCTTCAATTCATCTCTACTAAAAACTACAATTTCCTTTACTGGGTATTTTAATAATTCTTTAGTTACTATGGATCCGAATGAACCTGTACCTCCAGTTATTAAAAATTTTTTGTCAGTAAATATTTCCAAAGTTTAATTAAATTCTCTCATTGACTTTACAAGATCCTCCCATGACTTAGGTTCATATCCAGTAATATTTTTAAATTTCTCACAATTTAATGAGCGGTCAATCACTATTCTAGTACTAGGAACTATCTTGACTTCGTGATTATATATTTTTGCAATGAGATTAAGCAGGCTATATTTATCTATTGCATTTCCTGACAAATGATATATCCCTGATAAATTACTTTCAATTATATATTGATGCAAAATCCTAGCGATTTCTATAGTTGGTAAACCAGAAAATATTGCTTTGATAAATCCTTCGATTGTCCCACTTTGTTTAAGAAACCAGCAAAGAAGACTTCTTGAATTAATAAGCTCAGGTCCAATTATAGATGTTCTTAAAGTTAAGCAATTAGAATAATCTATTTCACCAATTAGCTTACTCCTTCCATATAGATCTTTAGCATCAGGATTATCAGATTCTGTATAATTACCTTTTTCTCCAGAAAATACACAGTCAGTACTAAAGTGGATTAGTCTTATAGACTTTTTTTTGCATAAGAGGGCCAATCTGTGAGGTAGTAATGAATTTATAGGAACTACTTCTAGAACATTAGAACTTTGATCTAATTGTTTTATAATGCCGATACAATTAATAACTATGTCAGGCTTTACTAATGAGAATAGATTATCAATTTCTGTATCACAATTAACATTGATATTAGAAATTAAATTTTCCCTAAGATTTTTTTTAAATAAAAGTTTTGACGTAGCCGATCTAACTGAACCGTATACTAAATGAGATTTTTTGCTTGATAAATATCTAAAAACTACATTCCCCAACATTCCTGTTGCTCCAAGTACTAGTATAGTTTTTTTCTCTTTTTTCATATCATTTGATATTGACATTTTTATTTATAACTTCAGTAAATCAAATTTAGGATTTATTTAGTTAATATTAAATTTTTTTCTTCCTCATTAGGATATTGAATTAAAACAGCCCTATATTTTCCTTTAAACACAAAAATACTGCCACCTCCCAGACCAACGATACCGTATTTTTTGTTGGCCTCTTGAAGATGTGAGAAATTACCTGCTCCACCAAGAAGAGTAATTGGAATGTTTAAATAAGGTATGATTAAATCGCTAATTTCAAAATCATATCCAATTTGTTTACCATCATTATCAATTGAATTTAAAATAATCTCGCCAATACCATAAGTTTCTAGTTTTTTGGTAAACTCTAATATGTCCAAATTTGTCTTTAAAGAACCATTGTTTTTATAAATATAATAGTTTTTCTTTAATAAACCATGTTTTTTGATATCCAAAACTGCTACGAGGCTTTGGCTTCCAACTTTATCTTTAGCTTCAGAAATTAATCTAGGATTATCAATTAAAGCATTACTAATTGCTACTTTCTCTACTCCTAATTTTATGATTCTTTCTACTTGTTGAGTATTATTTATTCCTCCACCATAACAAATTGGCATCCTACATTCTTTGGCAAGATTCTGAATTAATTTGTAATTTGGTGGTTGCTCTAACTTAGTAGCATCTATATCTAATATTACTAATTCATCAACATACATTTCATTAAATATCCGTACGGCGTTTAGTGGATCTCCTATATACTTGTGATTTCCAAAGTTGATAGTTTTGTATAACCCTCCACGATGAATTAATAAAACAGGTATTATTCTTGAGTTGAGCATTAAACTAATTTAGCAAAATTTTCTAGGAGTTTTTCCCCTGAATGATGACTTTTCTCAGGATGAAACTGTACCCCATAAATGTTTTTATGTGATATTGCGGAAGTAAATTTAAATGGATACTCTGAACTAGCAATTATATCCTTATTATCTAGAACATCAATATAATATGAATGAAGAAAATAGAAAGAGCTATTTGATAAGCCGTTCATTAATGGAGAGCTATTTATAATTTCATTTTTATTCCAGCCCATATGTGGTAAAGGCAGTCTCTTAGACATTTTATTTTTTTCTAACTGATTTTGATCCCAATTAGGGTTGCTTCTAAAATGTTTTACTGATCCATTTATCCACCCTAAACCTTTACGTATACCTTCCTCACTATAGTTGGACATAATTTGCATCCCTACACAAACTCCTAGAATAGGGATATTTTTAATAAGTACTAATTCGTTTAAGGTATTGATTATTCCGGAAGTATTTAGTAAATCAATAGCGTAATCAAATGAACCAACTCCAGGTAATATTAGTTTGCTTGAATTTAGTAAATCTTCCTTGTTGGAAGCAATTCTAAATTTTATTTTTAATCGGTTATAAACATTTTCAAAAGCACTTAAATTACCCAATCCATAGTCAACTATTGTGAGCATATTTAATATGATCCCCCTCTTCTTGGTCCGCCAATAATTTTTAAAAAACTTTCTCCTAACTTTAATAATTTCTTATTATTTTTGTAATCCCAATAATATTTTTTTGGCATCCTAAAGTATTTTTCTAATTCTTCTACTGAAATATCAAGTTTGGTTGCAACATACTTAAATTCATCCTCAACTATTTTATTTTCTAATGAAGGATTCTGGAGAATTTCAAGAGCCTCTGAACGACTGATTTGTTCAGACAATATCATGCTAGATAGTTCTACTCTTCTCATGTCATA
>MDTE01190436.1_pt1 | contig 12374 bp, 12 predicted proteins | sample 811231 | NCBI WGS metagenome assembly MDTE01 (sample SAMN05326651, study PRJNA326480) | marine metagenome | isolation source: seawater | place: Indian Ocean: Red Sea | collected 2010
AGACCGATGGACTTAATTATGCCATATCGACTTGAAATGGGCACTAACTTATCAAATAGACGCGGGACGAATCTATATTCTTTTTGGAAAAATTCGATAACGAAATCGCTTAATAAAATTTTTCACGATTCAAAAAATAAAATCCTAATCAATTGTGCATCAGTTGAATATTTTAAGAGTATCGCAACTGAAGATTTAGAGGCAGATGTCATTACCCCTGTTTTCAAAGAACTACGAAACGGCCTTCCAAAGATTATTTCTTTTTTTGCAAAGAATGCAAGAGGTGCTATGACTAGATTTATAGTTAAAAACAAGATTGATAATCCGACTGGTATTCTTGATTTTAATTATGATGGCTATTGTTACAGTAAAAAATATTCAACTGATAATCAGCCTGTATTTATTAGATAAGGAGTTTAAGTTATTTTGAAAAAAATGTTTAAGATTAGAAATCTTTTTCCCATAATTATTAGTTCCGCTTTTCTGATAATATTATTTTTTTCCCAGGATTCATTTTTTTATTCACGATCAGATTTTGAAAAATTTCTAAGGAAACATCCCTACAATGTTAGAGAGCACCTAACAAAGGATGAATGGAAAAAAATGCTCCCCAAAAAGGATAGACCTGATTTGGCTATGGAACAGAACTTTTTAATGACAATGGACCCGGAAACAAAAATTATTCCTAGGGAAAAATTATTCTATGCTTACGAAATAGCGGAGAGAAGAAGAAACCTTAATTCTCGAGAAATAAGTTGGCAAGAGCATGGACCAGATAATGTCGGAGGAAGGACAAGAGCAATTTTATTTGACCCACTAGACCCTCAAGGAAAAAAAGTTTGGGCCGGAGGTGTTGCAGGAGGTCTCTGGTTTACAAATGATATAACAGAATTTCCAACTATTTGGGAAAGCATAGATCAGTTTTGGGATAATATAGCTATTTCATCCATCGCTAGTGATCCAAATAATTTAGGTGTTATTTATGTAGGGACAGGCGAAGGCTGGTATAATGCAGATGCGGTTGGTGGAGCAGGTATTTGGAAAACAGAAGACGGTGGCCTTAATTGGACTCATCTTTTAAGCACGAATATTGATAATTTCTATAATATTCAAAAAATTGTGGTTCATCCTACAACAAGTGAGATTTACGTTGCAACAAGCGGATATTATGGTAATTCAAACGGAGGAATCTACTTATCTGATGATGGCGGAAACAGTTGGTCCTTAGTTTTAGAATCTTCTGGATCCCGCTCTAGGGCCGCTGACATTGAAATAACTAACAATGGCACCATATATGCATCCTTAGGTATCTTTTATACAGATGGTATTTATCGTAGCGAAAATGGGCGAACTTGGACAAAGTTAAATAACGGTTCCAACGGGTTTCCTAGTGGCTCAAATTCTACATTTGATAGGCTTGAAATAGCTATTTCGAATGCTAATCCGTCGTTTGTTTATGTTGCTGGAAGGTCTACAAGTGGCGGCTCTGATGATATTGGCATTTTTCTAAAATCTGAAGATAGGGGTATTAACTGGGAGCCTATGACAATTCCATTAGATCCAAATGGCACCCATTTTACTAGAGGGCAAGCCTGGTATGATTTAATCCTTGCATCGGATCCGCAAGATGCAAATATTGTTTATGCGGGTGGGATTGATCTTTATAAAAGTATAAACGGAGGTCAAACTTGGCAGCAGCTATCTCATTGGTACGGAGGATTTGGTTATCAAGAGGTTCATGCCGACCAGCATGCAATATCTATTCATCCTGACGATCATCAAAAAATTATTTTTGGTAATGATGGTGGTGTTTTTCTTTCTCTTGATGGTGGAATTAATATTAGCAGCCGAAATAGTGGATATAACGTAACACAATTTTACAGCTGTGCAATTCATCCTGATGCAGGAAATAATTATTTTTTAGCTGGAGCCCAAGATAATGGCACGCAGCAATTTACTAATACCCAAGATATCGTTAGTACATACGAAGTCACAGGTGGAGATGGGGCATTCTGTCATATTAGTGAATCAAATCCAATGATTCAGCTTACCTCATACGTTTATAATAATATTTATTACAGCTCAAACGGGGGAAATGGTTTTCAAAGAATCACCTGGGATAATTCTGGGCGGTTTATCAATCCTAGTGATTTTGATAGTCAGGCTAATATTTTATATTCGGCTAAAGATGAAAACAGCATCAAGAGAACGAATGTTAACAATGGATCCATATCTGAAAGTAATTTTACAATTGCTCTGGGATCTAAAGCTTCAGCCATTAAGGCCTCACCATTTCAAGAAAATACAGTCTTTGTTGGGACTGGAGCTGGTAGGCTATTTAAAATAAGCTCATCTGATCAGACTAATCCTACGATTAATGAGCTAACGGGATCAAGTTTTCCTTATGGATATATTTCATGCGTTGAATTTGGCGAAAGTCAAAACACTATTGTTGTTACTTTTTCTAACTACGGTGTTCCTTCAGTCTGGGAAACCTATGATGAAGGTTCAAATTGGTATAATCGCGAAGGTAATCTACCTGATATGCCTGTAAGATGGGCTCTTTACAATCCTAACAACTATAATGAGTTAATTATTGCAACCGAGGTTGGAATCTGGACCACTCAAAATTTATCAGATGCTTCTCCAAGCTGGTATAGCTCAAATAGTGGATTAGCAAATGTTAGGACAGATATGTTGCAAATAAGATCTAGTGATAATTTAATCATTGCCTCCACACATGGAAGAGGCCTGTTCTCTAGCAATAATTTTCAATTCTCTCCAGAATTAGATATTAGTATGGATATTATCGAAGCTGATATTCAGCCTGGAGGATATTCCACGGAAAGCTTTACTATTACCAATACAGGCGATGAGGGTTCAATTCTCACCTATCAAATTAGCACATTGTATGAAAATAGAGATATTAACGATGTTGAAACAATTTCCTACTACGGCAACTGGATAGTTGATAATTCTGTAACTCTATGGCCATGTCCTGATGTAAATGGTATTATTGAATGGGGAACAAAATTTACCGCTACTGATAATATAAGTCTTTTACATGGTGTCGAATTCAATTGGTGGGATTACACAGGATATCCCAATATTAATATTTCTGTATACGGAGATGATGGTTCTGGCGGTGTTGGTCAGGAGCTAGGCTCGGTTAATGTATTACCTAGTGATGTTTCCCTTAATACTGATTGGACCTATATAAGCCTCGATCACTTAAACCTTAGCTTTAACAATGGTGATATATTTTTTGTTACCTACAGGGTAAATAATGGTAATTCAGAAAACAGTTTAAATATTTTAGTAGATACAGGCGGTCAGCAAGAGTATAGATCTTATGGAAACTATAATGGTAGTTGGAACAATCTAAATGGATTTTTTGCTTTGGATAATGAATTTTTAATAAATGCACATGTAGAGTATGGAGCTTCTTCTGAGAATTTGTGGCTAAGTGTTGCCCCTGCTAGTGGCAGTCTTCCATCCGGGCAAAGCGCTAATATTGAGGTTATCATGAATGCATCTGAAATTTTTTCTGAAGGATTGTACAATGCTGAAATTATTATAAATGGTGGAGGGAATTTACTAGACACAATTGATGTAAAAATGAATGTATCTTCTACAAGCAATATTTTAGATAATGCGAATGATCTTCCAGAGCAGTTTACTTTATATTCGAATTATCCAAACCCATTCAACCCATCTACAACCATTTCCTATTATATTAAGAAACCAGCATTTGTTGATGCATCTATATATAATATCAAAGGAGACTTAGTTAAAATTTTATCTAGAGATTTTCATGAACAGGGAAATTATAAATATATTTGGAATGGAAAAAATGAGATTGGGAAGAAAATGCCAAGCGGTACATATATTATATCTGTAAATATCGATAATTATAATAAAACGAAAAAGATGTTACTTTTAAAATAATTTTTTCTTATTCATTTTTATCAATAGATATGCTTAGGTTTTTTTCGATTAAATTAATTACTTGAACCTCTGTTGACATAATTATTCCATCTGCCATAATTAAATCACTCAACATTGGACCTAGCATCTTGATTTTATCATCATCTAGCAATTCTAATATTTTTTTACAAATTTCAACAAGAAAATAATCCTTCTCTCTGGAATTTAGGCTGGGTATGATTTTTGAAGCATTATTGAAAAAAATTTCGGATCTTTCATCTGACTGATTGGGAAATAATTTTAAAATACTTTTTTTCCAAGATTCTTTTTCTTCGTAGCTGTTTTGGTTATCTGAAAGTAGTACAAATACAAACAAATGTGTAACAGCCTCAATCGGTGTTATTTTATCATAATCTAGGATAGTATCTTTTTTATTTTTTTTAAAAAACATTTGTTTCAATTCCATTCTTTTATTGTCAAGGTTTTCATACTTAGAGCGTGAATTTCATTCTGCATTAGATTTCCTAGAGCAGAGTATACCATTTTATGCCTGTCAATTAAATTTTTCCCGACAAAATCTTCTGACACAATTATAGCTTCAAGATGAAAACCTCCTGAGTGGAGCTCATGGTTTAAATGGCGACCTGTGAAATCTTTTAATTCAAAATGATGAATACTTAGATTACTATCATCAAATTTTTTTCTAATTATTTCTTCAATAGACATTGTTTTTAACTTTTTTTTAATAGAATTTAACTCTATGGCAAGTCCTAAGTTATTTAAACTGACGCAAGATGATAAAGATCATTATAATGAATTAATAGAAAAAATTAATCCTAATTTAAAATACGATATTTTGAGCAAAGTAGGCCCTAAGCTCCTTAAAATGTTAGATAGCAAAAAAATTAATATCTTGCAGGCAGAGTTAGTAAAAGATATTAATTTTTTAGTTGAAGTTCTTGAGAATAACCCAACGATTTCTGTATTAACAACAAAAAGAATCCTTTTCGCTTTTTCATATTTTTTTAATGAAAATGATGAAATTCCTGATATTATACCTGATTTTGGTTATTTGGATGATGCAACGGTTGTGCACTGGATAGTTGAAAAAGTAAAAAAAGAACTAGACGATTTTCCAAGGTCATAATCCTTTTATTCTTCTGATTTATTCTCGTGATTTTTTTCTTGAAATTCTTCCTCAGAAAATTGCCACTGACAATCACTACACCACCATGGCTTCCCATAATAGTTTTTTAAATTTTCTATAAGTTCCATTTCATCATCGCACCTAGGACAATTCCTAATGCTTCCTTCTTCAGGCCATGTATATTCAGGTCTGTATTTTAAACCTTCTTCAAATGTGGAGTGATCATGCATATAAAAATTTAAATAAAAATTTAAATAATAGAAAAAAGTAAATAAAGAAGAATACCAAAAAGACCTACGCCAATATAGTTTTGAATTTTAAATTCATTTTCAAGAGATTTTACCTGAGCCAAATAATAATCATAAAATAGAAAAACTTTTAAGGTGTCATTAGGAGCAACGTAAACACGTTTTAATCCATCTGATAAATTATCCCTTACTTTTCTATTTTGAATTTCAGGTGGAATGTATCCAACCTCATGAAAGCCTGGTAAAACAGCAATTGGCTCCGGAAGTGGGTGTTTACCGACAAAAACACCATCAATAAAAAATGGAACATTCATGCTATCAGTTTTTATATCAATAAAGCCAAATTTTTCATAGTCAGTGATTTCTTGAGGTTTTATTAACGATAATAAAAAAAACATTGCTGAGAAAAAAAATCGTAACCTAATCATTATTATATTTAAACTTTTATCTGTTTACAATCATTTAAGTAAATTTAAAACAATATGTACTATCTAAAATTAATCACTTATACATATTTTTTGTCAACTTTTGGTGTTGTTTTTTCATGCGCATATTTTAATACGCTATATAATGCGCAACAATATTTTGATCAAGCAGAAACGCACAGACTTGAAAAAGAAGGCAAGGCCATACCTATATCAGCAATGGATAAGTATAGCAAAACTATTCAAAAGTGTCAAAAGTCTTTGCAAGACTATCCTGACTCCAGGTGGAAAATTGATGCATACCTGTTAATGGCTAAAGCTAGATTTTACCGAAAAGACTATGATATGGCCATAGAAAACCTTGACACCGTGATTTACAATGGCACCAATGAACAAATTGATGAAGCTAAATACTGGATGGCAATTTGCAAATGGAAAAAAGGAACATCTAACACTGCCGCATCTGAGCTGAAAAATTTATTAAAATCTACATCTTATAATTTTATAAAAGCTCGTTGCTATTTGTCTTTGGCCGATATAGCTGATGAAGAATCAATGACAGAAGATGCTTTGAAATATCTAGAGTATGGAGCTGAATTAACAAAAGATAGGGCACAAAGAGGGCTTATATATAGGCAACTAGCCGATCTCGCATTTAATAGAAAGAGTTATGAAGTCGCTAAAAATGCATACAAGCAAGTAATCACAAATTCTTTATCAAAAGAGAAAATTGAAAAAGCTCATCTTCAAATTTTAAAAATCTATAGAATGGAAAATGAATACAAGGCAGCTTCAAAAAAAATCAAAAGTATGTTAGTTGATGATAAATTTAAAAATATTGCAGGAAACCTTGAACTAGAGCTTGTTCAAATATATATATCCCAAAAGGAATTTGATGAAAGTATAAACCGATTGGAAAGCATTGTAAATGAATATCAACGGACTGAAGTATCAGCTGAAGCTTATTATCTACTAGGGCAAATATATTCTACACATAAATGGGATCTATCAAAATCCAAAGAATTTTTTGAAAAAGTAGGAAAAGAATATTCAAGATCAATCTATAAACCTATGGCAAATAGCAGAGTCAAGGCTATCGATAATTATATGTCTATATTCAGTCAATATGAAAAAATCAAAGAAACAAATGAAAAACAGATAGATTCTTTACTTTATACTGAAAAAAGCATAATTGACTCAACATTAACAAATGATAATAAAAATAGAAATACAAAAAGCTTACCCCAGTTAATTTATGAATTAGCTGATGTTGAATGGTTTAGTTTTAAACGGAAAAATGAAAGTATAACCTATTTTATGCTTATTGTCGATAATTATGAACAATCCCTATTTCATCCAAAGGCGCTTTTTACATTATCCTATATTTACAGGACAGTCGGGGATTCAATAAACGCCTTGAAAATGGAAAATAAATTAGAGAAAAGATATCCAGATTCAGACTTTGTATCGTTTATCAATTCTAAAATATCTACAAAGCTGACAGAGGAAGAAAAATTATTCTTAAAAATTCAAGATGAATGGTCTAATAATCCTGACACCTCTGTTGAATTATTTAATAGTTTAAAATTAAATGGTACCAGAAATGACCTAACAATATCAGCCGCATATTTTTTAGGTTATAACTTTGATCAACACTTTGAAATTGATAGCGCAATGAAATATTATACATGGCTAAAAGAAAATCATCCAAAATCGGACCAAGCTAATATTGCTAAAATTAGATTAAATACATTGGAAAATGTTTTAACACTTATTGAGGTAGATACACTTGACCAAGAAAATCCCAATATAGATACAAATTGAGAAAATATTTTTTTTCTTTTTTCTATAAAATATCACGGTTTACCATAACCCGATTTATATTTTTTTTACAGGCTATATTAAAAAAGCAAAGAGATCTCGAGACTGCTGTTATTTTTGGTGACAAAGGTATTTCTTTTCTTTCAAAGTCTACGCCATATATTTTTCAGTTTAATTTACCAAAAAATAAGTCTGTAGAATTATTTGGCTTAAAATTTCCTACTCCTATTGTTAGCGCATCTTTTAAATCTGATTTTAATATCATTAATTCATGGCTTATGTTAGGCTTGGGTGGAGTTACACTAAAAACAATTTTAAAAACCAAAAGAATAGGAAACCCTAGACCAAGACTCCAAGAAATTAAATTAAATAATAAAATTGGAATCTATAATTCACTTGGTCTTCCAGGTGAGGGCATTAAAGAACTATCTAAGAATTTAATAGAATCAAAATTATGGGAATATAAACGACCTATAGGTATCAGTATAGGAGGTGATGATATAGATGAGTACCATCAAAATATTAAGATAATTAATCGCTCACTTTTAAAAAATAAAAACTATTTTTTTGAATTAAATATTAGCTGTCCCAATACAACGGATGGAAAAAGTATTGAGCAGAACCCGAAAAAACTTGAACAGCTATTAAATAATATAAGGAAGGATATCAATACACCGATTTCAGTTAAAGTTTCTCCAGATTCGGAAATTAAAAATTATTTTTCTATTGGAGAAATAGTCAAAGGATTTTCAAAAGTTTTTATTAATGCAGGCAACTCTCACTTTATGAAGGCTAGTAAATTGGGTTTAGATTCAGACCAATTTTCAATGAACGGAGGTGGGGTTTCTGGCTCTCCAATATTTAAAAATACCATTAGAATAGTTAAAATCTTTAGTGAACTCAAAGTAAAAACGATGGCTACAGGCGGTATATCATCAATAGATCATGTAAACCATGCTAAAGAAAATGGAGCAATACTCTTCGGTATTGCCTCTGCTCTGGTAATGGACCCATTTTGCATCCCAATTATTAACTCTAAGCTTTGATATGTTAACCGTAGTTCTTTACGAACCAAAAATTCCACCAAATACCGGAAATATTGGTAGGCTCTGCGCGGCTACAAATACCAGACTCCATGTAGTTGGAGACATTGGTTTTGATTTTGAAAATAAAAATTTAAAAAGAGCAGGACTAGATTATTGGCCCTTTTTAGATTTTAAATATTTTAAAGATTTAGATAATTATCATCGAGCATTATCAGAAAAACAAAATTTCCACTTAATGACAACAAAATCACCCTTCATTTATACTCAAAAGAAATTTTCTAAAAACGATTATCTGGTTTTTGGAAGTGAAACAAAAGGTATTGATGAAAAGTTATTAAAGGATAACTGGGGTAGAACTTGCACAATTCCAATCCATAATAAAAATATTAGAAGTCTTAACCTAGCAAACAGCGTATCAATAGTTTTATTTGAGGCAATTAGACAAATAAATGAAAATTTTTAACATAATTTTTATTTTTTATATATTTTATTTCATTGGCTGCGCCAGTTCTCCTAGATATAAATCACAAGATATTTTGATTGTAGATTCAAAAAACCAGGCCAAAAATACAAAATCAAAAAAAAGTAAAAATAAAAAACATAAAAAAATTATTTATGGTGTCAGTTCATTTTATGCTGAAGATTTCCATGGTAAACTTACTGCAAACGGCGAAGTATATGATATGTATGGTCTAACAGCAGCACATAAAACCCTTCCTTTGAACACAATATGTAGAGTAACTAATCAAAGTAATGGAAAATCATTAATACTTAGAATTAATGATAGAGGGCCCTACATTAAAGGCAGGATTCTTGATTGTTCTTATGGAGCAGCAAAAAAATTAGATTTTATCGTTCAAGGAACAACAAATGTTAAGATTGAGATTATCGAGTGGGGTGATAATAAATATATGAAACATATAGAAAAATGAAAAATTTATTTATGATCGTAAATCCGCATGGTGGACTCAAAAAAGGTCTTAGGATTCTAGAAAAAGTCAAACCTATATTCCAACAAAAACAGATTAATTTGAAAATTTTAGAGACTGAATATGCTGGTCACGCTCAAAAATTTTCCAACGAATTAGACTTCAAAAACTTTGATGGGTTATGTGCTATTGGAGGAGATGGGACAATGCATGAACTTATTAATGGTATGTTAAAACGGGACGATAAAAAACAAATCCCAATAGGGCTAATCACTGGGGGGACAGGTAATGCCTTTATGCATGATCTAAATTGTCTAAAACCCGAACATGCTGCAGAAAGAATAACCAAAGGTTTTCAAAGAAAAATTGATATTGTTAAAGTTCAAAATGAAAATAATACCATCTATGCTTTTAACATAGTTAGCTGGGGAATGTCAACAGATATAACAATGCTAGCTGAAAAAATGAGATATTTTGGAGAGCAAAGATATAACATTGCAGCCTTTATTGAAATATTGAGGAATAAAAAAAGATTAGTTAAAGTTATCATTGAAGGCGATACATATGTCGGAGACTATGCTTTAATATTAGCTTGCAATACTATACACACTGGAAAATCAATGAAAGTTGCACCCCTCGCTCAATTAAATGATGGGATGATAGATCTCGTAATAGCAAGAAAATCATCAAGAATTCATCTTCTTAGATTGTTCCCAAAACTCTTTTCTGGTGACCATATCTCTGATCACATTGTTGACTATAGGCAGGTTAAAAAGTTTTCTATAGAACCACTAGAAAATTGCGAACTTGGAATCGATGGAGAGATCCTTGGTTCTACTCCTATAACAGCCGAGGTAATTCCCAGTGCAATCCAGGTTTTAGTTTAGGCTGATTTCTTATGAAAATTTTAAAGGGCAGAAATCTTGTTTGGATGATAGGAATGCCAATATTTTTTTCTGCAATATGGCTAGGGAGCTATTTTTTTTATTTTCTTATACAAGCTATAATTATTATTGCATTAAAAGAGTTTAATGACCTTTTTAAAAATTCTAATACAAAACTATCTTTTATTTTTTCTATTATAGGTTCTTTTTTTATTACTGATTATTATTTCTTGGGCATTTTTACGAAATTCATATACTTTGAATTTCTTTTAATAATTTTTCTATTAATTTTATTTATATATGAATTATTTTATTCAGATAAAAACCTGGTTATTAATATTTCCACAATTCTTTTTGGTTTAATATATATTCCTTTTCTTTTGGGTACAGTAGTAGCGATAAAACAATTTGACCAAATTATGTATTCTCAATTTACATTGCTATTGTTTATTAGTATTTGGGCTTGTGATACTGCAGCATTTATTTTTGGTTCTTATTTTGGTAAAAATAAAATTTTTCCCAATATCAGCCCAAAGAAAACATGGGAGGGAAGTATAGCTGGCGTTTTAGCATCTGTTCTTATTTTTTTCATTTTTTTTAAAGCTAATCTCCTGTTAGATAATAATAATTTTATCAAAATTATTATTTTGGCCATTTTTGTTAGTGTCTCTGGTCAGATTGGCGATTTATTTGAATCTAAAATAAAAAGATTGGCAGGAGTGAAAGATTCTGGCACTTTATTATTAGGACATGGGGGTTTTCTTGATAGATTCGATTCCTTGATTTTTGCATCACCAATAATATATCTTTACATCAATTTTTTTATATAAAATTATAAAAAAGAACCTAGTATGATTAAAACCATCTTGGCTACAGATTGTGGTAGCACTACAACGAAAGCTATTTTAATAGAAAAGATAAACGATGAATATCGGCTTTCCTATAGAGGTGAAGCTCCAACAACAGTTGAAGCTCCTTTTGAGGATGTAACCAAGGGTGTTCTGAATGCGGTAATGGAAATTGAAGAGCTGTCTAATAGAAAAATTTTAAATGATCAAACAATTATATCACCTCAGAATGGTGAAGTAGGTGTTGATATTTATATTTCAACGAGTTCAGCTGGAGGAGGCTTGCAGATGATGGTCGCTGGTGTGGTTAAATCAATGACAGGGGAAAGCGCAGAACGCGCTGCTTTGGGCGCAGGCTCTATAGTAATGGATGTTCTTGCCTCCAATGATGGTAGGAAACCTCATGAAAAGATTTCAAGGATACGTCAACTAAGACCAGACATGATACTCTTATCTGGAGGTATTGATGGTGGAACTACCAAACATGTTGTTGAATTAGCAGAAATTTTAGCTGCCGCCAACCCCCAACCGAGGCTAGGGCAAAATTATAAACTCCCGGTTATATTTGCAGGAAATAAAAAAGCAACTCCTGATATAAAAAAAACACTTGGCGATTTAACCGATTTAGATGTCACGGAAAATATAAGGCCCATACTTGAACAAGAGAATCTCAAACCTTCTAGGGATAAAATACATGATTTATTTATGGAACATGTAATGCAACAGGCGCCAGGCTATAAAAAGCTTATGAGCTGGACTGATGCTCCAATCATGCCAACCCCGGGTGCTGTTGGAGCTTTGATCGAAATGGTAGCTGAGAAAGAAAATATCTCTGTGGTTGGAGTAGATATTGGTGGTGCGACCACAGATATTTTTTCTGTTTTTCAAAAACAATTTAACAGAACAGTCAGCGCAAATCTAGGTATGAGCTATTCAATATGTAATGTCTTAGCAGAAGCAGGTTTGAAAAATGTACTAAGATGGGTACCTTTTGATATTGATGAAAAAGAGCTTACAAACCGCATTGGAAATAAAATGATTCGTCCTACTACTGTGCCTCAAAGTCTAGAAGAGTTAGTGATCGAGCAGGCGATAGCTA
>MDTE01017936.1_pt1 | contig 12373 bp, 9 predicted proteins | sample 811231 | NCBI WGS metagenome assembly MDTE01 (sample SAMN05326651, study PRJNA326480) | marine metagenome | isolation source: seawater | place: Indian Ocean: Red Sea | collected 2010
TCATCGATGATGAGCGAAGTCGTGAATCGGGAAGGCGTGATGTTGCCGGTTTTCTTGTTGGGTCTGGGAGGCTCGTTCTATTGTCTCGTGGCGTTGAACGTGTATCAGCGCCACATGCATCCAGTCCAAGCAGCCATCATTTACGCCTTTGAACCGGTGTGGGCAACGTTGTTTGGATTGGGTCTTGGATTGGTCCCATGGACGTGGTGGATCGTCTTTGGGGGCGGCATTCTGCTCGCAGGAAACATCCTCGTTGAGGTAACATCACCGGAAGAGCCCTCCGTTGATTTGAGCAGCGAGTGAGGCAGAATGGTTGAAGGAGCGGGTTTCGTTAGTAGGGGTGGAGATGGACATGGCCAGCGACGATGAAACCAACAATTTCGCCACCAAAGCCGTGCACAGCGGCACGCAACACATCGGCGACGCCGTGAACACGCCCATTTTCCAATCCTCGACCTACAAACTCACCGATGAGCGGTATGCAGGTTGGGCGGCCGGCGCGCAGCACACGCTTCTTTACGCGCGCATCTCCTCTGTCAACTCGGACGCCGTGGCACAAAAATTGGCGGCGATGGAGCATGGCGAAGACGCCGAAACTTTCTCCTCGGGCATGGGCGCCATTTCAACGACCCTGCTTACCTTACTCAATGAAGGCGACCACATGGTCGCCAGTGCAGACATTTACGGCGGCACATACGGCTTACTTACCCAGGAACTTTCCCGTTTTGGGATCTCAACAACGATGGCCGATATGCGAGACGCTTCGTCGTATGAGGCCGCCATCCAAGACAACACGAAAATCCTCTACATTGAGACGCTGACCAATCCCATGCTCAAAGTATGTGACATCGATGCGATGGTGGACGTGGCCAAGCGCCACAACCTCTTGCTGATCATCGACAATACCTTTGCCTCGCCGTGGGGATGCAAACCATTGACGATGGGCGTTGACCTTGTCATTCACTCCACGACGAAGTATTTGGGTGGACATTCCGATATCTTGGGCGGCGCTGTTGTTGGCTCAAAGGAACTCATCGCCGAAATCTTCCGAGGGAAGATGCACTTGGGAGCCGCTCCAGACCCCCATTCATGCTACTTGCTCGAGCGTGGAATGCGCACGCTGGATGTTCGAATGCCCCGAATCTGCGAAAACGCCCACACGCTTGCGCAACGGCTCGAAGCCCACGACACCATCGAGCGCGTCTACCACTCCAAGTTGGAAAGCCACCCGGATTACGAATTGGCACAACGCATCCTACCAAACGGCTCGGGAATGATCGCCTTTGTTGTCAAAGGAGGCGACGCAGCGGCCCTCAGTTTCATGCGAAAACTGAACATTATCTACGAGGCCACCAGCCTCGGAGGGGTTGAATCACTCATCGAATGCCCGTTCAATTCCAGCCACATGTCCATTCCTGAAGACCTCCGAGTGGCGGCAGGCATCGTCCCGGGCTTTGTCAGATTGAGCATCGGCATTGAAGACGTTGAAGATTTGTGGCGTGACATTGAACAAGCGTTGTCTTGATGGTTGCAAGGAGAGGGTGTCTTGGACACAGAAGTTCTCCCGCCCATGCTTTTGCTCATGCTTTTCGCTTGCTTTTCACCTGGGCCGAACAACATTCTTTGTGCTGCGCACGGCTCAAAGTACAGCGTCCGAGAAACGCTCTCGTTGATGGTTGGCATGGGTCTCGGCTGGTCCGTATTGGGCCTTCTCATCGGCCTGGCCACAAGCACCTTTGAACAGTACGACACAACCTTCGAGGTGTTGGGTTTTGTAGGCGCCGCCTACATCGCGTTCTTGGGCATAGCCATGTACCGTTCCTCACCTCTCAAAGCAGAGGATGAGACGCAGCGCTTGGGCTTCAAGACAGGGGTTGCACTTCAGGTCGTGAATGGAAAGGCATGGGCGTATTTTCTGGCACTAATGACGACATTCGGCACCCTTCTCGGCTCAGGCCTTCCCCCGAAACTTCTCATCATTTTGTTGAATTTGGTTTTTGGTGTGGCGGCGTTGTTGGTGTGGGCAACCTTCGGCTCGTACCTCAGCACACTGTTTAGCTCGGAGCGCAGCGGTGTCTACATCAACCGAAGTTTTGGTGTTGCTCTCATCGGCGTTGCCGTTTACTTGGTGTTGGTGTGAGTCATTGGCCAGTGTTGACCTTGAGTTCGTCAAACGCTTCGTTCCAAGACGTTTGCAAGTCGGGCAAATCCTCCTGTGAGGCTTCAAGCAAGTCCTTTCCAACGGCCCACATCGCTTTCGTAGGCACGGCCCAAACACCGCCTCGGTCTCTTGCGTTGTTTTCGAAGTGCCATTCTTGTCCACCCGAACGCCCGACTGCAACCAGCCAAGCCCACGCTGCTGCCGCTTCGTCAAGCGAGGCATGTCGGGCGGTGGCTTTTCGCTCAACCGAACCCATGCCTTGCGTTAGCCCCGCCACGATAAACTCGTGAATCATGGTGGCTGCCACGCTCGCATCTCCACAAGGTGGGAAGCGAGCCTTCTGTTGCGCAAGCGCTTTCGCTTTGTCAAGCCCTTTCAAGAATTTTCCAAACGGTTTGGGCGAGGACAATTGTTGCTCCCAGATCGGGGCAGCATCATCCCCTTCGATGCCCAACACAGCCATGGCTTCCAGGCCGTACGTCGCCCAGAATGCAGAGAGGATATCACCACAAGATGCTCCACTCATTACCCGCAGACACCCTTCATCCCGTTGCTCTGGAGAACCTTTCGATTCGATCCGCAAGTGCATCGTGTCCTCGTCCGGATGTTCGATAGCCAAACGAAGGATTTCAGCGGCCAACAATCGTTCTTCCTTTGAGCCTGTGAGCGCTTCAAGACTTTCAACGAGGGCTTCTCGGTCGCTACCGTCAAGCCATGTTTCACCGATGAGAACGCCCTCGTCAATGGCTTCCATCACGGACTGTTTGATCGCTTTTCCAACGACCCCTTCGTTCATCGAAAGCCCTTGCCAGGCGTCGAGGACGCGTTCAATGGCTTCCTTGCAAGCCTCGGGGAGCGGTTGGTCGTTGGGCCATCCTTCTGGCGACCATGTCGCCTCCATTTTCAAGATGGAAGGAAGTAAGGGCGGCAGCATGGAAAGGGCGAGGTGGTGAATGAAGGGGGAATCTTTCTTCGTGAATGTTTGGAGGGCATCCAAGCCGAGACCAACAACAGAGCCGTTGTGAAACCTCAAGGCAACATGACCTTGTGCAGAATGCGTTCCTGCGACCACCTCTTCGGCAACAAGCCCCTCTGTTACCCAAACGGGTTGGCCGTTGACCTCGCTTGATTCCAGGTCAAATCTGGAGCGCCTGAGCACATCCCCAAGCCATGCTTCCGGAGGGTCGGGGTTTGGGCCGGTGCACACAAATCCACCGTCCCAACTGAAGAAGTACATGCCTCGCTTGGCATGGTCTTCCCAAGGCAACATTCTCAGCGTGAGGTTGGCGTAGTTTTGGATTCCTGCCATGTAGCCCGGTTTTCCATCACCGCGCCGAACATAGGAACCCGAACCGAATGAACTCGAGTTAAACTGGCCGACCATGGTAAATTCTTCATCATGCGAAGCGTGGAGCGACCCTGCAAAGGCCTTTGCAACATCATCACCACGCTTGGCCATCATGCGCTTTTGAAGCCATTTCAAGTCGTCTTTTTTCTTGATGATCTTCTCAATTTCCGCCAGCGTTTTCGAGACAGGGTCGGTCCGACCCCACCGAAGTTTACCTGAGAACATCATCGCTGGAAGGTGACTTCGAGGGTTTTCTCTGAATTGACCCAATTCACGAGCCAATTTCTTCGCCGTTGCTTCATTGGCTTGTTTGGTCCCGCGCATCTTTGCACGCGTCTTTTTCTTGCCGGGAAACTCCACTTTGGACGGTGCTGGCATGGTGCTCCCGTAACGACCGGGACGGTGTTGATGTTTGAGACCTTCGCGTGAAAGCCCTCATGACTGAACGCCGATAGGCAGGACCATGCCCGTGGTTACGCTTCTTGGTACTGCGCAAGACGGCGGACGTCCTCAACCGGGGTGCGTCAAACCCTGCTGCTCGGATTTAGGGCCAGAGGACGTTCGTCACCCCGTGTCCTTGGGAGTCATGGATGAACATGGACGAGGGCATCTGTTTGAGGCTACTCGGGCACTTGGGGAACAACTGTCTCTTTGGGACAATCCCTCTCTTCATTCCGTGGTCCTGACCCATGCGCATTTCGGGCACGTGGATGGCTTGGGGTTGTTTGGCCGTGAAACACTCAACGCCAGAGACTTGGCCTTGTACGCTTCTCCCTCCATGCTCTCGCTGATCGCCAACACGCCGCAGTGGGCCTTGATGGTCGACCAAGGCGTGTTTGAACCAAGCGACGTGTCTCCTGCGCAAGCATGGCCTCTCTCTGAACAACTCACGGTTGAAGCCGTGGCCGTTCCTCACCGAGCGGAGTTGTCCGACATGCACGCATTCATCTTGCGAGGCCCAAAACGCTCACTTCTTTTCCTGCCCGACCATGACCGTTGGGATGAAACGCTTGCTTACCACGGCGCCGCATCGATCCGGGATTGGTTGGCGAGCATGGACATCGATGTTGCGCTGGTGGACGGAACGTTTTGGAGTAGCGATGAACTCTCGGGCCGTTCACAAGCCGAGGTACCCCATCCACCCGTTGTCGAATCACTCGAACGACTTGGACAGCGAAAGGAAGGCGATCCAGAAGTGGTGTTCATTCACCTCAATCATACGAACCCCCTTCATCGTCCAACCTCTGCGGAATTCGAGCGGGTGACTTCTTTGGGATGGTCCGTTGGCGAGCAAGGGATGACCTTCACGCTGTGACGGGCGTCATGCCGCTCGGTTGGAACACCAACATCTTCAACGTCACCGTGACCGTTTCACCACTGTCACCTTGGAATCCTCCAAACCCTGCATTGGTATTGACGGTCACATCCATGGAGAGGGGGCCTTGCATTTCGGGCGCTTTGCCCAACAGTTCGAGAACACCGATCAAGTCGCTTTCCGTACCGTTGAGGGTATAATCACCAAGGCCTTCGGGCGCATATTGATTGAGGTCGGTATTTGGCCGAATACTCCCCACCAGGGTCGTCGAGCCGCACGCATTGGTACTCCGTTCACTATCATCGCTTTCTGAGAGTGGCCCTGTCAATCCCGTGTAGTCGGGACTCGTCACCACGTCATCACAAGACGAGGTCACGCCAGAGTCTCCAGTATCCTCGTAGGTGATGGTAAGTTCGGCGATCAAGACTGCCGTCATTGTTTCATCAATGGTGACAGTGAATGTTTGCGTTTCACCATCTGCGAGCGAGAGAGTTTCCGTTTGCGTCCATTCGCTTACGGTGTAGGTGAGTTGGTAGGGATTGTTTCCTGAAGAACCCGAAGAACCCTCGGGCGCAACGGCTTGATAGGTACCCTCAAGCGCACCGAAGAGGACCAACATCACCACGGCACCGATGACCGTCGTTCGTTGGGTGGGCAACGAGTACCTGCCGAGCGGACTTGAATTGGACGCTTCACGTTTCCAGCAGAGGATGAAGTGTGTGGCGAAGGCAGCACTCATGGCCGGAATGGACGGGAAAATATCCTCTCCATACGGGCTGAGACTCCACACGATGACAGCGCTCAAGGCCGCTACCATCATCCAAATGGTGTGTTGTGTATCGGGTTCGTACCCCATCATGCGAATCAAGAGCAACGGCACGAAGATGCCACCCAAACCGTAGACGGCGAGCACGACCAAGGCGAAGACGGAGTCGCCAAAGCCGGGGAATTGTTGGCCGCCCAGTGCGATGAGCGTGACGAAGACAGCGATGACCATAGTGACGAGTTTCGTGGTTTTGTGCTCTTGGGCCCACTCGGGCTTGACGTCATCGGTGATGGCCGCGGTACACGCCAGCACTTGACTGTCGGCGGTGGACATGGTCGCTGCGAAAATGGAGGCGAGGATCACACCAGCGAGGAATGGATTGAGCACTTCCATCGCCAACAGCGGCAACCCGTCTTGGGCCTGAGAAGCATCGAGGTCGAGGAAGATGGCACGGCACGCCAGCCCGATGATGAACATGAGGGCGATAAACGGCGTCTGCCAGACGAAGAACCAGATGGCGGCTTCTTTGCGGTCCTTGTCGTCTTTGAGGGTCATCACACGAGAGACCACTTGGGGTTGGCCCGCGACCCCGAGGCCGCCGAGGAAGAAGGCTCCAATCCACAACGTGACACCAAAGGTGAGATCGGCCGGGAACAGGTTGACCATCCCGGGGTCAACATCCTTCAGTGTGTTGTGCAAACCCGAGAACCCGCCCACTTCTGAAACGGCGACGTAGCAGAGGATGGTTGAGCCGACGATCATGACACAGGATTGCGCTGCATCGGTCCAAATCGAAGCGCGGATACCGCCTGCATAACAGTAAGCGACCACGAGCACGAAACCGATGAGGATGCCGACGACTTCCGACCACCCGAGCATCGCTTGGAGTGCAACACCGCCTGCGACCAATTGCGCAGCGGCGTAAATCGCAAGAAACGCGACCGAGAGAACGCCCGCCAACCTGGCTTCGGGCGCACCTTTCGTTTTGGAAACCAACGAGGAGAGCGAGCGAACCCCGCGCTCGTTGCCTTCTTTCTGAATGAACTTGTAGAGCCAAATCCAAGCGACGGCTTGACCAAGCGTCGATACCAACCCGATCCAGATGCCGGAATAGCCCTGAACGAAAATGAACCCGATGAACCCGATGAACATGTAGCCGGAGTTCCACGTGCTGACGGCACTCAGGGCTGCAAGTGCGGGGTGCATGCCACGGCCGGCGACAAGGTAGTCGTCCGTGGTGTCCTGTTTCACGCGCATGGATGCTAAGCCAACACCTGCAAAGAAACCCATGAACAGGAGGAAGGAAAGAAGCAAGACGATTTCGTCAGGCAACCCAAACATTCACTCACCCCGCTTCCAACGAAGGACGGCCTTCTCTTCAACCTCACCCGTGCCTGCAGGGAAGACAAGGCAGTTCAAACGCCCACCTTTTTCTTCGCCCAAAGCGCCGAGCGTTGTGGTGACGATGGACTGGTCAGGCGTTCCCATATCGGCACACAGCACCACGGGAATGTCATCGAAGTTCTGTTGCAGGTAGAGTTTCGTGGCCATTTGACGGAACGCGAGCCGAACATAGTCTTCGGAGAGGGGCTCGTCAGCCGTTTCTTGCAATTTTTCCCACATCAGGCGCATGGATTGGACCGCATCTTCGGGTTTCATCGGACGTTGGTCACCGGTTCCAAGCCCAGTAGGGTCCAAGTCCAACAGAGCAAGCGTGTGGAGGTTTTGTTCCCAATTGGAAGCCAACACTTCCATCGGAGAGGTCGCAATCCAGTCCCCGTAGGGGTAGGTGAGCGTGGTCTGACGACCAAACTTGTAGTTTGAAAGGCCAACTGCGCCAGTGACCACCGTTGTGATGGATATACCATGTATCACCCGACAATCGATGCCTGCATCAAGCGCACGCAATTGAAGGTCAACATGCGTCGTTGCTTGCAACGGGTCGCCGACGATCAACAAAGCGACCAGTGAGCGTTCGGCAAGGGCGAACAATTCCTCGGGTTCTTCGACTTCAGGGCGCATGACCCGTTGAATGGATCCAACTCGCTCTTCAAGCCGCGTCAATTCGTCTTCGGGCCACAAGGCAGTGTATGCTTCGTAGCGGCGGTGATCGGCTGCCTTTGCAGCCGCTTGGGCTTCAACGGTCATGCCGCTGAGCGAACCCATCCCCATACCAACGAGCAACAACCCCGTTTTTGGAAACGATTCTCGCCCGTCCATCTTTTCCGCCATGCTCAAACCTCCGAGACGCTTGGACAGGGCGAGGACCATGCGTCATTTGAGCGTGCCGAGCCAACAAACAGAGGCATGGCTCCTCCGTTGCCGCCGCGAAGGGTGGCTTGCCGATACCGGTGTAGCCAGGCTTGAAGACGGCCGACGAGGCATCCCGCTCAACAGCAACGCACCCCCCGAAGACGATGCAGTATGGGGGGATTTTCCGTGTGTTGACATCGAGCCCAATGCGAAAGGCCCGACACACTGGCGTGAGCGACTACCACCTTCCTTGCAAGCTTTGGACGAAGCCATATGGCCGTCAGCCTACGAAATCCAAGGCGATGTCTTGATGGTAAAAGTCGAGGGCGAAGCAGCAACACACGAGCAAGCGATGGCTGATGCCATGCTCGCACAACTGCCGAACACACGCCTGATATGCGCGGATGAAGGCGTTGAGGGTGATTTCCGCGTACGCAATCTGCGGGTACTGGCGTCGCGAGATGGCAGCACCACGACACGAACCACGGTCAAAGAACACGGGAGCATCATGTGGGTAGACCCTGGCGAAGTGTATTTTTCTGCCCGCTTATCGACGCAACGTCAAGAAACGCACCAGCACATCAAATCCTTTCGCGAACAACTTGGCAAACCGTTGGTTCTCGCGGACCCTTACGCAGGTGTAGGTCCTTCCCTCCCATTGCTCATCAACGACGAGGGGTTGCTGTCTGGATACATCGTCGGCGATTTGAATCCCGTTGCCGTCGACCTTCTTCGGATGAATCTCGATGCGTGGACGAGAGGAAAAGACGCGACTTTTTCTCCTGCCATCACGGTCTGTCAAGACGCGCGGACTTGGAAATCAGCGCCGGAAAACCGCGGCCAAGCCAACGTCCTCCTGGTCAACCTTCCTCACGACAGTTTCGAACACCTCTCCGATCTCTTTCCACTCTTCAACCGAACCAATCCCTCGCTGTTGAGGGGATGGGCCATCGTTGAACGTGCGAGCCTTCCCCAGCGAAAACAACACCTTCAGGAACTTGTTCGTGATGCTGGAGGCAGACCTTCAGACACCTTTGTGGAGGAGGTCAAAGGGTTCTCTTCCACACGCTGTTTTGTGGTGTTTCAGACCGTCATTGCATGGGATTGAAGCGTTCACTTGATGAAGCCCCTCTGTGTCGCATTGCTCATGGACAACCTCGTGAAGTGCGAGTGCGGCGCAACCATCGACATTGCTGGCGTCCCTCCCCGAAAAGACGGCATCAAGGTTTGGTGCCGTGTTTGCGGCACGGTGACCACCCATCACCGCTGATGTTTCAGCCACGGTGTCCTCGTACCCTGTTCGCCTCCTTGTTCAGTCATCGGCATGTTCATGGTCGTTCCTCAGTCACCCGTCGGTGAGTGAGATGTCTGAAGCACCCTTGGTCATCGATGTGGTCGATAACGGAGGCCAGTGGACACACCGGGAATGGCGAATGCTCCGCTACCTCGGCGTGGACACGCAAATCATTGACAACACCACGCCGGTGGATGAACTTCGGGAACTCGACGGACTGATTCTTTCCGGTGGCGCGGCGCGTGTTGGTCTCACGGGTGAACTGGGGAACTGCGCCGCCTACCTTGAACTCACCATCCCAATCTTGGGCATCTGTGCTGGTCACCAATTCATGGCGCGTCATTATGGAGGCGACGCCCGAGAATCGCCCGAGCCGGAATTCGGTGCGATGGAGATCGAACTCGTGGACGGTGGAGGAACGATTTTTGCAGGAACGAACCAAACGCAAACGGTTTGGGAATCGCACAACGACGAGGTGCATGTTGTCCCTGAAGGGTTTTCCATCACCGCCAGCAGCCCTTCCTGCAAGGTTCAGGGAATGGAAAACACCGCCGGAGACCGCTTCGGCCTCCAATTTCATCCCGAAGTCAACGATTCCGAGTTCGGCAAAGAGATGTTTGAGAATTTTGTTGAAGTGTGCCGCAAACACCGGTCAATGCAGTGAAGTCAAGAATTTCCTACCCGATTTTTGTGAATGAATAGAATTAAGTTGGTAACACTGCCGATACTTTCCATGGCATCCATGCGACGCTCACCTGCCGGCCTGCTTGTAACCCTCCTGCTTTTGACAGCACTTTCGCCTGTGGCGACGGTTCAGTCGGCCCCAACTGAGGCATCGGAATACTACTACGGTGTTGAATACGATTGGACCAGTCTTGACAGCGACCTCGAAAACGTGACCGGCCTCGACATCCAAGAATTGTTCACCGAAATCATGTCGGATGCCGATAACGCAGGCTTCAACTTGGACCTCGGCCAACTCACCACAGGTGCAACCAATGTGTATGTCCACCAAACCGAAGACATCACCCCGCAGGTGTTCCAAAACATCAACGGCGATGATGTTCAAGTCTGGAGTCGAAACAGCGATGTCGTCCTTCGTCATGGCTTGCTCTCCAATGCTGTGATCATGACCGATTGGTCAGAAACCGACTTTGGCTCCGATACGACTGGCTTTGACATCGATATTGTTGCCGAGGCTGAAAACGTCCTTACCGTGGACATTGATTACACCGAATACCTCAACGACGCTTACGACTTGATTGGGGCCGACATGGATGTCTCCATGACGGTGAGCAACGACATGGGGCTTGCCATCGACATCATGGTTGAAGGCGGCGGAGAAGTCTTGAACGTTGATTTCGACACGGGCATTGATTTCAGTTACTCCATTTCGTCCGATGCCGTGTGGCGTTTGGGTAACCCCAGCCCGATTTACAAGACGACTGCAGCCAACGACAGGACCGATTGGGATTGCATCGATGACGCCTCGGATGTCGGCGTGTATGCTTCAGGAGGAGAAGCAGAAGTCGAGGATGTGTGCGGTACCATTGAAGGCACATACAGCGGATCTGCTGATTACAACATTTACCTCACCGGTCTGCCAACCGAAGAGTTCGGCTTGGACGCTGGGGAATTTGACATTTCCATCAGCGACGAACTGACCAACGCTGGCGACTTTGAAGGTGACGCCGAGATGGACGGCGTGGGATTCAACATGCGTGCCGACGAACCGCTCCAAGTCGACCTTGGCGACGGGCAATCGCTCGATGTAAAACCCTGTGAATCATGCCCTCCCGGTAATCCTGTGATGTTCATTATGATGGTCAATGTGTTGGCTCATGCCAGCGAATCGTTCGGTGAGGCCGTCGCACAGGACTTCCAAGATGAATGGGAGGATTCCGTTGGTGAATTTTATGAAAGCATTTGGGGCATCTCAGAAGACAGTAACGATGATGGCCAGGGCTACTACTGGTATTGCGATGACGGACAAAGCATCTTTGAATGGGAGGTCAACGACGGCACCAAGCACTGTGCGGACGGTTCCGATGAAATGGATTTGATCGTTGAAGCAAGCATCTCAACCCAATGGTTAACCAATGACAAAATATGGTCGTTCGATGGATACATATCGCAAGACCTCTTTGGTGTGGGCTGGGTTGATGAGGACGACGAATTCTTTAGGTGCAGCGATAACAGCAAGAGCATTCCATGGCAAATGGTGAACGATGGCACGGATGATTGCGATGACGGCTCCGACGAAACACCTCCAGGCCCCACACCGTCTGCGACCATGTTTTCCTGCGACAACGGTGACGAAGTCTCATTTGATCTTGTGAACGATGGAAATGATGACTGTACTGACGGTTCAGATGAGGGCCACGCCCTCCTGTTTACCATGGACTTGTACGCAAAGGACAATAGCACCAACAACATCCTTTCTTCAGCAAGCAACCTCATGGTTTGCTCGGATTATTCATCGTGTGACATCAACATTTACGATGACACCGATGCGACAGGCTTCGGCAAAGAAATGCCTGATTTGGCGCCAACCAATTACGGCAGCATCGAAGTTTGCTATGGAGGCCAACTTTACAACGAGGACCAAACACTTGCCGCAGAATTCCCTGAGGAGTGCGCAGAGGAATGGATTGGCGGCCCACAAATCCAAATGAGTGATTTGAGGGACAGGGGCGACAACACCGTTGAAGTCGTGGCCCAAGCAGGAAGTTGGGATGGTGAGTACGACGATGTGACCATGACCTATGAAGTGGTTGAAATCACAGACGGTGCGAACAACCTAATCACGCAAGGCAGTGTCGAATTCGTTGATGCGTACTCGGTAGAACATTCTGAAATGCTGGATGTTTCTGGCGAGGGAGAATATTGTCTACGTGTTGCCCTCATTCAAGACGGGTACAATGAGCCCTACCAAACTCTTGAGGATTGTGAAGAGGTTGAAGGCGACATGGTGAGCGAGAAACTGAGCACCATTGGTGAAGCACTTGAAAACTCCGACCTACCAAACGTTCTCGAGGCGTTCGGTAACAACCTTGCTTCAACGTTTGAGAGCGTTGCAGAAAACGAAGCCCCTGAGTTCCCGTACACCGATGGAATGTGGGCTCCTCTCTGGAGTGATGAGCACGCCACCATCGTGGGCGTCGGCGTTTATGCCTGGGACGATAGCGAAAACGGCTATGTCCTTGCTGGACCCGAAACCACGGGCTACAGCCAAA
>MDTE01066119.1_pt1 | contig 12372 bp, 10 predicted proteins | sample 811231 | NCBI WGS metagenome assembly MDTE01 (sample SAMN05326651, study PRJNA326480) | marine metagenome | isolation source: seawater | place: Indian Ocean: Red Sea | collected 2010
CAGAAGACGGGATACCAAGTACAAACAAGCAGAGACACGGCTCCATCGGTCACTGATGACTGTCTGAGTCGTCTGGGACGAGACGAATGGCCCGGGAACGTGAGAGAGCTCGAGAAACGTGATCGAACTAGCGCTCGCGTTGTTTGAAGGAGAGTAGGTCGACCTGACGCACTTGCCTTCGACCATCCAGGAGGGCGCTGCCCCCCAGATCAGGTAAGTGTCGGGCTACTCGCATCTGTCGCTCCAGGAAGCCCGCGAATCATTCGAGCAGACCTACATCAAGGAAGTCCTAACCAAAACCAACGGAAACATCACCCACGCCTCGAAAATGGCTGGTATCGCCTGGCAGAACTTCCACCAGAAGCTCAAAAAATCCACGATCGACGCGAATCCCGTCAACTAGAAAAAAGCGCAGTCCTGACACGCATCGACAGCGCAACGCAAAAGGCCCTTCCGACTGACATCGGAAGGGCCTCCTTCTTTTTCTGAACCTTCTGGCTAACTCTTCAGAAAGTTCCTGAGCACCGTGTGCAGAATCCCACCGTTGCGGTAGTAGTCCACCTCTACCGGCGTATCGATCCTGACCGTGGCCGTAAACGTCTTCTCTCCATCGTCACCAACGGCGGTGACTGTCACATCCTGCAGGGGTTTCAGATCACCCGCCACACCCGTGATCGAGATCGTCTCCTGTCCCTTCAGTCCGAGTGAAGAGACCGAATCGCCGTCCTTGAACTGAAGCGGCAACACACCCATCCCGACCAGGTTACTCCGGTGAATCCGTTCGAAGCTCTCCGCGATCACTGCCTGGATCCCCTGCAGTGCAGGACCCTTGGCCGCCCAATCGCGTGACGACCCCGTGCCATACTCCTTCCCCGCCAGCACGACCGACGGTGTGCCCTCATCGACATACCGCATCGCGCAATCGTAGATGCTCATCTGTTCGCCGCTCGGGACGTGAACGGTCACGCCGCCTTCGGTACCGGGCGCCATCAGGTTCCGGATCCGGATGTTGGCAAACGTACCGCGCATCATCACCTCGTGATTCCCGCGACGGGAACCATACGAGTTGAAATCCTTCGGCTCGACGCCCTTCGAGATAAGATACTGACCGGCAGGGCTGTCCACGGCGATACTACCGGCCGGTGAGATGTGATCGGTAGTCACCGAGTCGCCCAGGACGGCCAGCACGCAAGCGCCCTCGATATCCGTGATGTCCGAAACGTCCGGTGTCAGATCCTTGAAGAACGGCGGCTCCTGGACGTAGGTACTGTCCGTGTTCCAGCCATAGATCTCAGCATCCTGCCCGGAGATCGCGTTCCACATCTCGTTCCCGTCGAACACATTGCCATAGCGCTCCGCGAACATCTCAGGCTTGAGTGACTGCGCAACCGTATCGGCGATCTCCTGCTGGCTCGGCCAGATCTCCTTGAGGAAGACGTCATTTCCGTCGCTGTCCTGCCCGATCGGCTCCTTCACCAGATCCACATCGACGCGACCGGCCAGTGCATATGCGACGACAAGAGGCGGTGAAGCGAGATAGTTGGCCTTTACGTGCGGGTTGACCCGCCCCTCGAAGTTCCGGTTACCGGACAGCACCGAGGCTGCCACCAGATCGCCTTCATTGATCGCTTCGACAACCGGCTCGGGAAGCGGACCGCTGTTCCCGATGCAGGTCGTACACCCATATCCCACAGTGTGAAATCCAAGCGTGTCGAGATGTTCAGTGAGCCCGGCCTCGTCCAAATAGTCTGTGACCACGCGCGAGCCCGGTGCCAGACTGGTCTTCACACACGAGGCGACCTTCAGCCCTCGCTGCGCGGCCTTCTTCGCCAGCAGACCGGCGGCCACCATCACCGACGGGTTGCTCGTGTTCGTGCAACTCGTGATCGCCGCAATAACGACCGCGCCGTGGCCGATAACCGATCCACCGTTGAGCGACACGTTCACCTGCTGCGTCCGCTGAGCGGCGTTCAATCCGAAACCGCTGTTCCCCACCGGTGCCTCGAGGGCGTCCTCGAAACCGGGACGCATCTCACTCAGCGGAATCCGGTCCTGTGGCCGCTTGGGCCCGGCCAGGCTCGGCTCGATCGACGACAGATCCAGCTCCAGACCATCCGTGAACTCCGGCTCCGGGCTGTCATCCGTCCGATACAGTCCCTGCTCCTTCGCGTAGCGTTCGACGAGGTCGACCTCTTCAGGCGAACGACTCGTGCGCTCCAGGTAGCGGAGGGTCTCGTCATCGATCGGGAAGTAGCCCATCGTGGCGCCATACTCCGGCGCCATGTTCGCGATCGTCGCCCGGTCGGCGAGAGACACACCGGTCAGGCCGGATCCGTAAAACTCGACGAACTTCCCGACCACACCCTTCTCGCGGAGCATCTGCACAACGGTCAGCGCGAGATCCGTTGCCGTCGCACCCTCGGGTAGTTGTCCATCCAGCTTGAACCCGATCACCTCGGGAGTCAGCATATAAATGGGTTGGCCAAGCATCACCGCCTCAGCCTCGATACCGCCCACACCCCATCCCAGGACACCCAGCCCGTTGATCATGGTTGTATGCGAGTCGGTCCCCACGAGACTGTCCGGAAACGCGACGCCGTCCCGATTCACGACGCCCTTAGCCAGATATTCCAGGTTCACCTGGTGCACGATTCCTGTTGCCGGGGGGACGACCCTGAAACTCTCGAACGCGTTCGATCCCCAACGCAGGAACTCGTAGCGCTCGTTGTTCCGCTCGAACTCGATTTCCGAATTCTGCTGGAGCGCCAGTGAGGATGCGAAGCGATCGACCTGAACCGAGTGGTCGACAACCAAGTCGGCGGGAATCAGCGGTTCGATCCGGGTCGGATCGCCGCCCAGGCGATCCATCGCGCTTCTCAACGCGGCCAGATCAACCAGAGAAGGAACGCCCGTAAAGTCCTGGAGAACGACACGGGCGGGTTTGAAGGGAAGCTCGACCTGGGCCGGCGACTTGGCGTTCCAGCCGGCAAGGCCGGTTACGTCTTCCTCGTTGACCTGATACCCGTCCAGATTCCGGAGCGCTGCTTCGAGCAGGACCTTGATGCTCATTGGCAGTCTCGTCGTATCTACGTCCAGACGGTCGAGACGATAGATGGTGACATCCCCGCCCTTGGTCTGGAGGGTGTCTTTAGAGTTCAGTGGATTATGGTCGCTCATGTTTGGGCCTCGCGGGAGATGGATCGGAGGAGATCTCGATATTCGAAGATGAGACCTGCCGGCAGAACGCGAAAGCAGCATTCGTGTAACAAATGCCGGTCAGAAGTCTGGCTTGGCAACACGCCAAATCTAGCTACATTGATAAATTATAAAAGCGAATCATTAGACTACTTTTCATTCTGATAAGGAATATACATGATCGCTAATCTCGAGACCCTCTCAGCACTTTCAGAACTTGGCACCATGACCAAGGCGGCCACCCGACTCCGTATCACTCAGTCCGCGGTCAGCAAACGGATCGCGGCGCTGGAAGCCTCGACGAGCCACCGATTGATCGAGCGTGTCGGCCGTGGCGTTCGCCTTACACCTGCCGGTGTTTCGCTCCTGGAGAAGACGGACCCCTTTATGACGGCGCTCCGTGACGCCTTGCGTGACGACCGCCCAGCAGGAAGCGAGCGATTGGAAATTGGTGTCTCGGAATCGATCCTGGCTTCGTGGGGGGCCGAAATCCTTGCGCGCGTTTGGGAAGCCAACCCTCGACTCGCTCTCGTGGTCAACGCACACCGAAGCCCCGTCGCCCTTGATCACGTACGTTCGGGAGAGTACGTCCTCGCCCTCTGTGCGGGCCTGGCTGAAGACACGCCAGAGCTCCGCTCTGAGGTGATCTACGAGGAGCCGATGGTCATCGTCCCACGCGGTCTGGGTCGGCTGAAACTGGAGAACGACGTCCAGGTCATGACGATCGAGCCGCATTCTGCGACGTGGCAGTGCATCGGTCGCCGGATTCGTGCGGCTTCCCGATCGTGGCCATTCAGGATCGAGGTCACCCAAACACTCCAGTCCTTCGCCTGTATCGCACAGATGGCAAAGTGTGGACTGGCCCACGGCCTCGTTCCTTTGGGAATCGCTCAAGCCCTGGGCATTCCCGAGAAGAACGTCCTTCCATTCCCTGAGCCGGGGCTGACGCGTCCTGTCAGCCTGGTCGGGCGCGCATCCGCCTTTGCCCGTCCCGCGGCGGAGGCCTTTCATGAGTCTCTGATCGAAGCCGCGGAGGTGACGATCTCCAGCCGAGATCTCGACTGACTGGCATCGAAATCGTGCGATCCGACTCGCCCCAAATCCGACAAATGGGTATGTTGAGCCCTTCGTCGCCGGCCAACACGACCCATTGGACACCGAACCATGCCTGATCGATTCACGAGCCTGATCATCCTGGACGGATGGGGGCTGAACCCGAACAAGGATCACAACGCCGTCTCCATCGCCGACACACCGACGATGGACCGAATCACGCAGGACTATCCCTCCGCGACGCTCCGCACCTCCGGACGCAACGTGGGCCTCCCGGACCGGTTGATGGGCAACTCCGAGGTCGGTCACATGAACCTCGGGGCTGGTCGCGTGGTGACCCAGGCCATGACGCAAATCGAGGACAGCATCAACGACGGCAGCTTCCGCACCAACGATGCGCTCCTCAAAGCAGTCGACCGTCTTGTCGATTTGGACGGCAACCTGCACCTGTTCGGTCTGGTATCCAATGGAGGGGTCCACTCCTGGCCGACCCACTACCAGGGCATCTTCGAGGTCGCGAAAGCGCGCGGCGTATCACCAGACCGCGTGTTCATACACGCCTTTCTGGACGGCCGAGACACACCCCCACAAAGTGGCATCGATCGACTCAAGGAGCTGACCGCCTTCCTCGATCAGCTGGGGACGGGCAAGATCGCCTCGATCTGCGGTCGCTACTACGCGATGGACCGAGACCAGCGATGGGAACGCACGCAGCGCGCCTACGACCTGCTGACGGAGGGCAAAGGTGAGCGCTCAGCATCTGCGCTCGAAGCGATCGAGACTTCGTATGCCGGTGGCACAACAGACGAATTCCTCGAGCCCTGTGCAATCGTAGACAACACGGGCAACCCGGTGGCCACCGTCGGTGACGGCGACTCTGTGATCTTCTTCAACTTCCGTGGCGACCGTCCACGCCAGCTGACACGAGCCTTCACGGACGACAGGTTCACCGGTTTCGAGCGAGCCGTTCGCCCTGACGTCCATTACACATCGCTCACCCGTTACGAGGAAGGTCTGCCCGTTGACGGGATCGCCTTCCCGCCTGAGGCCCTGTCGCAGGACATGCCGAGGATCTTCGGGGAGACGGCCAGCTCGGCTGGCAAGCGCCAGCTTCGGATCGCTGAGACAGAGAAATACGCGCACGTCACGTTTTTCTTCAACGGATTACGTGAGGAGCCTTATCAGGGCGAAGACCGCATCCTGGTCCCCTCACCCAAGGATGTTCCCACATACGATCACAAGCCCGAGATGAGCGCACCCGAGATCGCGAATCGTTTGTCGGATGCCATTCGAGCGGGTGAACACGACGTCGCCATCTGCAATTTCGCCAACCCCGACATGGTCGGGCATACGGGTATTCTGGATGCCGCCGTGCAAGCAGTGACCACCGTAGATCGATGCCTGGCGCAGGTCCTGAAAGCGGTTGGAGACGTCGGAGGGGTCGCCATTGTCACCGCCGATCACGGGAACGCGGAACAGATGATCCACTACGAGACAGCCGAACCTCACACCGCTCACACCACGAACGAAGTCCCGCTCATCCTCGTCGATCCCGATCATCAATCCGACCTGAGAGAGGGAGGCGCTTTGTGTGACATCGCACCGACCTTGCTCGGCCTGATGGGTGTCGACCTGCCTGCTGAGATGAACGGGAGAGACCTGCGGCTGACCTAGCCTCCTCGGTCGTTTTGGCCTTGGGTCCAGGGTAAACTTCCCTATCTTACGTTCTCTGAACGACAAGGGGCGCCAGATCGCCCGGCAGATTTCAAGGAGCCAGGAATGAAAATCCACGAATTCCAAGCGAAAGACATACTCAAGCAATTCGGTATCCCCGTTCCACAGGGCATGGTCGCGTCGACCTCAGCCGAGGCGAAGGCGGCCGCGGACGAGCTCGGCGGCAAGGTCGTCGTCAAGGCCCAGATCCACGCCGGTGGACGTGGCAAGGGTGGCGGCGTCAAGCTGGCCGGCAGTGCGGATGAGGCCAAGAAGCACGCTGAAGATATAATCGGGATGCAGCTGGTCACGCACCAGACCGGGCCGGAAGGACAGAAGGTCAAGCAGGTCCTGATCGAAGAGGCGACGGACATCGACCGGGAACTCTACCTGGGAATCGTCCTGGACCGTGCCACCTCGAGTCTGACCATCATGGCCTCGCAGGCCGGCGGAATGGACATCGAGCAGGTCGCCGAGGAAACGCCCGAGAAAATCCTGAAGGAAAAGATCGATCCCGGCATCGGTCTGCAGGCTTTCCAGGCGCGCCGACTCGCATTCGGCCTCGGTCTGGAGGGTGATGCGTTCAAGCAAGGCGCCGGGTTCATCGCTACACTGGCCAAGGCATTCGAGGCGACGGATTGCTCCCTCGCCGAAATCAACCCACTCGTCGTCACCGGGGACAATCAGGTCGTGGCCCTCGACGCTAAGATGAACTTCGATGACAACGCGCTCTACCTGCACAAGGACATCCAGGCCCTTCGCGACACGGATGAAGAGGATCCGCTCGAGGTCGAGGCTTCCGAGTTCGAATTGAACTACATCAAGCTCGACGGCGAAGTCGGCTGCATGGTAAATGGTGCCGGCTTGGCGATGGCCACGATGGATATCATCAAGTATGCCGGGTCGTCCCCGGCGAACTTCCTCGATGTAGGCGGTGGTACGAACGTCGAGCGCGTCCGGAATGCCTTCCGCATCCTCATCTCTGACGAGGACGTTAAGGCGGTCTTCATCAACATCTTCGGCGGTATTGTCCGGTGCGATCGGGTCGCTCAGGGCGTCGTCGAAGCGCTCGCCACGCTCGATGTCAACGTGCCGTTGATCATTCGGCTCCAGGGCACCAACGCAGAAGAGGGGGCCAAGATCCTCGATGAATCGGACCTGGAATTCACAGTCGCCCTCGAGCTTCGGGAAGCTGCCGAAGCTATCGCTTCCACCGTCAAGGCCGCCTGACGAAACTGACATAGATCTGCGTAGCGGGACTGCCGACGGGGCAGTCCCGCTTTTCTATACCTGCACAGCAGCCATAATGGCATTCCGAGGGTGCCACATTGACTCTTATGGTTTTAGCGCCGATTTCCAATAAATCTCATAAATCATTTTAAAATATATATTTACGCCCTAATCCGGCTTCCGGAACATCACTTGCTTCACATGACTCAAGATTTACCCAATACTTCGAAATAGAACCGTAGTCACCGAGCAGAATAGGAGAACAGATGAGCAAAGTCATCGGCATCGACCTGGGGACCACCAACTCGTGTGTAGCGGTTATGGAAGGTGGCGACCCGGTCGTCATCCCCAACTCCGAGGGTGGTCGTACGACACCGTCCGTCGTCGCAACGACCAAAGAAGGTGAGCGCCTGGTCGGTCAGGTCGCCAAGCGGCAGGCTGTCACGAACCCCCAGAACACGATCTTCTCAATCAAACGATTCATGGGACGACGACACGACGAGGTCTCGACCGAAATCACCGAGGTCCCGTACGAAGTGAAGTCCGGGACAGGCGGTCTCGCGTCCGTCCACGTGTCGGAGAAGGACTACACACCTCCCGAGGTCTCCGCAGTCGTGCTCCAAAAAATGAAGCAGACCGCCGAGGACTACCTGGGAGAGAAGGTGGACAAAGCCGTGATCACGGTCCCCGCCTATTTCAACGACGCGCAGCGTCAGGCCACCAAGGACGCCGGCAAGATCGCGGGCCTCGAAGTCGAGCGCATCGTGAACGAGCCGACGGCGGCCGCTCTGGCCTACGGACTCGACAAGAAGTCGGACGAGAAAATCGCGGTCTACGACCTTGGTGGTGGAACCTTCGACATCTCCATCCTCGAGCTCGGTGACGGTGTCTTCGAGGTCAAGTCGACCAACGGAGACACACACCTGGGTGGAGACGACTTCGACCAGAAGATCATCGATTGGCTGGCCGAAGAGTTCGAGTCCGAGAACGGAATGGACCTGCGCAAGGACCCGATGGCGCTTCAGCGTTTGAAGGAGGCCGCGGAGAAGGCCAAGTGTGAGCTCTCTTCGTCGATGCAGACCGAGATCAATCTGCCGTTCATTACCGCCGACGCCTCCGGGCCGAAACATCTGAACACCTCGCTGTCTCGCTCGAAATTCGAGCAGATCACCGAGGACCTGATCGAGCGCAGCAAGGCGCCCTGTATTCAGGCGATCAAGGACGCCGGGCTCCAAGCATCGGAAATCGACGAAGTCATCCTGGTCGGCGGAAGCACACGCATCCCGCGCGTCCAGGACATGGTTCAGGATCTGTTTGGGAAAGAGCCGAACCGCGGCGTCAACCCCGACGAAGTCGTCGCCGTCGGTGCGGCGATTCAGGCGGGCGTTCTGGCTGGTGACGTCACCGACGTCCTTCTGCTCGACGTCACGCCGCTTTCGCTCGGCATCGAGACGCTGGGCGGGGTCATGACCAAGCTCATCGAGCGCAACACGACGATCCCAACTAAGAAGGCCGAGGTCTTCTCGACGGCAGCGGACAACCAAACGTCGGTGGAAATCCACGTGCTTCAGGGCGAGCGCGAAATGTCGGTCGACAACCGGACAATCGGACGCTTCCATCTAGATGGAATTCCGCCGGCCCCGCGTGGCATGCCGCAGGTCGAAGTCACATTCGACATCGACGCCAACGGCATCCTGAACGTCGCCGCGAAGGACAAGACGACGGGCAAGGAGCAGAACATCCGAATCGAGGCGTCTTCAGGGCTTTCCGATGCCGAAATCGACCGGATGGTCGACGACGCGCAATCCAACGCGGCGGAAGACAAGGCCAAGCGGGAGAAGATCGAAGTCCACAACCAGGCGGATCAGCAGGTATATCAGGCTGAGAGGCAACTCGAGGAGTCCAAGGACAAGATCAGCGAGGATGCCGCGAACGAGGTCCAGGCAGCGATCGATCGCGTCAAGGAGACGCTCCAGGGCGAAAACACGGACGAGATCAAGGCCGCCACAGAAGCGCTGACCCAGAGCCTGCATCAGATCGCCAGCGAGCTCTACGAACAGGCAGCTGCCGCTGAGCAGCCTCCGGGTGGCGATCCGGCCGCCGGTCAAGAGCCGAACGCCCAGGGCGAGCAGCAAACAGAAGGTGCCGTCGACGCCGATTTCGAGGTCGTCGATGAAGAGAAGAAGTAGACCCGAGTTCCAGTAGGACTAGAAAAAGGGCGGTGACTCCATCGAGTCATCGCCCTTTTTTGGCCTCCTGCTCTCGCTCCCGGCTCGCCTGTCTGGCCGTAGCCTTGGCGAAAGCCGAGAGCCTGGGAAAGAGTCAGGTCGTCGGTTCTACGGTCACGCGTACCGCACCAAGCGCCTTGAGGAACTCGAAGGACACCACGCGTCCCTTTGCCTGAAGTTCACCGCTCCCCTCATCTCGACTCGAAATCTCCTTCAGGCGGCGCACCATCCATTCCCGGTCACGCTTCAATCCGGGAAGTGCACTCTTCACGAAGTCGAGCGCGAACTGCGCATTCACGTTCAGATCGTCCTCGGAAAGGTTCAGCACGCTCACCATCATCATCGCGCGGTCGAGCTTGTCTTCGTCCCCCCAGAACTCCACAACCACCTGACCTTTGCGCGTCGCCCCAATCACCCGATCAACACCCTCCAACGGCGGCAGAATCTCCGTTGGGACCTCCTCGGATAACCCCGTCAGCAGACCGTCGATCGAAAGGGTCTTTGACGTCTTCCGGACCGGTCTCGGCGTACGTCTTCGGACGGTCGTCCCTTGCTTCTTCTGCAGATCCCGATTCAGGCTCGCCCTGACATCCGGCGGGCTACCCAGGTAGTCCCCGTGAACCCACCCGGGTGCATCGTCTGGCAGCAACACGCTCAGCCACTTCCCTTCGCTCGCCACAATCCGGAGCTCCTGTCCCCGCCTAACCTGCGTCAAGATGGGATCCTTGACGGAGGGCCCTTTCCTCACGTTCAGAACGGGCGGCACGACGTATGTGGTTTCGTAGTCGGGAGCGCATCCCGCGGTCGCAAACAGTAGCGTGACAACGAGTATCCTCTCGATTCGTCTCTTCACTGCATTCTCACCATTTCAAGTAGCCGGAACCAGAACATGAGCGGCGGAAAATAGCGCGGCGAACTGAGAGTGGCAACCGAAACATGGAATTTGACACGGCCGCGCTCACGCCAGATTTTTTCGTTGCTTCGGCCCTCCACTGCCTACCGTGAGTCACGCTTGAGTCACAGACAGAAATACGACGATTTATCCAGGAACATCGTGGCAGTGCTTGCACGGAACGAAGCACCCAACGCGATGTTCACCCCGGCTGGCCAAGACCATCCTCGAGATCGTTCCTGTCTAGCGATTCAGCCTGGGCACCTCCGTACTCAATCGCTGGCATATCTACGAAAACGGCGAGACGGTTTTCGAGGAATACGTCAGTGGTACGCTCGCCCGTGGGTTCTCCGCGAGTGCCTAGGTGCTGGACAACGGCCAGCCCATCTACCGGAAGAGCCTCAAAGACGATCAACGGTTCGCTTTTGACGCGGAGATGATCCAGAAAGGGTAGGCGTCGGACCTGATCCTGCCCTTGAGGATCGGTGATATCACCGTGGGGACCGCAAACTTCACCAGTCGACGGCCGGATGCCCTCCATCCCTGGCAATCAGCTCACCGAGAAGATCCGCAGGGTCGATCCTTCCATCCTCAACATCCTCGTCTCCGGATGGGAGCGACGGACGAGTTACAAGCAACTCAGGCACTTCGACCTCCATATGCTCAAGCCGATCGAGAATCTCGAGGAGCTTCACCAGATGATCGGTGATGCATTGCGAATCCGGAAGCGCCGACATCGTACCACGGGTTGAATCCGGCCGGCTTGCATCAAAATTGACTGAACCGTAAATTCCTATCTTTCCAGACTTTACACCGCAACAGGGATGGCCACTTGACGTTCGATTACAGCGTGCAAAACATCATTGACGGCCAGGGGATTCCAATCGTGATCACCGGAATGGTGATCGTCTTTTTTGCCCTGACGTTGATCAGTCTGTTTATCGCCGCCCTGCCGCGCATCCTGGAGCGGATCGCCCAGCGTTGGCCCGAACCGGAGGGGCACCACCACAGCGCTCCAGCGGCCGCCCAGGCCGGGGTCACGGACGACGTCGTCGCGGCGATTGCTGTGGCTCTTCACCGTCGACGGGCCCGAGGTTAGCAAAATGGGCATCCTGTTTGAATTCCTGCACACCACGGGCTTCGCCCAGATGACGATCGGCAACATCGTAATGATCGTCATTGGCATCATCTTCATCTCTCTCGCCATCACGAAAGACTACGAGCCCCTGCTGCTGGTCCCGATCGGGTTCGGCATCATCGTCGGAAACATCGCCTACATCGATACGATGTCGCTCGGTGTGTATGACGAAGGCAGCGTCCTCTATTACATCTACTTCGGCGTCAGCCAGGGCATCTTCCCGCCGCTGATTTTCCTCGGCATCGGCGCGATGACCGACTTCTCGACGATGCTCTCGAACCCCAAGCTCATCCTGTTGGGTGCGGCCGCCCAGATCGGCATCTTTCTGACACTCATCGGCGCCCTCTACCTCGGGTTCAGTCCGAACGAGGCCGGTGCGATCGGGATCATCGGCGGTGCGGACGGGCCGACGGCCATTTTCCTGTCGGCCAAACTGGCCCCTCATTTGCTCGGAGCCATCGCGATCGCCGCCTACTCGTATATGGCGCTCGTCCCGGTCATCCAGCCCCCGATCATGAAGCTGCTGACCACGCGCGAGGAACGGCTCATTCGTATGCCGAACCCGCGCGTCATCTCGCGGCGGGAACGCATCATCTTCCCGATTGCCGCTTTCCTGATCACGGCCTGTATCACACTTGTCACGGGCACGATGTTCCTGATGTGGCTCGGTGAGCAGATTACGGAACGTGGTATCGGTAATGGCATCTCGATGATTATTCTCGCAGGCATCGTCGCAGGCCTGCCTGCTGCTGTCGCGGGTACCGCGGAATTGGTACGCAATGGTGAGATGTCTCCGGCGACGGCCATTTTGCTCTTGATCGGCGGCATTGCGGCGACGGTGTTCGTTGTTTACATGGAGCGGGCACAACGTCGCATCACCGTGAACTACGCGCGGCGTCAGCAAGGGCGGAAAATGTATGCAG
>MDTE01098402.1_pt1 | contig 12372 bp, 12 predicted proteins | sample 811231 | NCBI WGS metagenome assembly MDTE01 (sample SAMN05326651, study PRJNA326480) | marine metagenome | isolation source: seawater | place: Indian Ocean: Red Sea | collected 2010
CGAAACCGTCTGTGAAGATCCGTTCTCCTGATCGTGAGTCACCGCTTCCCTTCAAATGGCTATCACTTGATCATTCAGCGTCCATTCGCGTGTTGTTCAGCTTGAACGTCTTTGCACCCATTTTTCTCGGTAACCAGTGCTTCACGGGCAATCAGTCGCTAAAGCATTCAATGTTGCAGGTCAAATCGTTCGTTATGCGTCTTAGGCCTCTCTGGCCATTTCCCTGTGTCTGGTGATGGGTTTTCCATGCCGCGGGGTCATCCACTCCAAATCAGTCTTATGGATGGTGCAGTTCCTCATGGATGCTTAAAAATCATCAGTTAACAGGCGTGAACTCCGCCTCCAACCTGTCTCTTGCATCGTTTCCAAGCCCTCAATGGCGTAGTCCTGCCCCATCCGCCTGGTTTAGGGGGATCGAGCTTGCAAAAGCGGTCTGCGGTCGGTCCTGACCGCTATCCATCGAGCTTCAACCGTCGCTGTGTCAGCGAACCACCGCTTTTTGATCAATGGTTTACGCCCCCCCCCCAAAAAAAAACGGCTCCCAGCTTTCGCTGAAAACCGTTGGTGCTACTGACGCCCCCTGATGGATTCGAACCATCGACCGACTGCTTAGAAGGCAGTTGCTCTATCCAGCTGAGCTAAGGGAGCTCTTCAGACCATTCTGACAGCCACGGCTGCTCTTAGAGTTTGGGGCTACTCAACGTCATTGATGGCCCCACGTCGTCTCAGCGAAAGCGAGAAGCAAGACCTGGTGGGTCGTTACAAGGCTGGCGAGTCCACGGCTGCGCTGGCGGAGGTCTTCGGTTGCAGCCCAAACACCGTGACTCGCACGGTGAAAGCGTTGCTGCCCCCAGAGGCCTATGCCGCTCTCAAGGCCAGTCGCCAGAAGACCGGAACGGTGACACCAGTGGTGGCGGTCGCACCGGAACAGGACACTCCGGCGCAGCCGGAGTCGCCCGTTGAAGCTCTGCTGGATGAGGACAACGCTGAGGCTGTTGCAACCCTGGCCCTGGACGATGCCGATGACTTCGCTGAAGACAGCGATGGGGGCAATGACGAGGAAGGGGCTGTAGAGGACGACGACTCCGCCGCAAGCCAGTCCTTCACTGAACTCGTGCCTTTGTTGGGGGTGGCTGATCTCAGCGACCGTCTCCCCGTGGACGTTCAGCCTTTGACTGAAGGTTGTCTTCCAGACAGCGTTTACATGCTGGTGGACAAGGTGGTGGAGCTCGATGCTCGACCATTGCGTGATTTCCCTGAGCTGGGCCAGCTTGCGGAGTCAGAGCTCGATCGCCATGGTTTGTTTCTCTACGCCAACCCCCGAGCCGCCAAGCGCCAGTGCGGTCGCAGTCAGCGGGTGATCAAAGTGCCAGACAGCGCTGTTTTCGAACGCACGAGTTCTTACCTGTTGGCTCGCGGGATCACCCGTTTGGTCATGGATGGCAGCCTCATCGCCCTGGATGCAGCGGCCGAGAGCTGATCAGTCCCAGCGTTGCTCCGGCAGCATCACGGCAGCAGCACTGCCTCCGCTAACCACACCAATCACCAGCGAAAGTCCCACGAGAAAGCCCGTTGGTAGCGGAACTGATCGGGCGGATCCGACCTGGATGCTGTGACGCTCTTTCAGGTTCTGGGCTCCAAGGCACAGCAGTAGGAACAGCACTGTTCCGGCCCCCAGGCTGATCAGCATCAGACGGAGACGCAACAACATCAAGTGTCAGCCGTTGTTCGTCCTCAGTCTGACGGGTCCTGGTGAAGCAGGGAATAGAGACGACGACGGCTGATGCCGCTGTCCAGGGCAAGCTGCCGAGCGGCATCACGAGGGCTAGCCCCCGCAGTGATCAGTCCTTGCAGTCGCTCCAGCAGCTCGTTCTCATCGGGCTCCGACGGAATGGATGAAGGACATCCCCCCAACACAAGTGTGAATTCCCCCTGGGGACGTGCGGTGTGAAAATGCTCCAGAGCGGCTGCGATGGTGGGTCCCACCTGCTGTTCGTGTCGCTTGGTCAATTCCCGCGCCACCTGCAGAGGGCGCTCGGAGCCACAGTGCTCCGCCAGGCTTTGCAGGAGCGCCAGCAGCCGGTGCGGTGCTTCGTAGAGCACGGTTGTTCGTGGCTCGTTGGCGATCTGTTCGAGACGCTGTCGACGTTCCTTGCCTTTAACCGGCAGGAATCCCTCGAAGCAGAAGCGACTGCTGGGCAGTCCGCTGCTGACCAGGGCGGTGGTGGCGGCACAGGGTCCGGGGATGCAGATCACCTCAAAGCCTGCTGATCGCGCCTCCGCTGCCAGTTCCTCGCCGGGATCGCTGATGCCGGGCAGTCCGGCGTCGCTGATCACCGCAACGCTCTCGCCGTCGCTCAGCGCCTGCAGCAGCTGCGGCAGGCGGGTGCGGGTGTTGTGCTGGTGGAACGACAGCCTGCGGCCCTTGGCTTGAAGCGTGCTGAGCAGCTGGCCGCTGTGGCGTGTGTCTTCACAGGCGATCACGGTCACCCCAGCCAGCACCGCCTTGGCTCGGGGGGAGAGATCACCGAGGTGACCGATCGGTGTGCCCACGAGATAAAGGCATCCGGAGGCTGGCTCGTCCCGCTGCATCACAATGGCCAGCGCCTGTCCTGATCATGATGCCAACCTCTGCCGTTCTGCCCGTCGGCGTCAGTCAGGACGCTCTGTTGTCGGAACTCCGCCGCCTCAGCTGGGGCGCCGCTGACATCCTGCGGGCCTACGCACGGGGCGAGCAACCGCCCCATGGCTTTCCCAGGGCTCTGAGCGTGGACAATGGCGGGGAGGGCCCTGTGTCCGCTGCGGATCTGGCGGTGAATCAATGGCTGCTGGATGGCTTGTCCGCTGCGTTTCCTCAGGCTGACTGGACCTTGCTCAGTGAAGAAACGGCCAAGGATCAGCTCACGAAAGGCCAACCCGTGCCAGCCGAATGGCTGTGGATTCTCGATCCCCTTGATGGCACCAAGGATTTCCTGCAGGGCACGGGGGAATACGCCGTTCATCTGGCCTTGGTCCGGGGCAAGCGGCCGGTGATTGGGGTTGTGCTGCTGCCGGAGGCCGATGAGCTTTGGATCGGCATCGTCGGTGACGGCGCCTGGTGTGAGGACCGTCAGGGGCAGCGATCGCCAGTGCGGTTCAGCCCGCGCACCGCGGTGTCGGATCTGATCCTGGTGGCCAGCCGCAGCCACCGCGACGATCGCTTGGTGAAGTTGATTGACGCCCTCGAACTTGGTGGTTCCAAGGCTGTTGGCAGCGTTGGTTACAAGGTCGCCACGATCCTGCGTGGTGAGACCGATCTCTACGTCTCCCTCTCCGGTCGCAGTGCTCCCAAAGACTGGGATATGGCCGCCCCGGAGGCGGTGTTACTGGCGGCAGGGGGCCGTTTCACCCACGCCGATCAGACCGATCTCACCTACAACACGGGTGATGTGCGCCAGGCCGGTTGTCTGATCGCCAGCCATGGAAAAGCCCACGCCGAGCTCGGAGAGCGTGCGACGCGGGCCATGGCCGAAATCGATCCCGGCTTTCAGGTGTAATCAGCTCAGGGGTGCCACGGGGGTGGGCTGAGGCTCCACCGCGGTGTCGCCGCTCTGGGGCACCCCCCGCAGGGTGAGGTTGATTCGGCCGCGGTTGTCGATTTCGCGGACACGGACGGTGACCTCATCACCCACCTTCACGACGTCTTCCACTTTTTCCACCCGGGCTTCCGACAGCTGGGAGATGTGGATCATGCCTTCCTTGCCAGGGAGGATTTCGACGAAGGCGCCGATGGGGATGATCCGTGTGATCGATCCGGTGAACACCTCACCCTCGTTCACCTTGCGGGTGAGCCCTTCGATGATCTTCTGGGCTTCATCGGCCGCCGCACCGTCGTGGGAGGCGATGGTGACGATGCCGCTGTCTTCGATGTCGATCTTGGTGTTGGTGCGCTCGGTGATGCCCTTGATCGTGCGGCCGCCCGGACCGATCACCGTGCCGATGAGCTCAGGGTCGATCCGGAAGCTCAGCAGGCGTGGGGCATGGGGGGACATGCCCTCACGGGGGGTATCGATGGCCTCCAGCATTTTTTCAAGAATGTGCAGACGGGCTGGACGGGCCTGATTGATCGCCTCGGCGATCGTTTTCACCGGTAGACCGGTGATCTTCATGTCCATCTGCAGGGCGGTGATGCCCTTCTCGCTGCCGGCAACCTTGAAATCCATGTCACCGAGGAAATCCTCAATGCCCTGGATGTCCGTGAGGATGCGGATGTCGTCGCCCTCCTTGATCAAGCCCATGGCCGCACCGCTCACCGGTGCTTTGAGGGGCACGCCGGCATCCATCAGCGACAGGGTGCTGCCGCAGACGGAGCCCATTGATGTGGAGCCATTGGAACTGAGCACCTCGCTGACCACCCGCACCACATAGGGGAAGGTGTCCTTGGCGGGGAGCACCGGAAGGATGGCCCGTTCGGCCAGGGCACCATGGCCGATCTCACGCCGACCAGGTGAGCGCATCGGCCGGGTTTCACCGACGGAGTACGGCGGGAAGTTGTAGTGGTGCAGGTACAGCTTCTCGGTGCTGGGATGGAGGTCATCCATCTCCTGGGCATCGCTGGGGGTGCCCAGGGTGGCGGTGGAGAGCACCTGGGTCAGACCACGCTGGAACAGTCCGGAGCCGTGCACACGTCGGGGTAGCACTCCCGCCAAGGCACTGATGGCCCGAACCTCATCCAGGGCACGACCATCCACCCGCTTGCCGTCCTTGAGGATCTGCTGACGCATCAGGGTTTTGGTCAGCGCCTTGAAGCTGTTGCCGAGCAGCTTCGGATTGGAGGCAGTCGCCAGACGGATGGCATCGTCCTCCTTCAGACCAGAGATCGCCTCAGCGGCTTTCGCCTTGATGGCGTCCAGCGCTTGGTCCCGCTCGTCCTTGGTCTGGTCGAATTGTTTGAGCACCTCACTGATCGCTTTGGTGCACTGCTTCTCGAGGTAAGCGGGGACTGTGGGGTCCTGTTGAGGGGACTCGGGCTTGACCTGCTCAATGCCCAGATCCTTCAGCAGTTGCTCCTGGGCTTTGATCAGCTCGCAGATCGCTTCGTAACCGAAGTCGATTGCCTCGATCACATCCTGCTCGGGCAATTGATTGCCCCCCGCTTCCACCATCACCACACCATCCGGGGTGCCGGCGACGATCAGGTCAAGGTCCCCGCGTTCGATCTCGCGATAGCTCGGATTGAGCACGAAGTCATCGCCGAGGAGTCCCACCCGCACGGCAGCCATGGGCCCGTTGAAGGGAATGCCCGCCAACAGTGTGGCGATGGAGGCACCGGTGACAGCCAGCACATCCGCCGGGACGCGTTCATCGAGAGAGAGGCAGGTGGCCACCACTTGGAGGTCATCCCGCAACCAACCTGGGAACAGCGGCCGCATTGGCCGGTCAATCAAACGGGCGATGAGGGTCGCGCGCTCAGGGGGCCGACCTTCCCGACGTTGATAGCTGCCAGGGATGCGTCCCGCTGCGTAGAGGCGCTCCTCGTAATCGCAGATCAGAGGCAGAAAATCGATGCCCTCACGTCCGCTGGAGCGGGTGGCGGTCACCAGAACGGCGGTATCGCCGCATTCAACAAGAACAGATCCGCCCGCCTGGGGGGCAAAACGTCCGGTGGTCAGTCGAATCTCGCGTCCGTCAAAGGAGATCGACTGTGTTTGGCCTTGCACGACGGTTTATGTCCACTTGTCAACGAATAGTTTGACATTTCACCGTGTCCACCCATCAAAAAAGGGAGCCAAGGCTCCCTTGCGGATCGAGTGAATGGTCTGCGATCCAGCGGATCTCACCAGCTGGACTTCACAACACCGGGCAGTTCACCTTTGTGGGCCCGCTCACGCAGTTGGTTACGGCACAGGCCGAAATCGCGGTAGTAACCCCGGGGTTTGCCGGTGGCCCAGCAACGATTGCGAATGCGGCTGGGGGCACTGTTACGGGGGAGTGCCTGAATCTTGCGATGAATCTCCAGGCGATCCATCGGATCATCAGCCGCATTGAATGCCGCCATCAGCGCTGCACGCTTGGCCGCATAGCGCTCGGCCATCTTCTTGCGCTTGACGTCGCGGGCGATCATCGACTTCTTGGCCATGCAGCTCTGGAGCAGCGGTAGGACGAATCAAGGACTTTACACGCTGGCTTGTTTCGACTTCAGCGTTGCCCCATCAGCTGCTGCACCACGGACAACTGGCTGGTATCCCGCACGATCAGCACCAAGGTCAGTCCAACGATCAACAGGAAACCCGATTGCGCCACCGCCAGTTGCAGGCGCTCGGACACCGGGCGGCCCCGGATCGCCTCGATCCCCAGCAGCAGCATCTGGCCACCATCCAGCAGTGGCAGGGGCAGGGCGTTCAGCACCGCCAGGTTGATGGAGATCAGCGCCATGAACAGCACCAGGCCCGAGCCGCCTTGCTCACTGAGCTGGGCACCCATTTCAACGATCTTCACCGGACCACTCACCTGACTTGCGGTGGCACGGAAGTTGGTGATCAGCCCTCCATAGCCCGCCACCGTCTGGTTCAGCAGGTTCTGGAATTCGCCCAGGGTGTAGCTGATCAATTCCCCAGGGTTGGCGGCTGCTCTGGCGTCACCGCTGAGGTTCATTTGCAGCTGGGCACCGATGCGCCCCTGCCCCTGCTGATTGAGCGGCGTCAAGCTGATCACCTCTAATCGCTGACCGCGCTCGCGTTGAAGCCGGAGCGTCTGATCCGGTGAGCTCTTGATCGTCTCCACCATGGATCTGACCCCCTCCTGGCCGGCGGAGAGGGGGCTCCCCCCCAAGCTCAGAACACGATCACCGGGGATCAACCCGGCGCGATCAGCTGCTCCTCCCGGTTGAACCGCCACCACCAGCACTCCAGGGTCTGGGTCCGCCGGTAACCCCACCACGGCAGCCTGTCCAAACAACACCACCAAAGCCAGCAGGAGATTGGCAAGCACTCCGGCAGCAATCACGAGGGCTCGCTGGGGAATGGGGCGGTTGCGCAGCAGATCTGGATCATCGGCCGGAATGGTGCTCTCCTCGTCGTCATCGGGAAAGGCCACGAAGCCGCCCAGGGGCAGCGCCCGAATCGCGTAGGTGACGCCACGCCGCTGGCGTTTGATCAGCGCTGGGCCGAAGCCGATGGAAAAGCCGCTTACGCGAATCCCCTGCAGGGTGGCAGCAAGGAAATGGCCTGCTTCGTGGATCACGATCAACAGCGCCAGAACGGCCATGGCCGCAAACACATTCATGCCGCTTTCAATCGCGCAATCGGGTCATTCTGGCTGGAGTCGCTCACAGCCGACGTAGGGGGCCAGCGCTTTGGGCAGCAGAACACTGCCATCGGATTGCTGGCCGGTTTCCAGCAGGGCTGCCATGGTGCGGCCGACGGCCAGACCACTGCCATTGAGGGTGTGCACGAGTTTGGTGGTTTTGCCTTCCTTGGTTCGAATGGCGGAGCGCCGGGCCTGGAAATCTCCGCAGACACTGCAGCTTGAGATCTCCCGGTAAGCCGCTGCACCCGGCAACCACACCTCGAGGTCGTAGGTGCGTTGCGCTGAGAAGCCGATGTCGGCGGTGCACAGATCGAGAACTCTGTAAGGCAGCTCAAGCGCCTGAAGCACGGCCTCCGCATCGGCGGTGATCTGAGCGTGGGCCTCTGCGGATCGGTCGGGGTGGGCGAACCAGTAGAGCTCCACCTTGTTGAACTGATGCAGTCGGATCAACCCGCGGGTGTCCCGTCCGTAACTGCCGGCTTCCCGGCGGAAACACGGGCTGTAGGCCGCGTAGCGGAGCGGCAGCTGATCGGCGGGGATGATCTCGTCGCGATGCAGTGAGGTCACCGGCACCTCGGCGGTGGGGGTGAGCCAGAGGTCGTCCTCCGAGCAACGGAAGCAGTCATCGGCGAATTTGGGCAGCTGGCCCGATCCAGTGAGGCTGGCGCTGTTCACCAGCACCGGAGGCAGCACTTCCCGGTAGCCCTTGCTGGTGTGCAGGTCCAGCATGAAATTGATCAGTCCCCGTTCCAGCCGGGCTCCCTGACCGATCAAGGTGACGAAGCGGCTCTGGGCAATGCGGACGGACCGCTCCGTGTCGAACAGGTGGAGGCGATCGGCGATCTGCCAGTGCTCCTCGAGCCCTTCCTCCTGACGCGGGGTGCCCCAGCGGCGCAGTTCAACGTTGTCAGACTCGTCCTTCCCATCCGGACAATCCGGTGATGGCAGGTTGGGATAGGTGAGTAGCTGGTCCTTCAACTGGCTGGAGAGGTGCTTCTCCTCTTCTTCGAGAACAGCCACCTTCTGCTTGATGGCGTTGCCCTGCTGCCGGAGTTCGGCAACCTCTTGTCCCTTGGGGTCGGCACCCCCTTTGATCTTCTGGCCGACCTCCTTGCCGATGCGGTTTCCTTCCGCCTGCAGCCCACTGCGTTCCTCTTCCAGCTTGCGCTGCTGCTGAGCGATCACCTGTAGCCGGGTGAGATCCACGGCCTTGCCCCGACGCCCCAATTCAGAGGCGATGACGTCGGGGTTTTCACGCACCAGGCGCTGGTCGAGCACGGATCCTGAAGAGGAGGAGCCGGCAGCCTATGGCAGGCCGATCAGAGAACCTGTCCGAGCATCACGGCAGCAACGGCTGAGAACACGGTGATGCCGAGTGCTGTGATCGGGTTCTGCCCCTGGGCCACGGCAACTGTGGTGATCACACCAGCCCCGAGGCAGGCCACGGCGAGCTGAGAGGTGATGTCGTTCTGGCGATTCAACGGTGGGCAATCAATTGACTGGACCGTAGGGATCGCCATGAACCAAGTCTTCACCCGAAGCCGCGTTCGTTACGTGGGGTCAGGCTTCGTTACGTCCCGCAATGGAGGCCGGTCGGGCTCGGCCGCTGGAGGCCCATGCCTGAAGGGACTCCAGCTGTTCCCGTGCCGTTCGGGACAGTGGGATCAGCTGGGAGGCAGCGCGGATCAGGTCGGTTTCATTCAGCTCCCGACCTTCAGCGAACGCCAGATGCATCGCTTCGATGACGGTCTGCTCCAGCTCAGCGCCTGAAAATCCATCAGATCGGCTGATCACGGTCTGCAGTGGCAGCTGCAGCCCTGGACGTCGTCGATTGAGGTGCAGGCTGAGAATGCTGCGACGCTCTTCCGTGGAGGGAAGGTCCAGCAGGAAGATCTCGTCAAAGCGCCCCTTCCTCAGCAGTTCGGGTGGCAGCTGGTCGACACCGTTCGCCGTGGCGACAACAAACACCGGCGATCGCTTTTCAGCCATCCAGGTGAGCACGCTGGCCAGCACCCGCTGACTCGTGCCGCCGTCGCTGCGGCCATCGCCGCCAAAACCCTTGTCGATCTCATCAATCCAGAGCACACAGGGAGCCATGGCTTCTGCTCGCTGGATCGTTTCTCGGGTGCGGGCTTCACTGGCACCGACGAGCCCCGCGAACAGTCGACCGACATCCAGGCGAAGCAGGGGCATCGACCAGCTGCGGGCAATCGCTTTGGCTGTAAGGGATTTGCCGGTCCCCTGCGGCCCGACCAGCAGGACACCCCGTGGCATGGGCAGTCCGAAGCGACGGGCTTCGTCTGAAAAGGCACGATGACGCTGCTGTAACCAGTCTTTGAGAGCCGCAAGGCCACCAATCGCCTCCGTACCGGACTCCGTGACGCAGAACTCCAGCACCTCACTGCGAGCAATGCTCTGGCGTTTTTCTTCGAGAACCTCCTCCAGGTCAGCCGCACCAAGTTGGCCGCGACGGGCCAGGGCGCGAGCCGCGACCTGGCGGACCCGCTGTTCACTGAGACCGCTGCAGGCTCGGGTGAGCTCTTCAAGCACGGTGGGCTCCAGGGGGGAGCCGCTGCTGAAGCTGATGGTTTTCAGCAGGCCGCGTAGCTCATCGTTGTCCGGCAGGGGGAGATCCAGAAGGGTCAGAGCCTCCTCGAGATCCGTTGGAGGTGACCAGCTGCCGCTGCAGAGGACCAATGTGTGGGTCGTGCTGCGCAGCGCTTGCTGAAGGTTGCGCAGCATCCTGGCGATGCCGGGGTCATCGCAGAAGCGATGGAAGTCTTTGACCAGCAGGAGGGTCGGCTTGCTGCTGTCCAGGTCCCGTAGCCATTGCAGCACCGCCATGGGCTGACGACTCCCCAGCCCCTCAACGTTCAGGACGCCTTGAAGACCGTCGATGAAATCCCAGCAGGCCAGTTGGTGTTGCAGACGAGTCGCTGTCTGCTTCAACAGCGCTTCCACCCGCGCTTCCTCATTGCTGCGGATCCAGATCAGAGCCGTTCTCGCCCGGATCAGCAGATCCAACTGATCACTCCAGCTGGTGCTTGCGGTCATGGCTGTTGCAGACCCCGCAAGGCAGCCCATCGGGGGTCAATTGGCTCAGCCGATTCCCTGACCACCGTTTCGGGACTGATGCGGGGTCCCGGACAGTGTTCACCACAGTGATTCACCACCGGCAGCTGGAGGTTGAGTTGTTCGAACACCCATTGCTGGGGATCGAAATCCCCCCGTGGATCCAGGTATTCGACCAAGCCCTCCATCTCGGAGATGTGCTCTGAGTTCTGAAGATCGTCTTCTGTCGGTGGCGCCTGACCCAGCCAGATCAGTTCGGTGCTGGTGCAGGTGAGCTCGTGGTTGAACTGGCCAAGGCAGCGGTCACAGCTCAGGGTCACGATGGTGGAAAGTTTTCCTTCCACCATCAGCACATTGCCGCGATGTTCTGCACGGAGTTCACCTCGCACAGGGGTCAACGACGGCAGTTGATCGAGATGTCCTTCCACGGACCAGTGGCGGGGAGCACCCAGCACCCGGAGTTCCTGAAGGGCAACAGGCTCCAGGCCTCCAATCATTTGCCGCCTTTGGGTTCAAAGGGAAGTCGTGAATCGCCAGAGCTCACCGAGGTGGCCGTCGCGGCCACTGTCTGCTGGGTCATCTGCTGATCCAGAATCTTCTGAAGATTGTCTGGCAACGCTTCTCGGGTGAGCAGGAAGGTCTGCAATGCCTGGAAGATGTTGGCAATCACCATGTAAAGCAGAACACCGGCTGGAAGCGGGAAGAACAGGAACATTCCCGTGATCATCACGGGGGTGATCTTGTTGGCAGTGGCCTGCTGAGGGTTGGCTGGCATGCCCATCCCTGAAAGCAACTGAGACAGGAACAGGGTGAGTCCGAAGCCTCCAACGAGGATGGCGATATCCCAGTTGATCTCTCCGTCGGCGTAGAAACCCACCTGGCCCAGAGCCTTGATGAACAGGAAACCGCTGCGGGCAGCCAGTCCTGGAATCTTGGCTTCCACAGTGGCGTCGCCAGCGGCCAGGGCGGTGATGGTGCCGTTATCGCTGATACTCACCACGTCATCGCCCTTGGTGATGGACCAGTTGGGGGCAAACCTCGAGGGGTTGTCGACGGCCGTGAGCACGTCATCAAACCCTCTGCCGTCCTTGGTATGGAGATTCACCGTTGCGCTGTCGCCCACGCCGAGCTTGGTGCCGCGGGGGAGGCTTGCGATCACAGGAACGTGATCGGTTTCAGCGATGAAGATCGAATGGCTTGCACTGTTGAACGGCTTCGGTTCAACAGCCGCGATCTGATCGGCGGGCAGAACTTTGAGGTTGATCGTGTACGGAACGTCTGCGAACGGTGATCCCCGCAGCGTGGCGAACAGGGCAAACAGAATTGGCATCTGCACCAGCAATGGCAGACATCCGGCCAGGGGACTGCCGAACTCCTTCATCACCTTGCCAAGTTCCTCCTGCTGCTTCTGCAGGTTGTTGGCGTAGCGGCTCTTGATTTCAGCCTGCCGTTTCTGGATCACAGGCTGGGCGATGCGCATGCGCCGAGCGCTTCGGATCGATCCAGCGCTGAGGGGATAGAGAGCGACGCGGATCACGATCGTGAGAGCCACGATCGCCAGGCCATAACTGGGAACCAATCCGTAGAAGAAATCCAGGATCGGGATCAGCAGGTTGTCGGAGATGTACCCGATCACGTTGAAGAACCCGTAGTTGGTGACGTTGTGGTGCCAGTGTGCACGAACAGCTGATTTAGGCGGCGAATCCTTCGACCGCCTTGTCGGCAGGTGCGGATGAGCGCGCAGCAATGCGCTCGAGGATGTACTCCTCGGTTTGTCGGAAATTCGGCACCGAACGCATCTCCAAACGTGCGCCGTCACTTAGCACGAGCACCATGTCGCCCCAGGCGCCGAAGCCCCGAGAAACGCTGCGGACCTCCTTGATCTGGGAATAGACCACCTGAGTCTTCTCCTTGCCCATCCACCCGCCGGTGACGGAGATGCGCCGACTGGTGATGCGGAATCGCAGCCAGACGGCGCGGACAATCGCTCCGATCGCGAACGGCAATCCGATC
>MDTE01155452.1_pt1 | contig 12372 bp, 12 predicted proteins | sample 811231 | NCBI WGS metagenome assembly MDTE01 (sample SAMN05326651, study PRJNA326480) | marine metagenome | isolation source: seawater | place: Indian Ocean: Red Sea | collected 2010
CAGGAACTGGAAAGGTGATCCTGAAACTCTTGCTAGACTATACAATGCTACACAACAAGGAACTGCAGCTCAAAGACAACAAGCCCAAAGAGAGTATGCTGCGTATGCCTACAAGTACCAGTATATGGCAGACAAAAACACACCTACTAAAGCTAAGAACTTTAAAGGTGAAGATATGCCTAACTTGGGTAGAGGTGAAGACTTCAGACAAGAAGCTGTAAAACTAATAGATTGGTACTCGAATCAAGCAAACATACAAGACTCCACAGAAGATATACTATCTGGTGAGGTAGGCTCACGCCTTAAACTTTATGCTGTGTTGTTCCAGTTGGGCGGATCTTTTGCTACGGCAGCAATAAACTTAATGTCTATGGTTACACACACGATACCTTTCTTAGGTACTTACAATCACAAGACTGGGTTTGGCGGTGGGTTTGGTATGCCTAAGGTAGCTGCAGAGATGAGCAAAGCAGCTTGGAACGTAGGTAACTTTAGGCTTGCTGATTATGACTACGTAAAAGAAGTAGCAAACTCTGCCAGTAATTCTTTACGTGATAAACACAACCTTAGCCAAGATGAAGCTGATGCTCTATTAGAAGCTACTGCTGCTGGAGTGTTACAAGCAGCCCAGTTTAATGCTCTTGTAGGTACATCACGAGGAGGCGTTAACAGTAATAGTGTAGCTGGTGCTATCAAGGGTTGGATGTCTATGTTCTCCTACACAGAACAACTTAACAGACGAGCTACATATATTGCAGCTTATAAGTTAGAAAGAGATAGACTCAAAGCAAATCTTAACACCCCATTCGGTAACCTTCCGCAAGAACAACAGGATCAATTATTAGAAAACGCAAGAAACTTTGCATCAAATGCTGTGAATACATCTCAGGGTGAGTATGCAATGTACAACAGACCAGAGATGGCAAGAGGTAATATTCTTCAGTATATCTTTATGTACAAACAATTTGTTATTATCAGTGTACAGTTAATGAAACATCTTAGCCCATCAGGTAGAACTGCAATGCTAGGTATGTTAGTATTGATGTCAGGTTTGAAAGGTATACCTTTTGCTGATGACTTAGCAGATTTGATAGATACACTTAAACAAAAGTTTGGTATTAAGTCTGCACCAATAGAAGCTCAGATAGCTAGACTTGCAGATGGCTTTATACCGGGGGCAGGAAAGTTTGCCTTACGAGGACTTGTTGACAATGCTATGGGTGTAACAGTATCTACAAGGTTAGGATTTGGAGATTTAATACCACTGACTGGTGCTTTCAAAGCTAAGCAAACAGCAGGAGATTACTGGAGAGAAGCCACCAACTTCTTCGGCCCAGTATACTCAGGGTTAGAAGGTATGTTTACAACTGGTGGTCAGCTTGCTAGGTACGCAACCGAGACTGTTGGTTTAAGAGATGACACAACTCGTTTGATAGACATTGTTCGTGACAGTCCAGTAGCTGCGTTTAGAGGTTTAGCAGATGGAGCAATGTATCTACATGACGGAAAGATTACTAGAGCTGATGGTACTGTTATAGATAATGACGTTGGTATTACAACAGCTATAGGTAGAATGCTTGGTTTCTATCCATACTCTGCGACAAGACAGAATGATGTTATACGTCTAGTTAAACAGCAGAACGCATATCTAAAAGCATTCAAGAGTCATTACACTCAAGCCTATGTAAAAGCTAGGTTAGATAATGATAGATCAGAGATGCGTAGGATAATAAACTTTATCAACGACCATAATAGAGAGCATAGGGGAACTGAGTTTGAGATAAAGAACTTTACCCAATCAGCAAATAAGTCTTATAAATCAGCTAGTAAGAACAGTTTGCAAAGGTTTAAAAAGTTTGCTCCTAAGTCTTCAAGAAGCACTATTGATGAGTTAGCGGAAATAATGGGCGTAGAGCTTGACTAATTTTGGGGGTAGCTAGAGTACCTAGAAAGTCTTTATGCCCCCTCAGTGGGCTTTATATCGCCACTTTTTTTCTGATACTCCCTCCGTTTTTGCATAATTCGCTCTGAACGCATGAGTTTCTTGTTTATTTCTTTGATCTTGTTTGGTGTCATAAACTTATATCTTGGTGTGTCTAAACGTAGGTATAGATACAACCCATTCTTTAACTTAACTATCTCAAACTTCTTTATTGTCCATCACCTGCAACTGACCATATGCTAAGTCATCAGCTACCACATCTGCATTTTCTAGTAAACTCTGAAAGCGTGGGTGTATTAGATTAAATCCTATGACATATGTCTGTGCTAACTTTACTGGTGTATCTTTTCCAAGTGATGCTTTCTCTGATCGAGGAGTAGCTATTGCATTCTCAGCAACAAGTTCCTGCTTGAATGATTTGTAGTCAGCTCCCCTGACAGACAACCACTTTCTAAAGTGAGTCCTATCTATCATCATTGTACCCTTGTCAAAAGGTTCAGTCGGAGACTTTCTAAATACATCAAGACGTATTCGTATATCACCTCTTGGTATCCTAGCAAAGTCAGGTTGTGGTTTCTGCCCTACTGTGTGCATAACAGTTACAGAAGTATCGGCACAGTCAGCCATGTACTCAGCAACAAGATCAAAGCAGTCTACCTGATTCTCTTGTACAGTTCTACGGATAGCACCTATCTGAGATAGTACCCACTCTGTGGCTTTGGTATAGTCAAACCCAATCAAGTTCCATTGGTTGGCTAGGTTCATAGCTAGGTCTGCTAGTATGATAGCTTGCTCCCAATACCTTTCCTCGCCACTAAACTTAGACTTATACTTCTTATGGAAGTTATCAGATGCCTCAGCTATAGCAGACTGTATACCCTCTTCGCCCATAGCTAGTAGGTTGATTACAAACTGCTTACCTACATGACCATAGTTACTGTGGATAGCTTCGTATATTTTTCTACCTGCTTCAGATCCTCGAGTAAACAATGGTGAAGAAGGTACAGTAAGTTCTAGTAGCCTTGCCATCTGTGCATCAGTGTCAAGTCCGGAAGCAATCAGTTTACTCTGTAAGGATTTGTTAGTGGATACAAGCACTGGTGTTGCCCAAGTCTTTGCATCTCTTTCTTCTGCATTCCTATTTAGTCTAGCCTTATCTCTACCTTGTGATACCCAATAGCAGAAGTCACCTACTTCTTTGTCATTCATCATGGTTACTTCGTCTATAGTCAGCGGAAGGTTTGCGTAAGTTCCCAGTCGTGAGAACAAGCTGTTCTGTGTGTACTTCGCAGCAAAGTGTAGCTTGTCAGGATTACCATAGATAGATTGACCCCAGTATTGTGCAAGTGTTTTACCTCCACCAGTTGGGCCATACAAAGATACTGTCAATCCTTTCAAGCCAGTGAAGTTGTAGAGTGGTGCAGAGAAAGCTACACCAAGTGTGAACATATGTGTCTTCAGGTCAGCTTTCTCTAGTATAGATGTTAGCTTTACCCACTGGTCTAATTCACCTTTGGTGTTGTATAACTCTGCACCTTGTCTTTGTATGCCTGATGCTAAGCTGATTCTTTCTTCTGTCACTCCCTCTGCTGTTCGCTTGAGTAGTGTGTCGCCTAAAACAAATGCCGTATTCTTTTCTTTCCAACCCATAGTAGAATATAGATTAGTCATGGTACGGATTTGTCTCAGCTCTTCCATGTAAGTTCTTAACATAAGCTGAAAATACTCCGTTTGTTTCTTATTATATAATACAATACCTTGGTCTGCTATAGCTGTAGCAAACTCTCGGTTGCCTTCTGTTAGGTATGCTTGTCTTAGTATGAGGTCTTGCCAACCCATGTGTGGTCTGTTCCAGTGGTATCTTACTGTCTCGTATCCAAGTGATTCGTCTAGCCCATAGCCCACTGGGTACACATCAAACTTACAGACATCTATATCTGTGTCATCAATCGTTAGCTTTATGCCATCTTTAGTTCTCTTGAATGGCTTAGGTATCTGTACTGCATTGGCAAACTTATCAGGTACTTCGGCAGGTAGTTGTACTTCTTGATACTGAACCCCTAGTCTAGTGGGTGATCCTATCTTACCTTTATATGCACAACCTTTACAGCCCCCGGGCCTATCAACGTCAAACTTAGCACAAGTTGTTGGTCCACTAGCAGACTCTTTCCAATGCTTTAGTTTATCCACTGTTGTTTGGTAATCAAACTTGGGGTGCTTCTGACTCCACTGTACTGCTGTCTTCTCAGGGTCAACGCAGAATGCTGATACCCCTATCAAATCGTACCATAGTGGTTCGTCTACTTTGTCTTGATTATCTATTGCCCATGCTATCTGTTTACACTTGCTAGCAATAACAGACCCTACAGATAGAGGGAAGTCCTGCTTTGTTGCTAGACTATCTAACAACGAGTTGTCAGCAGTGTGTCTATCCTTAAGGGCCCTGTTAGTTGAATAGAAATAAGATAGACTCTTTACGAGAGAATGAGCCTCCACTGGTGGTGCGTCCACAAGTAAGGTAACTTCTTTTCCATTTTTGGGATTATGAGTGCCTACTGGTCTTAGTACCAAAGCACTGTTTGCAGTTAGTCCTGCATCTATTTTAAACTCTTTATCTATACAAGCTAGCTTCATAGCCTCAGCTAAAGGCTTCCAGTCTTGTGGCTCTAGTTCTTCGGTAAGCACCCAGTATACATGAAGTCCATTACCTGATGCCACTATCATTGGCTTAGGTAAACTCATTGTGTGTACAAACTTACCTAGTTCTGTCAGACCCTCCTGCCAAGATGCGTATGGCTTACCCTCGCCACAGTCTACATCTATAGCTATAACCTTTGTGGCTCTGACATTATCTTGTTTCCTATTCCCCTTTGCATTAAACGCTGATATAGCAAAGTAGGTATTGTTATTTGTTTTATCCAGTCTTTCACAGACTGATGCGAGTTCTTCTACCGAATCAAAGAAACCTTGTTGTCTACCTTCTCTATTAATAACAGTTGAAACATAGTAACCTCGACTGGGCAAGACTCGCTGGAGAAACTCCAGTGTTGTCATTGCTATCATTTTTACCTCATTAGTAGGAGAGAGCCTAAGCTCTCTCCATAGTAGTCTACTCTTCTTTTCCTAAAATCTCAAGAAGCCTTTGGAATCTATGCTTCTGTTCCATTGCTATCACCTCAGGTTGAGGCCACCCCTCAGACATAATCTCCAGTAAATCTTTTAGAACAAGTCTTACTTTCTTATCATTACTCTTACGAATGGTATTACCTTTAACCCAACCATAGTAAGTCATACGAGATACCTCTAACAACTTAGCCATGTTACTGGTGGTCATAAGCATATGCTTTCTTAGAGCTTCCACTTTCTTGAAATCAAGAGGTGGCATATTAGTCATCAGCTACATTCCCTACAAGTTTAGAAATCTCCGCAGCAAGATCGTCAGCACCACTAACTGTAGTCTGTGCTTTTGGTTCTTCTACTGGTTTAGGCTTTACCTGCTGTACTGGTTTGATAGCTTGAACCACAGCAGGCTTAGCAGGAGTTGGTGTTTCAGGTGTCTGCACGGGAGCTTCGACAGCTACACTCTCAGGAACATCTTCCTCTACAGTGAACCCACTCTCCTCCTCAAAGCCGAACTTGGTAGCACCACTTGCACCTTCAACATACTGGATAACTTGTACTGCTCTAAGTCTTAGAGATACACCTGCACCAATCATCTGTGTATGAAAGAATGCACATGAGCCATTGACCTTAATCACTGACCCTGCATAGATGTTAGATTTCATCATGGGTGTACCCTTACTATCAAAGATAGCAGGCTTGTAAGCTGCTTTTGACTTGAACTTAATGATGATGTTTCCAGTAGGATTACCTTCTTCATCAACCTCATCACTAAAAGGTAGAGGTGCTTGCTTGATATCTAGATTAGGCTTATCTTTCTTGAGTGCCTTGATACCCTCTAGTACCTCTTGTTTAATTATATCTAACACTGGTGACGCATCATCTTTTGACAAACAAAGGTTTACTTTGTAGTGACCCTGCTCATCAAACTTTGTATCAGGTGCTGAGATATATGGGTAATGTGCTATACCCTTTGCGGTAGTAAATGTTTTATTCATATGAACCTCCTTCTTGTTCATTTAAAGTGAATCCAAACTCCTCAGTAAAACCGTAACTACTGGCAGTGGATGTGATATAAGTCCCACTAGGGACAGCAAGTTCTCCTGTGATAATCTTCACCTCGTCCGTCCCCAAATACTTATCGACAACAGTCTGATCGTGGTCAGTATTAAAACCACCGAAACTAAATCGTAGCTTTGGAAAAGGCGAATCAACTTCAAAAGCTATCTTTGTCTTTACTATCTCAGGCACAATACCACGCATGGATAGTTCTTTTTGATAAGCATTTAGGCTCTTCAGAGATGCAGGAGTTACTTGTAGTAGGTAGACATCTCCTTCTACCTTGTCAGAGAAAACAACTGCTAACCTCTTTTGGTCAGCACAAGCCTTCACTTTATTACCAGTCGGTGTGATCTTAGAACCCCACGCATTCTGTGGGCAAGATACACATATATCCGACTGAATAAATTCGCTGTTATCACTAGGCTTTACTCCGTCTAGTGAGAAACAATCAGGTGCATTGGACTCATTGTCATCTGTCCATTCTTCTTTGTACCATGATTTTGAAAGTCTAGGGTTAGCACCTACGATAACCACAGATATATTTGTTGAGACATCTTCCGTACTAACGTCAGTAACTGTGGTGAATCGCCCACCTCTTATGGATATCTTTGGTGCTATCATTAGTCTTCTACCTTGTTGGCAGGCTTACGTACTTGGACATCAATCCTAGTTCCGTAGTTGACACCACTAGGTACAGACTTCTTCAAGTCTATGTAGCCTCGCACAGCAGTCTTGCTTACTCTCTTCTCTAGCATATCCCATGCCTCATTCTCTTTAATAAAAGCAAGAACAGAATCCCAGTCTGCTACTTGTGCAAAGTCAGTGGTTGTTATAAATGCAGTTCCACTATCTGTCTTCTTAGAAGTTTCACCATCTGAATCCATCTTATCTTTCAACCACTTCTCTAGCTTAGCCATCTTTTCTTTTATGACAGCAACTTGTTGTTTGGTCTTTTGTTCTAAGGCTTCTTTCTCTGCCCTATAACCAAGATAAGATTTAATTACTGTGTCTGTTGTTATTTCCATATTTACCTCGTTCCTTCTTTAATAAGGTCTAACAGTAGACCTTGTAGTTTTTGTTTATTTTTAAGACGTTCATACATTCTGTACTCTACGTCAGTCGCTTCTATATGTATCACATTGGAAGTGTGCTTCTTTCCTATGCGTTCAATACGTCCATTCGCTTGGATATATTGTTCGTTACTTGTTACTGGTCCGTACCATATGACAGTGCTAGCAGAAGTTAGTGTCAGGCCATGAGCCATAGTAGCAGGGTGAGCAATAAGTATGTGCGGATCAGTCTGCGTTTGGAAGTTATGGAATATAACGTTTCTCTTTGGTGCTGAAACCTCACCATTAACAACTGCAACAGACCAATCCTTTGATAGTTCCCTCTCTAACATATTAAGTGTGCCAGTTAAGGGAACAAATACGATAGTCTTGCCTCCGACCTCTCTTATTATTTCTTGTACAACCTTCACTCTAGGTGAACAGTCTACCTCTATGTGTCTTCCGTCATCACCGTACACAACACCACAACTTATCTGAACAAGTTTCTGTAGCTTGACTGCTTCATTGACGGCAGTAATTGTACCTTCTTCCTCTAACTCTGTTACAAAATGTTTCAACATTCTTGAGAAATGTTTCTGTTGTTCAGTGGTTAGATTTACTTTCCTTGTTTGGTATACGGTGTCAGGTAGATCAAAGCATTCGTCTCTACTATATCTAACAGCAGGGTATAGCGTATGCTTAACTATCTCTATAGACTCAGGTCTTGGTAGCCATCTCCATTGTCCAACCTTCATCATCACTGTCTCTCTGAATGCAGTGTATGTCTGTTGGCAGTATGGACTATCCACTAGCTTGGCTAATGCCCAAGCGTCAGTGGGATCATTGGGTGTGGGTGTACCAGTCATCAACCACAAACGTATATCTGAGTGTTTGTTAATAAACTTCCTGAGCGTTTTGAATCTGTTTGTTGATGGATTTCTTAGCACAGCAGCTTCGTCTACGATTATCAAATCAAATTTGTTGAGTGACTGTTCTTCTATAATACTAAAGCCATCATGGTTTATTATGTAGTAGTCAGCGTCAGTATTCAGTAGCTTCTTTCTTCTACTACTAGAACCATGCAACGTAACAGATACTCTGTGTGGGAAGTTCATAAATATACTATCACCCCAAACTCGTTCTAGTGTGGACAGTGGTGATATGATTAGGACTTTCTTCACCTCACCTATCTTCATAAGATAGTCAGATGCCCACAGTGCTGATTGTGTCTTACCAGTTCCTATCTCATTTAATACAAGAGCTTTCTTGTGCATGGTCAGGAATGCTGATGTCATGCGTTGATGCTCGTATGGTTTGTATCTACCTACCCAGTCATAGTAATGCAGTATAGGTGATGGTGCTTTGATTCCTAGGTTTCTAAGAACACGAACCTCATCAATCTTGTGAGGTACGACAACGAGTTCTGTGTTGTTAAACTTCATAGCAGCTGCAGCGGGGATTGTAGACAATACTTTCTGAGGGTTCTTAAGATTAAGAGCAAGTGCTTTTGCTTGTTCAACCACAATCATTACTTGTCTCCCTCAGGGATAAGACGCTTATCACCATTATATTGTATAACCTTTATGCAGTTCTTCTTCCTAACCACTGGGTCTCGTTCTTGGTTAATCATCATAGCAACACGCATACACTCGTCTCGATTACTAAACTCAAACCTATGTAAGATTGTCTCAGCAGACATAACATCAGGTTGCGTTAAAAAGAATAACGTATATATAACTTTCATATCTTTGGGTTCTCTATGTAATCAACTACACTCTGTATAGTTTGGTCATCATATACCACAAAACATTTGCCACCATTCATTTCTATCTCCTCCATTGTTTTGGTTTGCAGTGCAGTTGGCTTTTTACTTTTGTCAGCCTTGCACTCTATACCTACAAATCTACCTCTAACTATGGCTACCCTATCAGGTATGCCTGCCTTACCGAAAGGTCCTGCTTGAGGACTATAAAACCAAACACCAAGTTGTTTCAGTAGCTTATCTAACTTACGTTTGATCTTACCTTCAGGGGTAGTACTCATATTAGTATTCTTTACATAGTTGTCAAGTTGAAAATTCACAAATATTTTTTGCAGGACAAAATTTACAGAGACCACTGGGCTTCGGTGTCCATACATTATGTAATAGAGATTCATTTATCCTCTCTATTCTTGTTAATAATTTTACCCAAAGATCGTCTTGACTATCTCTTTTATAGTTCTCTGTATCTATAGCCATATCCTTTAGCCAAACAAAAGAAGACTTTACACTATTAATACTAGGAAAATGTTGGAACACTTGTAAAGCAAACAACTCTAGCTGTGTGAAGTCAGGTCTTCGCTTACCAGTTTTCCAATCCATAACTATAGCTTTATCACCTATAATGATTAACACATCTAGAATGGATCTAAGCCAAGCGTCTTTCTCCCACCAACCAGTTGGTGTAAGGTTCTCAGTCAATGTAAACTTCTGCTCTATATGTAAAGTTCCACCGATACCTTCGATACTTTTACATAGTGATTCGTATTTACTGGATTCGGCAGGTAGTTCTACTTTATCTTCGAGCCTATGCTCCAACGCTTCGTGAACACGTTCTCCGTAGATAGTCGCATCACTGCCGGTATCTTTGACTTCTTTTGTTATTCTTTGATAATAGTATCTACGAGGGCAGTTCTCGTACATCTTAACAGAAGAAAAGGAATGTGTAAGTTTAGTTATTTTGCATCTCCATAATTATTACCAACACCTGACTCGCAAGCAACTGGTAAATCAACTGCCCAGCTGGGGGGAGTTGACATTCTCTTCTCAATAAGTTTACGTGCGTCCGTCTCATCACTCCCCGGGACAACGATAATGATTTCATCATGCACCTGAAACGCTACATGATAGGATTGTCCAACAGATGCCATCTGCTCTGCAACCACTATCCTTGCTAATGCTTGTACCACATTCTCTGTAACTTTACCACCATAAATACGAGTCCAGTCCACCTCTGTGTCAGGGGTATACTTAAACTTACGATAGGTTCTAGCATCAGATATGTACTCAAACCCATTGGTTGTATTCCTGAGTGCAGGGTATTGTATATATAAATTATTAGGAAGTCGTATGCCCTTACTGTCATAAGGTAGTAGGCTACATATATTACCTGAGCCACCTGCAAGTATACCTGATAGTGCGTGACCACAGCTATGCCACAGTGAAACAATCTTGTGGTTCTTCTGCCTATATAAGTTTACAATACGTTGTGCCTCGTTCTCATCTACGTCTACAGTTATACCACCTTGACCTAGTGCTAGTGTATCTCTAAATTTCTTTGCACCCATACCATAACCTAAACCTAGTATGCAGGTTTTACCTACAAACCTCTCAGTCTTATCTGCTTTGCTTATGGGTCTACCATATACTTCAGTAGCAAACTCACTGTATACATCTCTACCTTCTCGGAATGCTTGTACTAAATCTTCTTGCCCTGCTATGTAAGCTACCATTCTTGCTTCTATCTGTGACGAATCACAAGCTATTAATATATGTTCCTCAGGTGCAGTAAGAGCTTTTCGTATAGCTCCATTGCGTGGTAAGTTTTGTAAGTTTAGTTTGTCACCTCCTGAAAACCTACCAGTGTGTGCACCATAGTAGTTAAGCATGATGGGTAAGTTACCTCTCTCAGATACTTTGATTAGGTTCTCTGTCCTTGTTTCTTCGATAGTAGATTTAGTTCCTAGTCTCGCAGCAACTAGGTTCTGCACCATTGGGTCAACGTGTTCTAGTAAGGCAGTAAACTCTTTGTCTGTCTTGGCAAACGCATAGGTTTCTTTACCAGTCCTAGCACTTATCTTCTTCGGTGGTTCAACCTTTAGCATTGTAAGTAGCTTAGCAAACTTGTCATTAGACATAAGAACTTTCTTCACACTCTCAGGATCTAAACCTTTAAACGCTAGTGTGTCAATGAGTTGTCGTTTCTGTTCCTTTACACCTGCCAGATGTTTTTGCAAAACGTCTTGGTCAAGTTTTATTCTAGGGTCAGTATACATTTTAAGAGTTTGATCTATTATCATAAGCTCAGATGTAGGTACTTTAACCTTTAGCTTATTAAATAAATTATAAGTTAAATCTACATCTGTAATACAATACTCAGCATACCTATCAAGTTCTTGTGGTGAGAAGTCCTCTCGTCTTTTGTTGAGACCATTGATAACTTCATCACCTTTCTCTCCTAGTTTGTAGTGTTTTGCTAGTGCTTTCAAAGAACCACCTATTGTATTGTGGTGGAAAGGTCTAGCCATAGATAAAGTATCTAACCAAAAGCAAGGCTTTATATTATATATCCAAGATAATATCGCACCATCAAATACACAGTTGTGTGCAAGTATGGCATCTTTAGAATAGTCTAGTGAGTGCAGAAACCTTCCGACATCATTGCCACTATACCAGTCGGTAGGGTTGTTATCTACCTTTATGCCTACACCTATAACCTCAAATCTAGGGTCACGAACGTAGGCTTCGGTAGTCATCTTTGACAACGAGTACTCACGACTGTAATAAGTTTCAAAGTCAATCGTGATTATCCTCATTTGTCTATATCCCCACTACATTCTCCTGCCAATGCACCATACCCACATAGGTCTGTATAGTTATCTATATTATATGGGTTCTCTGTTGACCTAGCTATCTTGTACATAGCCATCATCATTGGTACTTCATGTGGATATATCTTATGCCCTAAGTATACACTCCAAAAATCAGCAACCATCTTGAAGTTCTTATGGGCATCTCCATGTTCCTTATCTCTATCTGTTGAAACAAGTTTCTCTGCTTTCTGTAGTATCCCTGACCTCTCAACAATCCTTTGCATCTTTACCTCCGTGTACATTTAGATTGAATAATTCCACACCTTTACCACATTGTAAAGAATATTCGTTAGCTATTGTAACTGCTTTCTCTGCATCAGCACCCATAGCCAAAGCACCATAGGCAAAGTCTTTACCTTCCCCAAAGGCACAAGGTTCAAACCCCCTCGACACTGGCACTGGTACTCCTTCATATACCCACAACCCATCAGACTTTACGAGAACAAGTTGGTGGCTGTGGTGTTGGCTAAGAATGTGACGAGGATAATCTTCTACCTTGCCACCTTTCTTTAACCACTCCCTTAGGAATACTATATGTTGTAGTAACCCTACCCCTGATATGATTAC
>MDTE01175756.1_pt1 | contig 12371 bp, 10 predicted proteins | sample 811231 | NCBI WGS metagenome assembly MDTE01 (sample SAMN05326651, study PRJNA326480) | marine metagenome | isolation source: seawater | place: Indian Ocean: Red Sea | collected 2010
CCTTTATGAGTTTTTTTATAGACATAACTTATTAGCAGGCCGTAAAAAAAAGAGAGAATAAGATTTATTATAATTTCATTAGGAAAATAAATTGATTGTAACTCTTGGAGTCGATCATTATTTAATGTATTTTCCATAGCTTAAGAAACTTATTTTAAATTATAATGCTTAAAAATAAACTGTTAATTTTTTTTTCAATATTATTTTTAATTATATTGGCCCTTTTAACCTATATTACTCTAAATCCAGAACCAAGAAGATTTATTTATAGTAAGTTAATTGGTGGGTATAAGTTATACAATTATCACGTAGTCGGGGGACACACATTTAATAGGGATTTTAAATCTGCATCTAATAAGATAATTGATTACATTGAATTCTCACAAAAGTTTGCGGACGGAAAAAATATTTTTATACAAGGAATAATAGATACAACCTCATTAATTACCTCAAAAGCTTATACTCAAGAGGATTTTAATATACTTCAAAATGTTTATGTCAAAATTGATGAAATAAGTGATGATATTTATTTAAATCACATTTGGCTAGCAAGATCTTTGAGCGATGAAAACTTAGAGGAGTCCATCAAACATTTAAATAAAGCATTAAATTTATCAAATTCCAGCGAAGACGCATATAGAGAAATAATAAGATTATTTTCACAGAATAAAGAAGTTGATATTTTATTGAAAAAATATTGCAAAACTTATTTTAATGAATTTGGAGGTAGTACTCAAGGGCGTATTGCTACTGCGCAAGACGATAATAAAATTTTTTATGGAACTAATTCAATTTTTGCAATTTCTAAAAATGAGAATTATTCAAAGCTATATTCAAAACAAGTAAGTGAATTGAATGATTATCAAAAATATGATTTTATATTTGAAGAACCAGAAAATTTGAGTCAATTTAATTTATTTAAAAATTTTTTTTCTGGAACACAAATTTCTATCAGAAAAGTTGTACTTTACAATGATCAGATGAATTATATAAAATTGAACGAAGAAATTATTCACAGTGTTTCAAGTTATATTATTGAAAATTCAAATGAAGAAATTGTCTTTCTGAACGTAGATAATGATAACGATGTAATAAAATTTAATTTTAAAAAAATTTATAATGATATTAATAAAATTTCTTTTGAAATGAAATTGGAAAAATTGCATTTAACTAATAATTCGGTTTGTGAAAAATTTTATGAGAATTAAAAAATTACTAATTTCATCATCAATATTTTTTTTCCCATTTTTAATAATTTTATTAATTCTTTTTTGTATCAATATTTTGATAAAGGATTTTAAATTTGGGCATAAAGCTTTCAATGTTGATGCAAAATCTATGGATTGGACAAAATATTCTTTTGAATTAAAAAAAAAGAAAATTATTAATTTTTTTTTAAAATTTGATAAAGCAAATAACAAAGGTTTACCTAAAGTTAAAATTTATATTCCAGAAAAAACTGCAAATAAATTATTATCAAATATACCAAATTCAACTAAAACTTACCTACCAGCAACAAAGATAATTGATGGGCAAATAAAAGATGTTCAAGTGAGATATTTTGGGGACAATCCAATAAATTGGATGTTTGATCAAAAAGCTATTCGTTTGAAAACAAAAAAATCTGAAATAAATAATAGACGAAGATACTTTGAGTACAAGCCTTCTCAGCGGAGAGTACTTGATGAATACATAGCATATAAATTTGCAAAAAAATTAGGATTATTAGTCTCTGATGTAAGATTGGTTGAGCTATTAGTAAATGATAAAAGTACAGGTATTTTCATAGAAAAAGAAAGATTAAATGAGTCTTTCTTAAGAAGAAATAGGCTCATGCCAGTTAATTTATATAAAGGAGAAGCATCTCGAAATAGTGAAAAAAAAATTGGCCTTCAAGTAAATCTAGATAATAATCCTGGGCTTTGGAGCAAAATTTCTTTTTTAAATTCAGTTGAGAAAGATGATTACAGTGATTTAATAAAATTTTCTAATAAAATAAGAAAAGCTGAGAATTCAAGTAAACAATTAAATAATCTATTAAAATTTAATAATATTGAATTATTTGCAAGGACTGAAATTTTAGGAATATTTTTAAATTTAGGAATTAATGATCCCACCCATAACAGAAGACTATTAATTGATGTTTGGTCAGGAAAAAAACATATAATACCTCATGATATTTTTTATAACCGCGATAAGATAGATGAAAAATTTAGTAACATTGATAGTACTAGCTCCACAAGATTGTTTAATGTCTTAAATCAAAGTAGTGAGTATTTAAATGTAAAATATGATTTATTACATAAAATTATCATAGAAGACAAAATATTTGATGAAATAGTTTTAGAACTTCAAAATATTAAAGAAAAATATCTAATTAGTCAAAAAACTGATTTAGGCAAGATTCATAGAAAATATGTTTTAGCCCGGAGTCAAATAGGTGCTGAAAATTTGCAAGGTTTTAATGATTTAATAGAGTCGCTTAAATTAAGAGAAAAAAAAATAATTAATTTTTTAAATAAAATAAAAAAAACTTCATGGGAAATAAATGATAAAGGTTTTTATGTAAAAATTAACGATTTTATTCCTATTTCTAATTTAATCATTAAATTTGATGAGCCGCATCCAAAACAGATCATTCTAGATTCAAATGATAATAAGATTTATGACGAAAAAGATATGTATTTTTTTCCAGACCAGAATGGTAAATTTAGAATCAATTTAAAATTATTTTCAAATAGAATCCCTATCAATAACAACTTATTAACAAGTGATAATTCAATGATTATTGGAAATACAAAGTTTAATTTTCTAGTTGAAAATAACTCAAAACCCACCGAACTAATTGAGTTTAACGAATATACAAAAAAAAAGTTTTTTATCAAATTAGATAATAATTACGCTTCAAAACCTACTTTACATAATAAAGTAATATTTAAAAATGAAACAGAACAAAAAAAAATTTTACAAGGAAATATTTTTTTAAAAGAGGATTTAATAATTGATAAAAAAACTCAAATTCTTGAGGGAACAGTTTTCACTATTAGCAAGGACACAAGTATAGTCTTTGAAAATAAAGTTGAAGCGATAGGATCAGAAAATAAGCCGATTATATTTAAAAAAGATCCATTATCAAAAAACTGGGGAACTCTTGCTTTACACGGAATAAAAACTCAGGGAAGTATATTTCGAAATGTTATAATTGAAGATGCTTCGGGAGAGACAATTGATGGGATAAATTATTTTTCTGCTGTTTCAGTTCACTCAACTAATAATATTCTATTTGATAAAGTGTTAATTAAAAATAATTCAAAATATGATGATTTAATGCACATTATTTACTCTAATAATATTCAAGTAATTAATTCAAATTTTCTTAATGCTTATCGAGATGCTATAGATGTTGATGTATCAAAAAATATTTTATTTAAAAATTCTAATATCAAAGACTCAGGTAATGATGGGATCGATTTTATGGAGTCATCAGCGCAATTGGAAAAAGTATCTATTCTATCAAGTGGTGATAAGGGTATTTCTGCTGGAGAAAATTCTAGTATATTGATTAAAGACTCAATTTTAAAAATTAATAATTATGGTGTGGCCTCAAAAGATTTGTCTAAAGTAAAAATTGAAAATTCACTGCTACAAGATAATGAAATTCAATTAAGCACTTACCAAAAAAATTGGAGATACGGTGGCTCAGGTAATATTGAAGTTAATGACTCATTAATTCAGGGCTCTGAAAATAAACTTAATTCAGATAAAAAAGGCACAATATCAATTTCTTCAAGCGAAATCATTGGAAAATTAAAAAAAACTAAAAATGTTACTATAAATTGATTTTATGAAAAAAATACAAATCAAAAAGGATAATCTAATATTTTCAAGATTTGAATTTAAATATATTGTTAAAAAAGGAATCTCTAAGGCAATACAAAATGAAGTAAGTAATTTTATGGAACAAGATACTTTTGCAGGAATTCAAAATAAATATCTTGTTAGATCTCTTTATTTTGACAATAACATCTTTACAAATTTTCACGAAAAAATTGATGGACTAAAAAATAGACACAAATTTAGGATTAGAACTTATTCCAATCAAAAAGATGAAAAAACTCCAATATTTTTGGAGATGAAAGGAAGAAATAATCAAAGAACTTTTAAAAACAGAACAAAAATTAGATCTAATGATCTGCAACTTTTTTATAATAAAGAAGATAGTTTTGATTTAAATCAAAAATATTTAGATAATAAATTAGTACAACAATATATATTTGACACTTACAGAAAGAAAATTTCACCAAAAGTACTTATAGATTATAATCGATTACCTCTTTTGAGTAAAAACGGTTTATATTTTAGACTTACTTTTGATAGTGATATTCGAGCATGCATTTCTAATGATATATTTAAAAATCAATACAATTGGAGAACTTGTATACCTGGAAATGATATCTTGGAGGTAAAATTTGATTTTACAATACCTCCATGGTTTCACAGAATTATTCAAAGCTATCAATTAAAAAGAATATCAGTTTCAAAGTTTGTATTAGGGTTAGAGGCTACAAATTTAGCTCATGATTATGAGGGTATCTAATAAATTAATAAAATATTTAGGAACTTCTTTTTTTTGTAATTTGTATACCTACTGAGGAACACTCATTCAATATTTCTAGTTTTTCAATTTTTAACATTATCTTGCCTATTCTTTTGTCTTTAAATATTTCATCAAAAACAGCTTCAGCAAGTGTTTCTAAAAAATTATAATGTTTTTTTTTAACTAGTTTCGTTATTAATTTGACAATTGTCCCATAATTAACAATAGATTTTATATCTTTGTCATTCGAAGGTTTTTTATCCTCATAGTCAATTTCGAGACTAAATTTAACTTTTTGAGGTTTTTCTTTTTCATGATCATAATATCCAAGTTTTAGATCAAGAATTAAATCATTAATCAAAATTTTTTTTTCATAATTAAATAAGTTTTTTATTTTATTTATTTTGACAATTTTAAAATTATTTTTTTTCATTCTTTACCTAAGACATCAGGTGTTTGCCAATTTAAGCTTTGACCACTGTCAATAGCTAAAATTTGTCCAGTAATAGAGCTGTTTTTTATAAAGAAGTCAACACAATTACAAATTTCTTTTACATCCACTTGTTTCTTTAAAGGTGTTGCTAAATATTGTTTTTTAAAATGATTTTCAGATTGTCTTTTATTTTTAATTGTTGGTCCGGGAGCAATACCATTAACTCTTATATTTGGTGCCAAACTCATTGCACTAGTTTTTGTTAATGTGTATAGGCCTGTTTTACTTAGGGTGTAAGAAAAAAAAAAAGGAGTTAATTTAAAGACTCTCTGATCTATTATATTAATTATATTATTATTATTTTTTTGTCTTACATTTTTCGAAAATTCTTTAATTAAGTGAGCAGGAGCTTTAAGATTTGTTGAAAGATGTTTTTCCCAACTTCTAGAGTCAAAATTATCTAATTTATCGTTTTCAAATATTGACGCATTATTCACTAAACAATCAAAATATTTTAGTTTTTGTTTTGCAAATTTAATAATTTTAATTATCCCTTTTTCCTTTGTTAAATCAGCCTTGATTAAATATATTTTTGAACCTAAATTTTCTAATTCTTTTTTTAAATTTTTAGCTTTTGAGGTCGATCTGTTATAATGAATTACTAATTCTGTATTAAAACCTGACAATTTTTTTGCAATCGCAGCCCCAATTCTAGTAGCTCCTCCAGTTATAATAATTTTTTTTGATTTAATCATAAAGACTATATTGAATTAATTTAAGGAAATTTCATATAAAATATTTTTGTTATTTGGTAATGTTTTTTTAAAAAATGATTTTTTTTCAATAATTTTAATAGAGGTAGAAGTTGCGCAGGATAATGCAAGTCTTACACTATTTATATTATCAATTTTATTTGAGATATTTTTTTTACAATTTTCGTCAATTTTAATTAAATTGAATATTTCATACCTTTTTAAATTAAGTGGATCATTATATAAAGTTCTTTCTCCGTGATCAGCTTGGATTATGACTATTGCATTTGGGTCTGTAATTTCAATAAAATCTATAAATTTATTAATTCTCTTAATCATACATTCATAAGACTTTAAATAAATAAATTTGTAAATATCGTTACTTTCTTTTTTTTCTTTTGGAAAATAATCTATTGCATCACAATTAGAATTAAATATTACGTCTCTTTTAGCACCCAAATCATGAATGAAATAAAAATTTGAAAAATTATTGTCTTTATTTTTTTTGTTTTTTTCTAAAATGAATCTCTCTATAGAACCTATTTTCATTTTTTTAGTTTCAGAATTTTTTTTTAAGAAATAATATCCATAAATTTTTCTATATATTTTCTCAATAGGGGTTCTGTGAAGAAAAACTGACAAAGTATTAAAATTAATTTTATTAATAATTGAATCTATCAAGGAATTTTCTTTATTATAATTTAAACAGATTTTTTCATTATAATTTTTGCACTCATACAAAATATTTCCAGTCCAATAAAAATTATAGTTTATTTGCTTTAAAGTTTTGGTTAATTTTGACTCTTCATCAAATTTGAAGGATGATAAGACATCAGGGAATCTTAATTCTTTTTTATAATTTGATGGATCAATAAATATTGGCTCTAAGTTAAAAATAGATCCTATCATATCTGCAGTGTTGGTATAGACTGAATAGGTATTCTCAATATATGTGTAACCAAAATCATTAAAATTTTTTTCCCATTCTTTAAAGTTTTGTTTTCCACCTAAATTTTCATATTCTTTAAATGAAGTTAAATTTTCAACCATAAGATAATATATGTTTTTATTTTGATCTTTCTTAGTAATATTTTTAATTTCGTTTTCTGAAAAAAAATTTTTATTTTGAAAATAAATTTTTACATCATTTTTTTTATCATAATTATCTAATGTTAAATTTCTTACTATTATAAAATAAATTATCAAATGCTGAGCTATAAAGAAAACAATGACAAATGGTATTATAATTTTTGTGAAATTTTTAAATAAAAATAAAAAAGGTAAAATTATAATTATTATTAGAGATAATTCTGCAGTTATATTTTTAGAATCTCTGTCTATTTTTGTTATGGATAAAAAAAAATTCTGAATTGCTTCAAATTGAAATAAAGCCCAAAATAAAATGCTAAAACATAAAATATATTTGAGTCGTTTTTCTTCAATCGAAATTTTTATTTTTAAGAAAACATAAAAAAGTGTATAGAAAAAAAATAAGATGAAAAAAAATATTGATATATTAAGAAATAAAGATTTATTCATTAAATAGAAGTTACTTTTAATAAATTCTAAAAACGGTACAGTAATAATTAGTATTCCTAATAAGAAATATTGATTTTTGACTGAATTATTTAATATTTTTTGCATCTCTTTATTTTTTGGCTATTTTCGATATGTTAATCCAAAATTTAAACTAGTTTTTGTAATTTTAAAATGAGTAAAATAATACTAACTACAATTATATATTTTATTTTGACTAAAAATGCATACGCTTATTTGGATCCAGGAACTGGAAGCATAATTCTATCGGCAATTATTGCTGTACTTGCTACTATAAAACATTATTGGAATTTGATAAAAAATTTTTTTAAACAAAAAATTTTTAAGGAAAAAAAAAATAACAAATAAATACTTAATTGATAAATTTATATAAAGATTTCATAAATTTCTTTAGATATAAAAAATTTGAAAATATTGTTTCATGTGGCTTCTTCTGTGAGAGTAATTTCATTTTTGAATATCTTGAACCTTATATTAACAAAAAGCTTAAAAAGAAAAAAATTGTTATAATCAGTTTTGAAGACATCAATCAAAAAATATTTTGTAATGATTTAATTTTTGTTTTTAAAACAAATTTTTTTAGACAATTAGTTTTTTTAACACTAAATTTAAAATATTTGTATTCTTCTACACCAGATTTAAATAAAACTATTTTTGTTAAGTCGAAATTTAACAAATGTAAATATATATATTTACAACACTCACCAGTCAGTTTAACGATGATATATAGAGATAAAGCATTTAATGAGTTTGATGCAGTGCAAGTTATCAGTCGATATCAATTAAAAGAAATGATAGAGATAAAAGAAAAATTTAATCTTAATATTAAATTAATTAAATCAAAATATTTATTTATACAAAAAAAAATTAAACTCTCATTAGAAAAAAAAAAGTATGATTTATTAATAGCTCCTTCATGGAACTCTAATTTTTTTAAATTAAAATGTCATGAAATATTAAAAAAATATTTAGAATTAAAAAATATAAGTTACAAAATCAGACCTCATCCAATGTCCCTTACTAAAAATGAAATTTCCAAAAAAAACTTAATGGAGCTTGGAATGGCAGTCGATGAGACAATTAATATTAATTTTAATGAATATAATTTTTTGATATCTGATTGGTCAGGGATATTCATAGAATATGCATTAATTTTTAAAAGGAAGTGTTATTTAATCAATACTCCAAAAAAAATATTCAATAAGGATTATAGTAAATTTAAATCTTCTCCAGTAGAAATTTCTTTAAGAAATATTTTATGTGAAACTTATGAAATAGATCAAATTAAAGATTTAGTAAATAGAATACACGCTCTGAAAGAAATTCAAAATTTTGATCAAGATCCTAATGTAAAAAAAATTATAGAGAAGAATTTTTTTTAATCCAAAAAAATTATGATTATCTAATTTCTTTTTTAAAACTCTTAAAAATTATTATTTTTAAATTTTAAGAGTAACATTTTAATTAATTTTTATTTGAAAATTTGATATTTTAGTTTAATTACATTTTCATGCATTTATTTCATGTTTCTTTAGGTGGTGGAATTAGCGGTATCCAGTCTTTATTATCACTTGTAGATAAAATTGTTGCTATCCACAAAAGAAAAAAATTAAAAAAAAAGATTACTTTAGCAGTCATAGAAAAAGACCCCAAAAATATTCCTGGAGGAGTAGCTTATGGATTCGATAAATGTCTTTTTGGTTTTTTTAATAATCCCCTAAGACTTTCTCCTAAAAAATTTACTCAATGGGTTTTAAAAAATAAAAATAGATTAAAATTGATTGATTATTTAAATGCATATGGTGGCTATACTGGCAAACAATGGATTAAAGAAAATAAAGATATTCTTTTATCTAAAAATAAAAAAAAGTTAAACGAATTATATATTCCAAGGGCAATGATGCATTTTTGGATGCAAGAAAAATTATTACTTACTTTGGATAAAATTAATAAAAATCAAAATATACTCCAAATTAAGTTTTACAAGGGTGAGGTAAGTTCGATCTTAAAAAATAATGATGTATATGAGATACAATTTAAAAAAAATCATTGTGAAGAGTTAAAATATAAAATATTAAAAGATAATTTTAATAGACTTATTTTTGAAAAAAAAATCAGGATCAATAAAAAATTATTTTCTAAAAACTTAAATATTGGCTTAGGATTACCCCCACCAGCACAGATTGCCACTTATAATGCGCAAAAAAATAAAAACTATATATGGGATTTTTATGAAAAAGGCTCCACTGATTATTTAATAAAAAGAATATATAATTTTCCAATCAAAAAAGAGCCTATAAAGATTTATTTCGTTGGGTATAAAGCTGGATTATTAGAGGCTTTACCGGAGTTATCAAAAAAAATTATTTATGAAAAAATGAACATAAAAATAATTTGTTCATCGAGGGAATTACAAAGTATACAAAAAGCTGAACTAAGTTTAGGTAAGAAAAAATATAAAACTAAGTATTTTAAAAAAAATCAATTATATAAAATCAATACTGCTGAAAAACTTTACTTTTCAATTCTTAAAGAATTTAGATTTTCAACTAATAATGGTTATAATAAGTATGACGCATGGACATATATTCTCAAAAATAATTTAATTTTTTATTTAATAAAAAAATTCAACATCCAAGAAAAAAAAAAATACGATGACAAATTCCATGATAAAATAAGAGGTGTAACTCGTTTCACATACCCAGAAACAATAAATGCAAGGGAATTTTTATCTAAAAGAAAAATATTATTGGCAAAAAAAGAAAAAGTAAAATCAATCGATATAGTCAAAAATAAATTGGTCGTAATTGCAAAAAAAAAAGATAACTCCATCAAAAAATATAGTTGTGATATTGTTATTAATGTTTCAGGACCTTTAAATGCAGAAAAAATAAAAAAAGAAATTCCATTAATTTATCAACTAAAAAAAATGGGTGCTCTTACTATTTCAGGAAACTTAGTTGTAAGTAATTTTTTTGAAATAAAGGGATTAAAAAATATTTACGTACCAGGAATATTAGCCAGAGGTTTTAATCCAGAAAGAAAGACTCTGATTAACGCTATATTAGGTAATTGCAATTTAGTTGCAAATAGCATAAGTAGGAGTTTATCTTTATAAAAAAATCAAATAATGAGTAAGATTATTCAAGATGTATTATCATGGGATAAATTTTCAGAGGAAACAAAAAAAGAAAAATTTTATCCACCAAAAAAAATTGATTTATTTAATAGATTAATAGCTTCAACAAAAAATTTTTTTGTAATAGGTGCTATTGGAGCATTTGTACCAGGGTATGCTATGATAGTTACAAAAAAATTAATCCCCTCTTTGGCCTTAATTGAAGATGATCAAAAAAATGAGCTAGAATGGCTCATCAAAATTTTATCTAAATCTATAAGTGAAATTTATGATAGAGATATTACAATGTTCGAACATGGAATGTGCGCCTGTATTGGTGGATTGGATAGAGCCCATCTTCATATTATGCCGATTACTAAAGGTTTAAATAATGACAAAATAATTAATTGTATAAATAGAGCTCTAATAAGAAGAAGAGCGGGAATTAGTTCTGTCGAGGTGGATGGATATAAATTTGAAAATATTCATGATATTACAGAAATTATGGGTGGATCAGAAAAAGGAACCTATAAAATTAATGGCAAACAACTTTTATATCCTGATATTAAAAATTTGGATGTTAATGAATGGCCGTTTTCTACGAGACCAGTTGTATTGAAAGGTGGTCATTATGTTTTATTTAAAACATCATCTTCATCTACTTCATTTCTTACAAATAAAAATTTTAATACCCAACTAGGTAGAGAAATTGTTTATGAAATAGAGAAAGAAAATAATCCTGTGATTGCAGAATTAAGTGAAAAAATATTAAAAAAGAACAATTATGCAAATGTATGGAAATGGCAGGAATTTTCTTTTAAAGAAAATATTTATTCCACAATGAATGATTTAGCTGATCCACTAAAAGAGGTATTTGAAAAAAATAATGAATTTAATTTTGAAGTTTCTTTAAGACGTTAGCGTTTTTTTTTATTAAATTTATTTACTCTAGTTCCAGGCATTCCCATAGTTGATCTACCTTTAGGATAAAGTTTATTTTTTACGTCATACTGTCTTATTTTAGGATTTAATGTAATTTCTAATTCAGTGCTTTCTAATTTTCTAATTTCATCCCTTATTTTAGCAGCTTCTTCAAACTCAAGGTTGGACGCAGCTTCTTTCATCTTTTTATCAAGTGCTTTAAGATGTTTTTTTAAATTTCCACCTACATTTGAACCATCACTGATTTTTACGTAATCTTTTTCATAAACACTTTCTAAAATATCATTAATTTCTTTTTTGATCGTTTTTGCATTGATTTTGTGTTTTTTATTATAACTTAACTGAATTTTTCTTCTTCTATCAGTTTCTTGAATTGCTTTTTTAATACTTTTTGTTTCTTTGTCAGCATACAATATTACTTTACCGTCGACATTCCTTGCTGCTCTTCCTATTGTTTGAATTAATGATGTTTCGGATCTTAAAAAACCCTCTTTATCAGCATCTAATATTCCAACTAAAGCACACTCAGGTATGTCTAAACCTTCCCTTAATAAATTTATTCCTACAAGTACATCGAAAACACCCATTCTTAAATCTCTCATAATTTCTATTCTTTCAAGAGTATCAATATCGGAGTGAAGATATCTAACTTTTATTCCATTTTCGTGCAGATATTCTGTTAAATCTTCGGCCATTTTTTTTGTAAGTGTTGTTACTAAAACTCGATGACTATTTTCAATTACTTTTTTACACTCGTGCATTAAATCATCTACCTGATTTTTAGCAGGCCTTATTTCGACTGGTGGATCAATTAATCCTGTTGGCCTAATAACCTGATCTATGAATTTACCCTTTGTTTGTTCTAATTCCCAAGGCCCAGGAGTTGCAGAAACAAAAACTGTTTGAGTTCTCATTAAATCCCATTCTTCAAATTTTAATGGTCTATTGTCCATACAAGAAGGAAGTCTAAAA
>MDTE01151100.1_pt1 | contig 12369 bp, 12 predicted proteins | sample 811231 | NCBI WGS metagenome assembly MDTE01 (sample SAMN05326651, study PRJNA326480) | marine metagenome | isolation source: seawater | place: Indian Ocean: Red Sea | collected 2010
ATAAAAAGTGTCATACATTACAATCCACAAACCAACGCTTAGCCATAAAAGATAAACTTCAGTGTTAAGCGCTAGATTATTAGCAACATAGACCATTGGTATGTTCCCACTAAAAGCAAAACCAAGTATTAATTGTGGCGCCGATAGAAAACGTTTACAAAAAGGGTAAACAACAGTAAGGCAGAGCCCACCTAGTGCCCAAAAAAACGAAGAAAGGTTCAGCTGTAAAACCAGAAAAAGTGCGATTGATAACAACAAAAAAAGCAGGAAATAAGCCTCACCCAAAGTTACAGATTGATTTGCCAAGGGCCTTGTTTTAGTTCGTTCAACAGATGGATCAATATCCTTGTCTACAATATCATTAATCACACAACCCGCTGAACGCATAACGAGAACACCCAAAAAAAATATTAAAAACATCTTTAGTTGAGGAGCACCTTTGTTGACTATCCAAAGAGGCCATAGTGTAGGCCATAGAAGCAGAAAAACACCAATAGGTTTGTGGAACCTCATCAGCTTAAAATAAGCGCTTATTTTTGTCATTTAACTCAGTCTGTAATGCGATCTAGCGCAGGTAAAAATAGTTCCGCTACCCATATTAAAGCGTCGTCAATATCAAAACTTGAGCGTCTAATCCAGATTGATATCTCAGAGAGTTCTATATAGGCATACTCAAAAGCGCTTCTGGATACTTTTGGCATCATTGATAATCGCTCACCAAGAGGCTGTTGGCCCAACGACTCAATCCATCGATTCAACTCTAAGGTTGAATTTGGAACAAGTGTTTGCGCTAAAATACATGCATCATTATTAATTGAGAGAGCAATCTCCCTAATGTAGTTCTGATCAGCATCGTTTTTATTCTTTAGTAGCGTTGGTGTAGAGCTCAGAGACTCTCTTAGAACCTCAACGTTATACTTGTGACCAGATTCTTTAATTCTATATGTCAGCAAACTTGTTTCTGTTAACCAACTTTTCAGATTGTCTGAGAGGTTTTTGGTTGTAGCTTTTTCTAGGGAGTTACACCAAACTAAATCTGGGGACAATTTTTCAATTTGTTCAAACGATAGGATCATGACATTTAACGGCGACAGTCTAGCTATAAATTAAACATTACGATAGATTATTTGTTCGCCAACCCACCGTTTGATCAATTTTTCAGCTTTACCTGGATATTTATTGTCGAAGTCTGCGCACAATTTATTAATATAAGGCAGCATATGAGCATCTCTTGAGATGTCTGCAATTTTCAGCCCAATTAAACCCTTTTGTCTAGTGCCTAAAAGCTCACCAGGGCCTCTTAACTTAAGATCTTTTTCAGAAATATAAAAACCATCAACACTTTTTCTAATAACACCAAGACGCTCTTTTGCCAGCTCATTCAGGGGTCGTTTATAAATTAAAATACATAGACTCTCATGACTCCCTCGACCAATTCGACCTCTGAGTTGGTGGAGTTGAGACAACCCTAGTCGCTCAGCGTTTTCTATTACCATGATTGTTGCGTTAGAGACATCAACGCCTACTTCTATAACAGTTGTTGCCACAAGAACCTGAAAAATATTCTTTTTAAAATCAACCATTGTTTGGTTTTTTTTCTCCGGCTTAAGCCTTCCATGAACCAAGCCAATAGTTTTATTTTTAAGCTCACGGCTTAGTTTTTCAAAGGTTGTTTCAGCAGCCTCATAATTCAGTTCTTCAGATTCCTCTATTAACGGACAAACCCAATAAGCTTGTCTTCCTTTTTCAACCTCTTTATCAATTTTTTCTATTACTTCATCTCTTTTGTCGTCAGGTATAACTATGGTCTTGATTGAGCCTCTACCTTTGGGTAGTTCATCTAAGATTGAAGTATCTAGGTCTCCGTAGGCGGTCATAGCCAAAGTTCTTGGTATCGGTGTTGCAGTCATTATTAATTGATGTGGAACAGTTCCGAGAGACTTAGACTTATTAACCAAGCTTAGTCTCTGGTCCACACCAAATCTGTGCTGTTCATCAACTATCACTAAACCTAACTTTTTATAGTCAACGTGAGTTTGGAATAAGGCATGCGTACCAATTATTATTGAGGCTTCACCGCTTTTAATTTGGGCAAGAATAAGATCTTTTTGTTTCTTAGGCAGCTTGCTTTTAAGCATTGCTACTTTAACACCCAAGGGCTTAAACCATTGATCTAAATTGTTTTTGTGTTGCTCCGCAAGCAGTTCCGTTGGCGCCATTAAAACAGATTGTGAATCACTTGCTGCCGCAATAGCCATTGCCAATGCTGCGACAACAGTTTTACCTGAACCTACGTCTCCCTGAAGTAATCGCATCATTGGGATCGGTTCTGCCAAATCTTTCTCAATTTCTCCAGTTACCCTTTTTTGACTGCCTGTTAATGTAAACGGCAGTCTTTCTATGAGTTGTTTCATAACTCGCTTATCTTTGAGTGCCAGAGCAGGGTTAGATTGAGTTGTTTTCTTGATTTGTCTTAAGGCTAGCTGGTTAGCTATTAACTCCTCTGCAACCAATCTTTTTAATGGCTCAAACTTTTCTTTATCATTAACCTCTGAGGGTAAAGGACCGTGTATTTTTGACAAAGCATCCCTTAATGAGCCTAGACCCATTTCCGCTATGATCTCATTCGGAATAATTTCCTCAGTGTTTTTAAGATGTTCCTTTAAGCTTAAATTCACGATTTGCCTTAACTTGGTTTGTGAAAGTCCTTTTGTTGTTGGGTAAACAGCCGTCAATCTTTTTGACAAAGGAGCAGGGTTTTCCGGATCAATAACTTGGTATTGCGGATGAATCATCTCAATGCCCGAGGAAGCTTTTCTAGTTTTACCGTAGCATCTTACAAGCGTATTACGACTTAAATTTTGTGCCTGATACTTTGAAAAAGTAAAAAACCTGAGGGTTAGCATTCCGGTATCGTCAGATAGTTGAACCAGCATCATGCGTCTGCCTCTATAGACAACGCTGCATAATAAAACCTTACCTTCAATTAGTGCTTCCTCGTCTGGGATAAGAGCACCTATTTTTTTTACCTTCGTTCTGTCTTCATATCGATTTGGAAGTAAAAACAATAGGTCTGATTGCTTACTAATATTTAATTTAAATAGCTTGTCTTTAAGTGCCGGCCCTACCCCTTTTAGATCTGTAAGTTCCTCATTACTCATGCTTGAATCAGAAACCCTTACCAATACTTACTTAGGCTCTGGAGCCTCTGCCACTATCTCAACTTCAACCTCTGAACCTTTGGGAAGCGCCGAAACCTGTACCAAAGCTCTGGCAGGGTATGGGGGACTAAAAAGAGAAGACATTACTTGGTTGACAGTATCAAAGTTACTGATATCTGTTAGGTAGATATTGATTTTTATAATGTGATTTAAGCCCAGTTTTTCAGCGGCCAAGATGGCTTCTATATTTTCAAATACTTGTTTTGTTTTTGCCTCAAAGTCACCATCATTCATTTGCCCTTCTTTGTTAAGAGGTATTTGCCCAGACAAAAACAATAGTCTCCCAGACTTTACAGCCTGAGAATAAGGGCCAATTGCTTGTGGCGCTTCGTCAGTAGAAATTATTTTAGACATGTTTTTGCTCCTAATTTAATGCAGACTTCTTGAAACTTTCTCAACATTACCCATAGCTTTTATACCTCGCATAATATCTGCCAAGTCTTTCCTGTTTGATACTTGTATCTGGAATAATATATCAATCGTTTCATCTTCATATTCAGCAGCTAGCGAGACTTGTTCAACATTACACCCATTGTCTGCTAATTTACCAGCTATAGCTGCGAGGGAACCTGGTTTATGCTTGGCATGGACAGTAATTTCTGTAGATAGTTCATCACTTATGTCATCACTCCATTCAACCCCAATCCACCTATTACTTTCCTTCATAAAGCTTCCTAATTGATGACATTTTCTTCTATGTATAACAAGGCCTTTAACTTTACTTAAATGGCCTATGATACTGTCCCCAGGTATTGGCAAGCAACATTTGGAAAAAGTTATTGATACACCCTCTGTGCCTTTTATTAAAAGGGGCTTATGTTCTTTCAATCTGTTTTCTATCTGCTCATCTCCTAGCAGTATCTGAGCCATAAGCAAAGGGTTTTTGTCGCCCACCCCAATACTTTCATACAGCTGGTCCATGTCTTTAAAGTTCATTCTTTCTAGTAAGTTTTTTATCTGTTCTTTTTTAATGTTTCTTTGTTTTTTTCCAAGAGCATCTAAAGCGTTATTAAATAGGCGTTTACCTAATACAATTGTTTGCTCAACATTAAGTTCTTTTAGGTAAGCTCTAAGGTTATGTCTAGCTTTTGCTGTGGTTATAAACGTCAGCCAACTTGGGTCTGGGCTCGAGTATCTCGAGGTCTTTATCTGAACGGTTTGCCCGCTCTCTAAAACAGTTCTCAAAGGTACTTGAACCCTATCTACTTTTGCACCTATACAAGAGTTTCCGATATCTGTATGTATGGCATAAGCAAAATCAACACAAGTCGAATTATTTGGCAACCTATAAATATCTCCATCAGGACTAAAAACAAAAATTTTATCTGGATAAAGATCGACCTTAATACTTTCTAAAAACTCTTCAGGATGAGCTGCGCCCTGGATTTCTTTTATATTGGCTAACCACTCTCTTGCTTTAATTTGAGGTGTAGTACCATCGTTGCTATCTGATTTGTATTTCCAATGAGCCGCAATACCATTTTCAGCAACTCGGTCCATATCTTCAGTCCTAATTTGTATCTCAATCGGGGTTCCATTAGGGCCCAATAAGCTAGTATGTATTGATTGATACCCATTGACTCTAGGAATAGCGATATAGTCCTTAAACTTACCAATTATTGGCTTATAAGCTTCATGAACTAGGCCCAAGACTTGGTAACATTCTTGTGTGTTGTTTACAATGATTCTTAAACCATAGACATCAATTATCTTATCTAGAGGCAATCGTCTACGCTTCATTTTTGAGTAAACGCTGTAAAGGGCTTTCTCCCTGGTATTAATTGTATGAAGTATTTTTTCCTCATTGAGTTTTTTAGAAATTCTGCCGCTAATTTTTTTTAAAATACGCTTTTGGTTTCCCATTTTTCTTTTCAATGCGTTGCTTATGACCTTATGTCTATAGGGATAACCATATTTAAAAGCTGATTCTTCAAGGGATGTTTTTATATTAAAGATACCTAAACGGTTTGCGATTGGAGCATAGATTTCTAGAGTTTCTTTAGCTATTTTTATTTGTTTCTTTTGTTCTAGAGCATGAAGAGTTTGAACATTATGCAAACGGTCAGCGAGTTTAATTAAGATTACCCGGATATCTTTAACCATTGCTAACATCATTTTTCTAAAACTCTCTGCCTGATGGTGTTTGATATCGCTGTGTTCAATTTGATCAAGCTTACTAACTCCATCTACCAAGCTCAAAACCTCTTCACCAAACTCATCAGTTAAAAGTTTTTCATTGATAACGGTGTCTTCAAGAACATCGTGAAGGATTCCGGCAGCTATGGATTCCTTGTCTAGTCTTAAATCAGCTAAAATACTTGCCACGCCTGTTGGATGAACTATATATGGCTCGCCCGTTTGTCTTGATTGATGTTCGTGAGCAACACTTGAGTAAGCATAAGCTTTTTTGATGAGCTCTATTTCACTATCATCCAAATAAGTTAATTCAGAAATTAACTGTTTTAAAAGCTTTGTTGGTTTTTTCTCCAACATCTCATCAGCAGACTTTTTAACAGATTGAGGCAACAGATTCCTTTAATAAGTTTTTTATTATGAGAATAATTCTACAACACTAGGCGCAGATTTGGACAGTTGCTTGGTTGTTTGTTTTATTGTCCTCGAGGGAGTTCTTCTTCAGTCTTGGATAATTCTTCTGCCAGCTCTTTTTCTAAGTCGCTTTCTGTTCTATGGAAATCTGGGTTATCAAGATGGCCCTCAGCTATTTCCCTAAGAGCAAGCACTGTAGGTTTATCGTTATCTTCTTCTTCTAGAAGCGTTTCTGAGCCATTAGCAATCCTTCTTGCTCTCTTAGCTGCAATTTTAACAAGAGAGAAGATCCCTTCTGTGTATTCTAAACAGTCCTCTACAGTAACCCTAGCCATAATCAATACCACCATATTTCAGATCGCATAGAGTACTAATAGCTCAGAAGATGTCAACCGGTTTCTAATTGGATGAGCGGAAAGCCTCTATTATAAGCTCTACCTCTTCACTAAAGGATTTATCGTGATTGGGAGCTGTCTTGATGAAATCAGTGATTTCCTTAACGGTTGAATTAACATCTTTGTTAACAAAGACCTTATCAAAAGCAACATACTGGTTAATATCGTTTAAGGCTTCATCAAACCTAAGTTTAATTTCATGCCTACTGTCAGTCCCTCTTTTTTTTAGCCTGCTCATAAGCTCTTCTTTAGATGGGGGAAGCAAAAAGAGCATAATGCAATCTGGCCGTTCTTTTTTTATTTGCATTGCCCCCTGCCAATCAATTTCTAGAATAACATTCAGGCCGTTACCCAAGCTTTTCTCAACTTCTTTTTTTGGGGTACCATAAAAACTATCAAAGACTTTTGCATATTCCAAAAATGCTTTTTTCTGGATCATTGAGGAAAACAAATCAGAAGTAACAAAGTTGTAATCTTCGCCGTCTATCTCATTAGCTCTTTTTTTTCTGGTTGTACATGAAACAGATGCAACCAAATCTTCATTGTTCTTAATTAACTCTCTTACGATAGTGGTCTTCCCCGTCCCTGATGGGGCAGAAATTACAATTAATAAAGGACTATTAGTACTCATTACCACAACAAATATATAATGCTTTGTTAAATTACCCTATAAAATTTTTAAAACATACATGAAGAAAAAAACACTAGTACTGGCTTCTAATAATGACCACAAGATTCTTGAAATCAAAGAAATGCTTGGAAAGTCTTACGAAATTTTAAAACAATCAGATTTTAATATAGATCCAATACCCGAAACAGGTAAAAGCTTTGAGGAGAATGCCGTAATCAAAGCTCGCGAGGTTCACCGGATAACTGGGTTATCAACCATTGGCGATGACTCTGGCTTAATTGTGGATGCGCTAAATGGCGAACCAGGAATATACTCTGCTCGTTACAGTGGCGAGAAAGCAACCGACAAAGAGAACAATAGTAAATTGTTAAAAAAACTTGAGGGTGTAAGCAAAGAAAACAGGACCGCAAGATTTGTGTGTGTCATCGCACTTATAGATTGTGAAGAACCAGAAAATATTTATACCTTTAGAGGAACATGGAATGGCGAGATTTTGACAAAGGCAAAAGGGTCCAACGGGTTTGGTTATGACCCTTTATTTTTAGACCCAGAAATTGGTAAAGCATCAGCAGAACTCCTGGCCGAAGATAAAAATAAGTTAAGCCATCGAGCAAAAGCACTTGTAAGTTTGCAGAGGCATTTTACATGAAGCTTTTTAGATATAATGCTTTATAAAGTATTGATCATTAATGAAATTGACGTTTTCTGGTTCTAGTGCAATTTAACTAATTATTCACAGAAAAAAAACCCCAAAGTTTTTATTCTGCAATTAGAGATCATTTCAACTATATTACAATAGATAATCTTTATAACTATATGAAATAAAAAGTAAAAAGATAAAACTGTATATTTTTTATACAATTTTGTGATAATCAACGTTTTTGAACATATTGGTTTATTTTTTATTGTTTTCCACAAAGTTATCCACAGATTTTGTGGATAACGCCGAGAAAACATCCTCCTAATTTTCTTGAAAATATCACCACAAGTCGTTATCCTTGCCTCCCAAAAAATATTTAGGCTTTGATTAATAAAAAAACTAACTCTAGATCAACAAAGTATGAAAAAAGAAACACATCCAGAATATAAAGAAATTAAAGTTAGTTGCTCTTGTGGCAATTCTTTTGTAACCAAGTCAACTTTGCTTGAAGACCTGTCTATAGAAGTTTGTTCTTCATGCCATCCGTTTTATACGGGGCAACAAAAAATCGTAGATACAGCCGGTAGAGTTGATAAATTCAGAAAACGATTTGGTATACAGTCATAGTGCTTAGAAGTATATAAGTGTCACAAAAAAACAAAACCATCAGCCTCAAAACTGACTCGGGCTCATTAGAACTTGATCTTAAGGAAGCAACTATAGGCCCCGGTGTTATCGACTTAAAGGGACTTTATAACCAAACGGGATTGTTTACTTTTGACCCCTCTTATTCATCTACAGCTAGCTGCGAAAGCTTTGTTACATATATTGATGGAGCTGAAGGAATATTAGAATACAGAGGCTATCCAATTGAACAATTAGCAGATTTAAGCACTTATCTAGAGGTTGCATATTTGCTCTTTAATGGAGAGCTTCCAAGCGAAAATAGTCTTGATGACTTTAGGTCAAATGTTAAGGCTAATATGGTAATGCCCGAGCAAACAAAAAAATTATTTCAAGGGCTCGATAAAGATTCTCATCCTATGGCTATGCTAACTACCTCAATGGCATCACTCTCTAGTATTTATCACGATGAGATTGATATTAAAAATATTGATGACCAGAAAAAATTCTTTTTCAATGTGCTTGGCAAAACACCAATATTGGTTGCTAGCATTTTTAATCATAGAAACCAAACAACTATTGGACACTATGATGAAAATTTGAGTTATTCAGAAAATATTTTAAGACTATTTTTTGGAGGAACTGGCGAGTATGAAATAGACCCTGTGTTTGCCAAAGCTTTAGATATACTTATGATTTTGCACGCAGATCATGAGCAAAACTGTAGCACCTCATCAGTTAGACTAACAGGAAGCTCCGGCACTAATCCTTATGCCGCTATTGCATCAGGAGTCGCAGCATTGTGGGGACCTGCTCATGGTGGTGCAAACGAAGCTGTTGTTAAAATGTTTGATGAGATCGGCAACAAAGACAATATTCCAAAGTATATTGCAAAAGCTAAAGATAAAAATGACCGATTTAGACTTATGGGATTTGGACATAGGGTATATAAGAATTTTGACCCCAGAGCGACTATTATCAGAGAAGAGTGTCACAAGGTCTTGAATGCCATGGAGAATGACGGAGATCCGATGTTTGAGCTCGCTCAAGAATTAGAGCAAATAGCCCTTAAGGACGAATATTTTATAGAGCGCAATTTGTACCCAAATGTTGATTTTTACTCCGGTATTATTTATCAAGCAATGGGCATACCGAAAGAAATGTTCACAGTTATGTTTGCTTTGGCTAGAACTGTAGGCTGGGCTACACACTGGTGTGAGATGCAGTCTCAACCAAACCTAAAGATTGGTCGACCAAGACAACTTTATCTTGGTGAAAAACGACGAGATTATATTACGATTGACCAACGATAATATAATTTCTTCACCAATCTTACTTCAACTTACTATAATCTTAGCTTTACAGCTTTTTACTGTTTATGCCAAAAAACACCAATAATATTCTACTCATAGGACCCATGGGCTCAGGAAAAACCTCTTTGGCTAAATTACTAGCAAAAAACCTAGATAAAAAATTTCTCGATACCGATGAGGAAGTCATGAATAAAACTGGGGTAGATATCAACTACATTTTTGATATGGAAGGCGAAGATGGCTTTAGAAAAAGAGAGTGTTTAGTATTAAAAGAGTGCTTAAATGATAATAATACGGTTCTTTCCACTGGAGGAGGGATAGTTTTATCTAAAGAAAATAGAGACTTGCTGCAAGAGAGAGGTACAGTGGTTTATCTTCAAACAAGCATTCGTTCCCAAGTTGAAAGAACAGGCCCAAGTAATGATAGACCGCTTTTACAAAATAATGACCCTAAAAAAACCCTTGAGAAGCTTATGTTGACAAGAGGCCCCCTCTATGAAGAAATAGCAGACATAATAATTATGACTGATAATAAATCTTTGCAAGAGATTTCAAAAGAGATACAAAGAGCAATCAATGAACATTGAAAAAGTAAATTTAGGAGATAGAAGTTATCCAATATTTATAGGCAGAGGTTCTAGCTCTGAACCGCAGGCGATTACTGATTCCATTTTTAGCAATGACGTGCTTATTTTAACCAATGAAACAGTTGGACCACTTTATCTTGAGCAGATTAAGGCAAGCTTGCCCGATAAAAACATTATTACATTTACGCTCCCAGATGGCGAACAAGAAAAAACACTAAAAAATGTTCATAAAGTTATTCATCATATGCTTGAAGCAGGGCTTGGACGAGACGCAACACTTATCAGTTTAGGAGGCGGCGTGATTTGTGATATGGGAGGATTTGCAGCTTCCATTTTTATGCGAGGTATAAACCTAATACAAATACCAACAACATTACTAGCCCAGGTTGACGCTTCCGTTGGCGGTAAAACTGGTGTTAATAATAGTTACGGGAAGAATTTAGTCGGATCTTTTTATCAGCCATCAGCGGTAATTTGTGATACAGCTTTTCTATCAACATTAAACGAGAAAGAAATGTCAGCGGGCCTTGCTGAAATAATCAAATATGGACTGATCCACGATACAAAGTTTCTATCTTGGTTGAATGATAATGTTCAAAATATTTTAAAACACGACCGGGCGGCACTTGGGCACGCAATACAGCGTTCTTGCCAAATCAAGGCAGAGATTGTGAGCGCTGATGAAAAGGAGCAGTCCATTAGAGCCATCCTTAATTTTGGCCATACTTTTGGACACGCCATTGAGCTTCAAACAGGTTATAGTGAGTGGTCGCACGGGGAAGCAGTTTCTGCAGGCATGGTTTTGGCATCTCAATTATCAGCTAAAATGTCATTAATTTCCAAAGAGGAGCTTGAGATGGTTAAAGGTCTACTAACAAAAGCCGGCTTACCTATAGAGCCACCCGACATTAATGCTAATGATTTTATAACGGCTATGAAAAGCGATAAAAAGGTTAAAGATAGAAAAATTCAGCTGGTCTTGTTGCAAAAGATGGGCGAAGCGTTTTTAACATCGGAGTATTCTGAAGAAGATCTTTTAGAAGTTCTAGAGGCTAATTAGATGTCTATAAATAACAACGACAGGTTAATTTTTGCACTCGATGTCCCAGAGGCTAGTCGTGCCAAAGAATTAGTCATAGAGCTTGCTGATAGCGTTTCATTTTATAAAATTGGCATGGAGCTAATGATGACCGGCGACTACTTCAGTTTGCTTGACTGGCTGGTTGAAAAAGACAAAAAAGTTTTTGTCGATTTAAAGTTATTTGATGTTCCAGCAACGGTATCAAAAGCAGTGAAAAGGCTAAGTCAGAGAGGCGCTTACTTTACGACAATTCACGGCAATCAAAGCATGATGGAAGCTGCTGCAGCTGATAAAGGTAACCTCAAAGTACTTGCTGTGACAGCACTTACCAGTCTTGACCAAGGAGACCTAGATGATATGGGCTTCAAATGCGATGTGGAGGAGTTGGTGATATCTAGAGCTAAACGCGCACTATCCAGCGGCTGCGATGGTATTGTAGCTTCCGGTCTAGAGCTTGAGCATATTCGCAACGAAGTGGATCACAAGTTACTTATAGTTACCCCGGGTATTCGGCCAGTTGAAAATAGACCGACAGATGATCAAAAACGAGTGGTTAGCGTTGAACAAGCTTTTGAAAGAGGCGCTGACTATATAGTTGTTGGCCGACCAATTCAAAACGCAGATAACCCTAGAGAGGCGGCAGAGCTAATTCAGGAGAGTATTTCTAATTCGATATAGAGCAATCTAAGCTAGTTTTGCTCTTGTATGATTTGATCGATTGAGGCTTCGAACCTACCCAATCTTTTTTGAAATTTTTCCCTCTGTTTTTCATCAAGTGAGGCAATAACCTCAGCGGTAATCTGGTTGATCAATATCCTTGTGTTTGGGTTTTCAGAGTCGAGTGAATTTATATGATTGATAAAGATTTCTTCAAAGTTTAGGTTTTGTCTTAAGCTCAGTATGGTTATAAATTTTTGGTTCCACTCTATTCGCTCACTGATTAACTGCTCCCTAGTATCCTCTATACCTGAAGAAAGAACGCGTATGGTATTTATTTGATCATTATTCAGTTTGACACCCATCAACCTAAAAAACCGCTTGAAACTTTTTGCTAAAGAGCTCTGAAAATCGCCCTCTTCATTTTCTAGTTCCAATTTCCTTTCTTTCATCAACTTATCAAAATATATTGCCATTTCTTCGACTTGTTTGTTTGTAATGGTTTTACAAAAATCAACTATCTGAGGAAGAAAGAAATCTCTAGTGTTGTTGCCAAGTAGTATCCCTTGTTGATAGATATCATCAATGTCATCAACAGTTGTTGTATTATCTAAAAATCTAAATTGTGAAATTAGTTTTTTATATTTTGGCAACTCATTTTTAATATTCCAAT
>MDTE01011845.1_pt1 | contig 12368 bp, 10 predicted proteins | sample 811231 | NCBI WGS metagenome assembly MDTE01 (sample SAMN05326651, study PRJNA326480) | marine metagenome | isolation source: seawater | place: Indian Ocean: Red Sea | collected 2010
ATTAATTGAATTAACAAATTTTATTAATTAATGGTATATTTTTTAAATAATTAAACAAATCTTTAACAATAATATCAACAGCATATGACACAGTTTTAACTGAAGCACCTGCTATATGAGGAGTTATTGTTATATTTTTTAATTTTAATAAATTACTATTAGAAGGTAGAGGCTCTATATCAAATGTATCAAGAGCTGCACCTCTTAAATGATTATTTAATAAAAATTTTTCAAGAGCTAGATAATCTAATAAAGGGCCTCTTGCAGTATTTATTAAATACGATCCTTTTTTCATTTTTTTTAATTCATTTTCTCCAATCATTTTTTCTGTTTCTTTTGTTACTCTAGCGTGTAGGGATACAACATCAGAAATTTCTAATAGTTCGTCTAGAGAAACCTTTTCTATATTATATTTTTTATCATCATCAGTTAGTTCAACATATGGATCTGCGAAAATAATTTTACATTTAAAAGGTATTAATAAATCTTTAACTAATTTACCAATATGACTATATCCAATTAAACCTACAGTCATTTCCGATAATTCTCTTCCTGCAGTATCTAATCGATAGTACTCACCCTTCCAATTACCCTGCATTAAATGAGAATGACTTTTTGTAATTAGTCTTGTTTCTGACAATATCATTCCTACTGTAAACTCAGCTGCGGCTGAAGAATTTCTACCAGGTGCATTAGCTACTGTAATGTTTCTTTTTTTACATGCATTTATATCAATATTTACAGGTCCGCCCCTTGAAACACCTATATATTTTAAGTTAGGAGTTTGACTTAAAATATAATCAGTTATTGGAGCTAAATCAGTTAATAAAATTTCTGAATCACCTATATGTTTAATCACTTCATTTTCTTCACCATAATATTCTTTAATTTTATCATAATTACCTACGCCATAGTCATTATGAAAAGGTGTATTAGGCCAATCAATGTCTAGACTCTTTAAATCAAATTCAAAATTTGAGTTCTTTTTTAATTTTTCAACAAACATATCAGATTTCATAAAATGGTCTCCGTAAATAGATATTTTTTTCATAAATTAGATATTTTGATTAAACTGTTTCCAAAATACTTCCATGTTTTTATAACCTTCTTTATAACTAACAAAACTTTTTTCATAAACTGAAGATAAATTTTCATCATAATCTTTGATTTCTTTTAAATATGGGTCAACCCAAATTTTATTTAATGACTGAAAATTTTTCTCTAAACCATTTGCAACTGATCCAATCATGCAAGCACCTGCTGCTCCTTGTTCACTATAATCAATAATTTGTGTTTGATTTCTAGTTATAGCTCCTACAATTTTTTGAATTGACGGACTATTACTAGCTCCTCCTGTAATTCTTAATAAATCTAACTTTGCATTAAATGAATCATAACAGTCCTTACATGCATAACCTAAAGATTCATAAATTGATCTTACTAAATCAAAAGTTTCTGTTAAGGTATTTAATCCCAAGAATTGAGCTCTTGCATTAGCATTAACAAATGGCCCCCTTTCACCATTAGTAGAAATGAATGGATGATAAATCGTTCTTGCTGGCTTAGAATTTTGAACACCTTTTTCGAATATTTCAAGAGTCTTATTTTTATCAGGAATCACACCATATTCTTCAATCATTTTATGAAAAATATCAATTATCCAATCAATATTTAAAGAAGCTACCATGTTTGAAATCATTCTCCAACTAGCTGATGATCCTGGTAAAGGTCCAGTGTAACCAATTTGATTTTCATTAGTAATACTTTCTACATCAAATTCAAAAAAAATGTGAATTCCAGCAGTTCCTAATACAGTACTGCCTATGGATTGTTTTTCATCATAACAACCACTGCCAAATGCAGAACAAACAATATCTACTGGCGCTAAAACAATTGGTGTTCCTTTATTTAAAGACAATAATTTTGCACTTTCTTCACTAAGTTTTCCGACATGTTCAGTATTATCTATCATATCTGGAAATTTTTTTTTCATTTCTTTAAGGTCTAAAATATCAAGAATTTCATCATTATATTTTCTTGTTTTAAAATTCCCCCAAGTCATACAACCTTCTGTAATGTCAGTGACAATTTCATTAGTCATTTTATAATAGATCCAATCTTTACATCTTAAAACTTTAGAAGTTTTTTCATAAATTTCAGATTGAAATTTTTTAAAATGATACATCTGACCAGTTTGCATAGAGGGATTCAAACCTGTCCCAGTAATTAGTGAGTATCTAGGACCTACTTCTGAGTTTCTCCACTTATCAACTATTTCTCCAGATCTACCATCTAACCACAAAGGAGCATCACAAGTTGGTTCTCCCTTTGAATTAATTAACCAACTCCCATCTCCTTGTCCCGTAATTGAAATAAAAACGATTCTATTTTTTAAATTGTCAATTTTTTCATCTAATAATTCAAATGCTTCTATAACTTTATTCCATGTTAAATTTAAATTTTGTTCAGCTTTTTGATCTTCTAAAAAATTAACTTCATTTTTTACTGAAGCTTGATTTATTAACTTCCCATTTAAATCAAAAGCTACAAACTTAATTAATGAAGTTCCAGCATCTAATCCTACCAAAATATCTTTGGACATTAATTAGAGGCCATTAAAGATAACTTCTTCAGTGTCTTTGTCAAATGCATTAAGACTTTGAGAAGGAAAATTTATTTTTATATTATCAGATTTTAAATTAAAATCCCTTTCAGCAACTCCTATAACAGTAATATTATTTATTTCCATTCCCACATGCATTTGATCACCAAGCCAATGGCTAGTAAAAATTTTTGTATTACCTTCAATATTTGAGTTATTTGAAGCAAAGTCGATTTTATGTGGTCGAATTCCTAAAGTGATAATTTGATTATTTTTTAAATTTTTAATTTTTGATGAATCTATTACATTCTCAGAAAATTTTATATTAAATGTATTTGATGAATTTTCATCAAATACTTTAAATATAACATTGCTTTCTTTTTTTATATATTCTGCTTTTAAAATATTCATAGGTGGCTCGCCAATAAAAGATGCTACAAATACATTTTCAGGTTTGGAACTAATATCATATGGAGAAGCAAGTTGTTTTAAATCTCCTAATTCCATGACAGCAATTTTATCAGCAAGTGCTATAGCTTCAGTTTGATCATGAGTAACAAATACAACTGTTTTTTTCATATGTTGCATATAATCTTTTACTCTGGCTCTCAAAACAGCTCGTAACTGTGGCTCAAGTTGCGACATAGGCTCATCTAATAACAAAACTTTAGAATTCCTAACTAAGGCACGAGCCAAACTTACACGCTGCTGTTGACCAGCAGAAATGGTGGGCGGGTATCTATCAACAATATCGTTGATTTCCAATAAATTTATAACCTCATCGACTTTTTTATTTATTTCAGATTTGGAAATTTTTTCTCTTATCAATCCAAAAGCTATATTTTCACTGACAGTTAAAGGTGGGTACAATGCATATCCTTCAAATGCCATTGCTACATTTCTTTCTGATGGTTTTAAGTGATTAATCATTTCTCCATCAAGTTTAATTTCTCCATCTGTACATTTTTCAAATCCTGCTATCATTCTTAAGGTAGTAGTTTTGCCGCATCCTGATGAGCCTAGTAAAGCTACGATTTCTCCGTGCTCTATATTCATATTAAAATTATTAACCGCAATAACATCTTCACCTATTTTAGATTCAAAAACTTTATTTAATTTTATTAATTCAACTTTAGACATTTTTAAAAAATAGTTTGTTGGGTATTTGAATCAAATAAATGAATTTTAGAATAATCAATGTCTAAAAATAGTTCTTTATTTTCATCAATACTTAATGATTCACTTTCTGACATGGAGCATAACATTTCTACTCCATTTATAAATTTTATTAAGTAAACAATTTTTAAATTTAAAGGAGTTTTGGTTCTAAATTCAACTTTAATACTATTATCATTTTTTTTATTTGATAATTTTATATCTTCAGGTCTAATTCCAATAATATATTCTCCATTGATATTTTGATTGGAATTTTTTCCAATTAACTTTTCATCACCTAAGTTAATACTAATAGACCCATTGGATATTTGCACATTAGAAGTAAAATTATTAATTGTTGGATCTCCAAAAAGTTTAGCTGAGGTTAAAGATTGTGGATTTGTGTAAACTTCTCTAGGTTTTTCTATATCATTAAATTTACCGTTATATAAAACACCAATTCTATCACCCAAAGCCATTGCTTCTCTATAATCTTGAGTAATATAAATAACGGTTGTATTAAACTCTTTTAAAATTTTAGGGAGCTCTAAACGCATTTCGAATCTTATTTTAGCGTCAACATTTCTTAACGGATCATCTAACAACACAACTGATGGCTTACTAACTAAACTTCTGGCTAAAGAAGTTCTTTGTTTTTGACCATTTGATAATTCTTTAGGCATATGAGTGAGTACATGATCTATTTTAAGCAATGATGAAACTTCTTTAACCTTCTGATCTAAAGTATTTTCATCAGATTTAATGGCTCTTAATGGACTAGCAATATTTTCATAGGCATCCATATGTGGATATAAGGCAAAATTCTGAAAAGCCATAGATATATCTCTTTCTTCTGGATTTAATTCATTAATAATTTTACCATCCATTTCAATATTACCTTTATCTTGAAACATTATTCCTGAAATGAGTCTTAACAATACTGTTTTGCCAGAACCAGAAGGACCAAAAACAACAAAAAATTCTCCTTTATCTATTGATAAATTAATATCTTTTAAAACATGATCATCTTTAAAACTCTTTTTTAAATTATTTATTTGTAAATAAGACACTTATTATCCTTTTACCGCTCCAAGGCTTAAACCTTGAACTAAATATTTTTGAATAAATAAAGCTAATATTAATGTTGGCAAAACCGAAACAACAATACCGCAGGCAATTAATCCATAAGGTATAGCGCTAGCAGTAATAAATGCTAAAGCGCCAACAGTTACAGGTTGAATAGAGCTTGAACCTAAAATCAATGCAAAAACAAAGTTATTCCAAGCATAAATAAAACATAATAAAGCTGAAGCTGCTATACCAGGTCTAGCTAATGGTATTGATATATAAAAAAATGATTTTAGCCATGAATGTCCATCTAATCTATATGCATTCTCTATATCTACACTAATATCTTCAAAGTATCCTCTTACTATCCAGAGCAAAAGAGGAAGTGTAATTAATTGATATACCCAAACTAATGCGAAATAACTATCGTACAAACCTATTTTTGTAAAATACAGATTAAGTGGGATAATAATTAATAATGCTGGAGCAAATCTAAAACTTAAAAGTGTAAAAGCAATATCCTCACCGCCTTTAAATTTATATCTAGCAAATGCGTATGCTGCAGGTACGCCTAGAATTAAAGTTACCAAAACTGAAAATACACTTAAAATAAGACTGTTGATTAAATTTTGTTTAAAGAATACATACATGGTTGCAAATCCTTCAATTGCAATCTCACCTTCCCAAAGTCCTATGTAATTTTTAAGTGTTGGGGTAAAGAAAATTGTTGGTACTTTTTGTAAAATAGTATCGTTCGTCTGAAAAGACATGCCAAAAATCCAAATGATTGGAAAAAGGAAAAAAACTATTATTGCAATATAAGCTAATATTTTAAAAATTGACCATAAGTAATTTTGCATTAACCCACTCCTCGAGTTTTTTCTTTAAGTTTGTGCCATTGTCTAACAAAAATGAAACATAAAAAATAACATATAGCCCAAAGCACAACCATCATTGCAGCTGCTTTCCCTATATTAGTGTACTGAAATGTTTGTAAATAAGCTGAAACTTGAAAAGCCATACTACTTTCACCTGGCCCCCCTTGTGATAATGCATAGATTATATCAAATTGTTGAATGCTCTCTAACATTCTAAATAAACAGGCAGTTAAAATATATGGAAAAAGCATGGGTAAAGTTATTCTAAAAAATTTATAATATTCTGGTACTCCATCTAATTCTGCAGCTTCAAATGGTTGTCGAGGTAGGGCTCTAAGACCTGCAAGTAATAAAATCATAATGAAAGGTGTAAAAACCCATACATCTATCATAATCAAGGTAAACATAACTGAATCTGGATGACTTGCCCATTTAAAATCAGTTATACCTACAAATGTAAGTAAATAATTAACAACTCCAAAATTAGGATTGATTAAAAGCCTCCAGATTAAAGAAGCTAAAGCAGGTGCAATCATTAAAGGAAGAACAAGTAATACACCTAACAAATTATTAATAAAATTTCTCTTTGCTAATAATAGCGCAATCCCTAATCCTAAAATTAACTCAACTATTACAGTAAAAAAAGTATATGTAAGTGAAACTCTTATTGTATTCCAAAAAGATGCATCAGTAAAAATATTTATATAATTATCAAACCATATAAACCCTTTCATGTAGGGCATTTTTAAGTTGTATCTTTGTAATGAATAATAAACTGAAGTAAAAAATGGAATCAAAATTCCCACACAAACCAATAAAGCCGGAAGTGTTAATACATATGGAAATAATCTGTTGCTAATTTTCATTTATATATAAAAGATATACCGCCGTTATAAACGGCGGTAAATAGAAAAAAAATTAAGCTAAACCAACGTCTTTCATCATGCCATCGATCTTGCCAGCAAGTTTATCCAATGTTTCATCAACATTAGATCCTGTTTGCATTTCTTGAAGAGCAGCAGCCCATTCAGTAGTAGTTTCAAAGAACAATGGTTGTGGAGTAAATTTAATCTCGGAACCTCCAATTGAACTCTCATACTGCTCCATATAACCAGGAGAAGTTCCTCTAACTTTAGCATCAAAATCAGATGATGCCCAAACAGAAGAACGCACAGGGTTAACTTGGTTAGCTTCAACACCACCAAACATTGCATTTTCAGGACCATTTGCCCATTGCATCCAATACCATGTAGCATCTTTATCTTTAGAGAAATTACTCATTGCTAAAGACCAGATCCATACATTTGGTGTAGGAGCAGAAGCGGCAGGATTAGGAGTGAAACCATGGAAACCAAAATTTCCTGCTTCTTTATTTTCTGGATTTCCATTAAAGAAATATCCTAAAATATCAGCATCAAAAATCATTGCAGAAGCACCTGCACCTATATCGTTTCCAACTTCATACCATGTATATCCTGACCAGTTTTTCGGTCCAGAATGAGAAATCATTTTAACCCATTCTTTGTGGAAAGCTTTAGAAGCATCTGAATTCATAGCAGCTTTTAATTTGCCACCATTATTTTCAAAATCAGTTAGACCATAGTTCGCATAAGCTGACATAAAGCCTGGGTGAATTGTTGCCCAACTTCTACTTCCTCTTGTTCCAATACCATAAGACCAATCTTTTGGATTATCAGTAAACCATTTTGCTTGATCACTCATTTCAGGTAAATCTTTTGGAGGATTTAATCCAGCTTCTTTAAAATAACGCATGTTATATGTTACGCTATTAAGTTCAAATCCCCATGGCATACACCATTGTTTTGATCCTGCTCCACCTAAAGCATCACCAGCAACACCACTCCAAGAACAAGCAGCACGTAAATTGCCTACAACATCATCCCAATTATAACCAGGATTTGTTTTGTTAGGATCATTTATATACTCATTAAGATCAGCACACCATCCTGCAGGTCCATAAGTCCAAGTCATATAAGCTCCTGTCATAAATGCATCATATTGAGATGAACCTGAAGATAGGGCTGCTGTTACTTTATCGAAATATACATCTTCAGCAAAAATATCGTAAGTTACTTCAATACCTGTCATGGATTTAAAACTATCAATATTTGCAATCATTGAGTCTGTATATGGATGTTTATTTAAAAGTAGATTAAGACTTTTACCGCTGTGTTTTTTCCAATCAAAATCAGCTGCAAAAGCAGTAGATAATTGCATTCTCATTAACTGTGTTAATGCTGCAAATCCAATACCATATTTTCCAGCTTTGATTAGTAATTCACGACGCGGTACTTTGCCTTTCAAATAAGAGTCTATTACACTCTTCATCTTAGATTCCGACATATTACCTCCTCTTGTCGTTAAACAGATTCATTATAGACATAAAGAAATAAAAAAGTATAAAATTTAGCCACAATGTGCAATTTTTTCTAAGAACATACATGGAACAAAAGATCTTTTATTAAATAAATGATGTTTTGATATTTTAGTAAGCATATATAGAAAAAATGTCTAAAAGAAGTGACCGACTAAAACAGGTAGTAAAACAAAGTGGAAAAACTGCTAGGCAAATATTAAATACTTTTCAAGAAATCGAAAAAAATGATCCTCGTAAAATAATTAAATACCCAAAAGATCCGATTACTATTTCAAGGCATTTAAATAATAAACGAACTTTTGATATTGATACAGCTATTGCTTATGGGAAAGCTTTAGATGCGGATCCAGGTGAAATATGTTTTGAGCCAGTGTTGAAAATGGTTCGTGGATATATTGATCCTTTAGAAAAAGAAAATCCATGGAAAGTTAATTGGTATTCAACAAAGGAAAATTTTAATGAATTTAATACAGTACGAGTACCTAGAGAATTCTATTCAACTAAGTTTAGAATATTGGAAGTGAAAAGTGTCACAAATAATCGACATGGTATGATTTTTATTTATGAAAAAATAAATGAAAATTATGCAAATCCTAGAAGCTTTAATCAAATGGGTCTATGTGAATTAAACAATAATAATTATGTAGTTGCAGTACCTGTCCCCAGTGGGAAAAAAAATAATTTTACAATAACAGATATGGCTAGTAATATACTTTATAGAGAAAAAGAAATACTTAGCATACATCCAATAGTAAGTTGTTTGTTTCCCGCTTTCTTTAAAAACTATTAAAATTTATTATAAAAATTAATAAAATGGAATCTAAGGATTACAATGGTGTTTTAAATAATTTGATAAGAGGTGATTATATTAGCAAATATAATAATAAAAAAATATCAATTCCAATAAAAGAAATCTTAATAATAAAAAACATTCTTAATTACAAAATTAATAGTTTAGAAATGTTAAATAAAAGAGATAAAATATGTATTATTTCAAGTACAAAATCTTATAAAGCGATTGGAGATAAAGTTCAAAAGTTATTGGACAATTATAAACTTGAATATGAAAAAAAGATTTTAGATAAGTATAAATCAGATATTTATACTGGCGATAAACTTGCCAAGTTTACACAAAAATATAATATAATAATTTGTATTGGTTCAGGATCTTTAATAGATCTTTGCAAATATTCAGCCAACAAAAACAACAAAAAATTATTAATATTTTGTTCTTCTTTAAGTGCTGCAGCAACAACTAGCACTGTTTCTTTAACATTAAATGGATTGAAAACTTCTTTAAAATCAAAAATACCAGAATCTATAATTGTTGATTTAGAAAATTTAAGGAAAACACCGATGAAATTAATAAGAAGTTCGTTAGGAGATGTATTATGTAGGAGTACATGTCAAGTTGATTGGTTAATTTCGAATATTTTAAGAAACACATCATACGACGAAACTCCTTTTGAATTACAATATGAAGATGAAAGAAATCTTTTAAAAAATTCGAAACTTTTAAAAAATGGAGATATAGATTTACTTGCTAGTTTGTCTAGAATGACACTTTTAAACGGTATTGCAGCCATAATTATTGGCTCTACTCACGCGGGGAGTATGGGGGAACATATGATAAGTCATTACATTGATATGTTTATGGGAAAAAATCATCCAAAAACACTTCATGGTGAGCAAGTAGGCGTAGCAACTATAAAGATGTCAGAAATACAAAATTATTTTATAAATAAAGACACACCCTTTCAATTTAAAAAATTAAAAATAAATAAAGATCATTTTTTTAAAAAATTTCCAAAGAATCTTGCAAGTTCATTTTACAAATCATATAATAAGAAAAAATTAGATACTGATGAAATTAACTATATAAATACAAAATTAATTAATGAATGGAAAAATATTAATTGGAAACTAAAAAAATATGCAACTAAAACAAATTTAATTAAAGAATCATTGAAAAATATAAATGCCTATACTAGCAATACAGATCTTAAAATTTCAAATGATTTTTATAACTTAGCATTAGAGAACTCTTTTTAACTAGGGATAGATTTTCATTTCTTGATATAATGAACTACACTAATACATTTAATTATTTTAAAATAAATTAAGAAAATATTATACCTTTTGCCAATAAAGCAGTACCATAAGCAGCTTCGTTATTTTGAGGATTAATTATTTTTGTATTTAAAATTTTGGATCTTAAAATATTCCACTTATGATTAGTAGAACCGCCTCCAACAGAATAAACTGTTTGTGGATAAACACCTCCTAATTCAGAAAGTTTTTCATAGCAATTTTTTTCTACAAATGTAATACCTTCTAATACAGCTTGAAAAAAAATTTTTTTATTTTTTGGCTTAGGAGATAATTTTGGTTGAAGGTTTAAGTCATTAATAGGGAATCTTTCACCTGGTTTTATTAATGGATAATATTTGCAACCTGTGAGTTTATCAGTATCAATATCCTTTGACAGTAAGTCAATTTCATCTTTAAATAAATCAATCAAAATCTGACCTCCAACATTTGATGCACCACCAGCTAACCATAGATTTCCTATCTTGTGACTATAAATTCCATATGAATTATTAAATAAAGGTTGGTCAACTATAGATTTAATTACCATAGTAGTGCCTATAGCTGTGACACTTTCACCAATTTTTGAAGCTCCAGTAGATAAAAAAGATGCTATTCCATCTGTTGTTCCTGCGGTTATGATACACTTATTATTAAAACCAAATTCATTAATCAATGATTTAGATAAATTTCCTAATTCTTCTCCTGGGCTTTTAATTATAGGAAAAATATCTTTATTAAATTTTAATTTATCTATCCATTCAAACCATTTGCTATTTTCTGAATCATAACCTAATTTTAAAGAATTATTGTTATCAGAATAATTAAATTCACCTAAAAGTTTCCCAATAACCCAATCTGCTTGATGTAAAATTTTAATTTTTGAATTAAATTTACTGTTTTCAAATAAATATAGAGATCTAGCCAAAGCATTATTAGGGCTAGAAAACAAAGGGTGGTTATCTGATATATTTTTTATAATACTTGATTCATTTACACAACTAGCATCATTATACATCAAAGCATTTGTAAGAGCTTTGCCGTTTAAATCAGAAATTAAAACTGTTCCTGAAGTGCCATCTACACAAATTTTCCTTATCTTTGAAAAATTAAAATTCTTTTTTTTTAAAAGATTAAAAGATTCTAATAATTTAGACCACCATATATTGGGATCTTGGAATATTTGATTCATTTTTTGTATTGGTGATTCTATAGTTGTTTTAATTGTTTCAACAATCTCTTCTTCATTGTTAATAATAATTAATCTTACACCAGTAGTTCCAAAATCAATACCTAGATAATAATCCATCAGTTTATTGATTGTCTGTATATTTCAGCGTCCCAGTTTAACAGTTCATTCTCTTGTACTTTTGTTAAAAATTTTTGAGTTAAATTTAAATCAATTCTTATAAGCACCTCAATAAAACAATCTAACATCTCTCTAGAAGCGCTAATGACATTGATATTTTCAAAAAGACCAAAATTTTTAATTATTAAATAAGGTGGCAAATGAATATTTTTCTTTGAAAGATTAGAAATAAATTTATTTGCATCTTCAGATGAATTAAACAAAGGTATACCTGGTCCTAAAAAAATTACATGATCTGGATAAAAAGATTTAGAAAAAGTTAAAAATAATTTTTCATTATTAGTTTTAAATATATTATATTTATTACTATTTCTTTGAGTATATTCAGGAATATCTATAAATTTTTGATCTATTAAATCATTATCAATATTATAAATAATGTTATCTAACTTATTATGTGTTTCTAATAATAATTCATAAGTTTCATTTAAATTATTACCTGCAACAATAAGTCCATGATTTTCTAGAATAATAATTTTTGAATTATTATTAATTAAATCTTTCATAATCATAGTTAATGGAAAACCTGGTCTTATGTAAGGGACATAAACAATATCACTACCTAATTGCTTTTTTAATAATTCTTCAGATTCAAGATAAATTGAATTTGCTATTGTTGAAGTAGAGTGAACATGGAGAACATATTTATAATTAATAAGACCATGAAAGGATGTTTCAGTAGAAGGTCTGAGATTGTTATTAGATATAATATCATTAAGAAAATTATCATCTTTGGATTTATTAATTTTATTTTTAATAGAAGTAAGATTTAACTCTACAAAAATATCTTTTTTTAATGAATTTATTAAC
>MDTE01035174.1_pt1 | contig 12368 bp, 6 predicted proteins | sample 811231 | NCBI WGS metagenome assembly MDTE01 (sample SAMN05326651, study PRJNA326480) | marine metagenome | isolation source: seawater | place: Indian Ocean: Red Sea | collected 2010
ATAATAAGCCTTTTAATGAAGCTGAATACGGTGCCTACAGTTCTCTTACATCTGTAATGGGGCGAATGGCTACTTATTCTGGTCGAATGGTTACCGCAGAAGAGGCATTGAATTCAGATGAGAATACAATGCCAGAAATTCTTGGTTGGGAGGCGGCGCCGCCAACATTGCCCGATGAAAATGGCAGATATGCTATAGCGATTCCTGGTAAAACCCGTTTTGGAGTTGAGAAGGCTTAAATTAAGATTTAAATCAATTGTCAATCCGAGTCATGAAATGACTCGGATTTTTTTTTGAAGATATGATTCTGGAAGATGCATCGGAGGTTTTATCCACAGCACTTTTTGTATTTTTTACCACTACCGCATGGACAAGGGTCATTTCGTCCTACCTTTACAGAGGCTCGTACCGGTTCGGCTTTAACCATTGTGTCAGTTGCCTCGTTAACCATGTCACTTGCTTCATTTGCAGCCCGACGTTCTTCAGCACCGAATGCGCTTGAACTTTGGTGTATTTCTTTGGAGGGTAAATTTCTTAGGAAGCTGTGAAATGCTTCAACGCTAGAGGCACTACGGAAAATATTTTGACAAATATCACTCCAGATATTCACTTGAAGTTCTTCAAACATTTTATACCCCTCTGCCTTATATTCAAGAATTGGGTCTCGTTGGCCATATGCCCGGAGGCCAATGCTGTATCTTAGGCTGTCCATCTCATAAAGATGTTCTTGCCATAGTCGGTCAATAGAATTGAGGATTGTATGGCGTTCAACAGTTGTAAGCGCATCGTGTTCCTCAAAGCTAATTTTCAGTTTGTAGGCTTCTTTGGCTTTAGTAGATATATCTTTAAATATTACAGTTTGATTTGGATTTAATTCTGAATCATCAGTAGATTTTGTTTCACCGCTATTAATACCTTCAGCCAGTTGTGTTAGTCCTTCTATAGTGACTGCTATTGGGAAGGTTAATGTAGCCCAATCAGCAAGCTGTTGTAATTCCCAGTTGGTTGGATCAAGGTCTCTGTTGCAGCATTGTTGGATCTTGTCTGTAATTACACGATCCATAATATTAAGTAGCTCGCCTTGAACTTTTTCGGTCTGCATTATTTCATTTCTAAATCCATAAATCTCAGCACGTTGTTTGTTCATTACATCGTCATACTCAAGTGTGCGTTTTCGGATTTGAAAATGATGTTTTTCGACATTTTGTTGAGCCTTTTGAATTGCGGGATTTAGCATTCGGCTCTCAAGTGGTTGGCCTTCTTCCATTCCTTTTTCAACCATAGAAAACATTTTGTTTCCGCTGGCGAAAAGGCGTAATAAATCATCTTCAAGAGATAGGAAGAAATGTGTTGATCCGGCATCACCTTGTCGGGCGCAGCGACCACGAAGCTGCCTGTCAATGCGTCTTGATTCGTGTCTTTCTGTTCCAATTACATGTAATCCTCCAAGCTCTTCAATGCCTTCCCCAAGTTTAATGTCAGTTCCACGGCCGGCCATGTTTGTGGCAATAGTAACAGCGCCTTTAAAGCCGGCTCGCGCTATAATCTCGGCTTCCTGTTCATGGTATTTGGCATTGAGAACGCTATGAATTATACCGTTTTTCTTGAGTAATTTTGAAATGTGTTCGCTGACTTCTACTGAGACGGTTCCAACCAGTATAGGTCGCCCTTGTCTGTTGATGTTTTTTATTTCCTCTAAAACTGAATTATATTTTTCACGTTTAGTTTTGTAGATGGAGTCGTTGGAGTCATCGCGGATGCATTCTCGATGTGTTGGAATTGTTCGGACGTCTAGTTTGTATATATCAAAGAACTCATGCGCTTCAGTGGCAGCTGTACCTGTCATTCCAGCTAGTTTGGTATAAAGTCGAAAATAGTTTTGAATAGTGATGGTTGCAAGAGTTTGAGTTTCTTGTTCGATTGTAACTCCTTCTTTAGCTTCTACTGCTTGATGAAGCCCGTCACTCCACCGTCGCCCTGGCATGGCTCGGCCAGTGTGCTCATCAACTATAATAACTTTATTTTCCTGTACGACATATGCAACATCGCGAATATAAAGACTGTATGCCTTGAGGAGCTGCCCTGTGATGTGAATTGTTTCAGCCTTTGACTTGAATTCGTCTTGCAGTTTTGTTTTTGCAGCTATGCGTGATTTGGCGTCAAGTGATTCGTTCGTGTCTATTCCATGTTGAGCCTCAGTTAAGTCTGGAAGCATAAATGCTTCTGAGTCTTTTGGATTCAAGAAACTGCGGCCTTTTTCTGTTAGGTCGGCATCATGACTCTTTTCTTCAATCCCGAAAAACAGCTCCTCTTTTTGGTCGTAAAGTTCTTTTTTAGACTGATCAGCGTGTAATGAGAGCTCGGCTTTATCTATAAGTTTTTGGTTTTGTGGCTCCTCTAAAAGTTTCATGAGTCGAGCACTTTTAGGTTCTCCAAGCCGGGCTTTGTAAAGTAATAGTCCTATTTGCTGTTCCAGCTCAGTGATGTCTTCCTTGGGAGGTTCATTTAATAAAATATTACTTATTTTTTCTGCTTCAATTAGGTAGCCAGTTACCAGTTTATGTTGAGCTTGCACTAGGCTTTTTATCTTTGGATTTGCCTGTCTGTATTCCTTGTCGAGGCTCGCTGCAGCTGGGCCACTAATAATGAGAGGTGTGCGAGCTTCATCAATGAGGATAGAGTCAACTTCATCTACTATGGCAAAATAATGCTGGCGCTGTACTTGGTCTTCTGGTCTGCCTGCCATCCCGTTATCGCGCAAGTAGTCAAATCCGAATTCAGAATTAGTTCCGTAAGTGATATCACAGTTATATTGTTCACGACGTTGGGCTGGGTTCATATCATGAATGATGCACCCAACACTTAACCCTAAGAATTTATAAATTGCCCCCATCCATTCGCTGTCGCGTTGAGCGAGATAATCGTTGACTGTTACAATGTGAACTCCTCTTCCTGTGAGTGCATTTAGGTAAACTGGAAGTGTGGCAACGAGAGTCTTTCCCTCGCCGGTGGCCATTTCTGCTATGCTGTTATTATGCAGAGCCATTCCGCCAACGAGTTGCACATCATATGGAATCATCTCCCAGTCGATATCATTACCTCGAACATTTATCTTGCTTCCGCAAAGGCGACGGCACGCATTCTTTACTGTTGCAAATGCCTCAGGCAGTATTTTTTCTAGTTCACGGGCAAGCTGATTATTATCTTCAATCTCTGTGAGCTGCAATTTCCACTCTTCAGTTTTTTTTCTGAGGTCATCATCTGATAGTTTTTGCAGCTCAATTTCTAATTGGTTAATGGTATTAACTCGGGATTTGTATTTATTAACAACCCGATCGTTCTTACTGGGAAATATTTTTTTAAGAAAGCCCATATAAATTCTAACAAATGGGTCAGGACGCTAAGGCAAGCTTGCTATCACGTCAAAGTTTTAGAGATTAATAGTTTTGCATCAGTTAGTAGGGTTTTTAGTTTTAAACCTTCTTTCCCTGCCGTAAAACCTTCTTCGGATGAATAAGAAATCTCCATTGTCCCGTAGTGGGCGGTTCAGCAGTGGGTTGGGGGAGGATGTGGCTAAGTATACCGAGTCAATCTCCTTTGACCGCCGGTTATGGCGGCATGACCTGCTCGGGTCGATTGCTCATGCTACTATGTTAGGTAGTATAGGAGTATTGTCCAAGTCTGAGACCAAACGGATCATTAAAACTCTTGAGGCAATTGGGGATGATATTGAGTCAGGTGGATTTGATTGGGACGAGTCTCTTGAGGATGTTCATATGAACATAGAATCAGAATTAACTCGTCGTGAGCCGGCAGGTGCAAAGTTGCATACTGCAAGGTCAAGGAATGATCAAGTTGCACTTGATATGAGAATGTGGCTTCGGGATGAGATGGTTGAATTGGAGGTGGAAATTGGGCGTCTTCAAAAAACTCTTGTTAAGCTTGGGCAGGAAAACATTGAGGTGATTATACCTGGCTATACACATCTTCAACGGGCTCAGCCAGTTTATTTTGCTCATCATTTATTAGCTTATGTAGAGATGTTTGCTCGTGATCATGAAAGGCTCCTTGATGCGTTTTCTCGTGTAAATGTATGCCCTCTTGGTAGCGGCGCATTAGCAGGGTCAACATTAGCATTAGATCGCAAGCAGGTTGCTGTGTTTTTAGGTTTTGAAGATGCTAAAGGTCGTCCTGTTGTTTCCCAAAACTCAATGGATGCAGTTAGTGATCGAGATTTTGCTGTTGAGTTTTGTTTTGTTGCTTCGATGGTTGGAGTGCATTTATCGCGTTTGGCTGAGGATCTTATACTTTGGTCATCCAAGGAGTTTGATTTTATTCGGATTTCCGATAAGTACACAACAGGATCTTCGTTGATGCCTCAAAAGAAAAATCCTGATATTGCTGAAATTGCTAGAGGTAAAAGTGGAAGATTAGTGGGGAATCTAATGTCCTTGTTGACTCTTTTGAAGGGATTGCCCATGACCTATAACCGTGATCTTCAAGAAGATAAGGAGCGACTTTTTGATAGTGTGGATACGATTCGTTCTACAGTTCGTATAATGGCAGCTCTATTGGGGAATGTTTCTGTTAATGTGGAAACTTGCAATGCTGCTGCAAGCGATTCGGAATTATTGGCTACAGATTTGGCTGATTATCTAGTTAATCAAAAAGTCCCATTTCGAGAGGCACACCACATCGTTGGAGAATTGGTCGCTTTCTCTGAAAAATTAAATAAACCATTAAACTTGTTGAATCTAAAGGAATTGCGAACTGTTAGTAAAAAATTCAAGGAAGACGCCTTGAGTGTATTCAATTTAAAGAAAGCTTTGGATAAAAGAGTTATTGCGGGGTCTACTGGCTCCAGAGAAGTAAAAAAACAGCTTCGATCATGGCTGAAAAGATTGGATTAATTTAATATAATGGCGGTATTGCAAGCATAGTTTTATCTGCGTATTATCCTGTTTTTACCAATGACATGAAGATGATGGACTTAAATGACAGATGGAGATCTCGTAAAGAGGTTCGTTATGATTTTGGGTTTACTCTTATTGAGTTATTGGTGGTAATTGCAATAATTGCAATATTAGCTGGAATGTTGCTTCCAGCTTTAGCTAAGGCAAAAAGCCAAGCTCAGAGAACAAACTGTATTAATAACCAAAAGCAGCTTGTGTTGGGTGTTCATATGTATACTGATGATCAAGAGGATTATTTGCCTTATCCCAATTGGGGTGTTCAGACTGAAGGTTGGGCTTATAAATATACTACGCGTAATGTGCCAAAAGGTGAGTCTTACTTTCGTGCTGAACAAGGACAACTCTGGACATATGTCAGCAATAAAGGATCTTTCTATTGTCTTGCGGAAAAGGCTAAGGATATTGAATCTCGACGTAAGCAAGGCCTGCAAGACACTACAAGTTATGTTATGAATGGAGTCGTTGGGAAATTTTCCAACGGTTGGTTTAATAATAAAACCCACAAGCGCAATCAATTTGATTCAGAGGATGTTTTATTCTGGGCTCCAGATGAACGTCGTATTTTTAATTTTAATGATGCCTCTAGTACTCCTGGGCAGATTTACATAGAGGGTGGTCAGGAAATATTTTCGGAGGGTATTAGTAAGAGGCACAGTGAAGGCGCTGTTACTGGGTTGTTTGGGGGGAGTGTAGAGTTTATGAAATTTGAATGGTATAAGCAGGAGTTGAAACGTAGGCCGGGTCGGCTCTGGTGTGTGCCAAATTCTAAAAACGGAACTTAATTTGAACATATAGAATGAAAGTAAAACGTATTAACAGCAATAATAGTGCATTCACTCTTATCGAATTACTAGTGGTGATTGCAATTATAGCAATTCTTGCAGGCATGCTTTTGCCTGCACTAGCCAAGGCTAAAACCAAGGCGCATGGAATTTCCTGTGTGAACAACAATAAACAGCTAATGATGGCTTGGTCATTTTATGCGGATGATAGTGATGATCGTGTAACTTGGGCTTATGGTGACCTTGGTAGTGGTAATAGGCCAACTTATGAATGGGGTTGGATGGGTAATATTTCACTTGGTTACGATGCTCACCCGAGAAATTGGGACCCGATGCACGCTCAGGCACTGCGCCGCAGTCCGCTTTGGAAGCATGTTGGAAGTAATTCTGCGGTGTTTCGTTGTCCGGCTGATACTAGTACCGTTAATGCGGGGAAGAAGTATGGGATCAAACCTAGAGTAAGAAGCATGTCAATGAGTGCTTGGGTAGGTGGAGATGGGCAAAACGGCCGGAGCAATGGACATCATACATGGTTTGGTGGGCCAAGAGATGGCACTATGTTCTTAAAGCGTAGTGATATGTCTGCTCATGGGGCTTCGCAGGTCTGGGTGATGATTGATGAGCGAATGGATAGTATTAATGACGGTTTTTTTGTTATATGGATGCCGGGTTATCCTGACCCAAAGCGAACAATCATGGTCGATTATCCTGCTAGCTATCATAACAATGCTGCTGGTTTGTCCTTTGCGGATGGGCATGCAGAAATCAAAAAATGGCAGGATTCAAGGACTGTTCCTCCATTGAAGAAAAATGGAACTATTCCACTCAACCAGCCTCAGCCTAATAATCAGGATGTTGTTTGGTTGCAGGAGCGCACTACTAGTCCCAGGCGCTAATAAGCGCCCGCAATGCCTGGATTAAAATGGTACTGGCATCGCCTGCTAGCGATGGGGCCAGTGGAGATAGCATTACGGCTGCGTAAAAAGTGGTTTGAATTGTCTGATTCCAATCCTCGTCAATGGCCTCAGTTGGAATTTAGTGCATCTTCTTATCCTGTGCTTCCTTCGTGTGATGAGGCCCCTGGCAGACTTCTGGAAGCTATAAAAAATGATGCCGAAAGAATTGCCTCTGGTAAGCTTCGTTTCTATGGGCATTTGGATGTCACCGTTGATTCCCCACCTATTTGGCATCGAGATTATCAGGCTGGAGTCGATGTTCCTACGGACAAGATTTCTTTTAAGCTTGATCACAGGCAATTGCCTTCCGGGGCGGCTATTAAGCCGTTATGGGAGCCAAGTCGTTGGTATGGAGCGGTTCGATTAGCGCAGGCCTGCTGGTTACTTTCTGAAAGTAAATATGGAGCACAGGCCTTGGAATGGCTTGAAGATTGGGTTAAAAAAAATCCTGCATATTTCGGTTGGCATTGGACTAGTGCTCTTGAATCTGGGATGAGACTAATAGCATTTACCTGGATAGATGCTTTTATTACAGCCTACAAAGGTGAGTCTAGTAAGGATTTAGAAAGAAGGTTGGTTCTGTTGCGTAAGGAAGTACTTTTGCCACATGTATGGTTTACATGGAGGCATCGTTCCTTTGGTTCATCTGCAAATAATCATTTATTAGGCGAATTAAGTGGTTTGGTGTTGGCTATTTCTCGCTGGCCAGACCTGGAAAAAATTGGGCCAAGTCTGACTAAATTAAGCTCATTAATAGAACGTGAGACATTGATTCAGTTTAATCCTGATGGCGGTAATTTTGAGCAAGGCTTAAATTATCATTATTATTCTTGGGAGTTCAGTTGGGAGGCGTTTCATGCGCTTGATACTGTAGGAGCTTTATCTTCAAAGCAACGGGCTTGTATTGAGGAACGTCTAGGTCTGGCAGCTTTCTATTATAAAGAGGTTCAAGTTCCTTCAGCCCCTTGGGATTATGGTGATTCGGATGGGGCTTATGTGATGCCTTGGTTTTTGGATGAGAGGATGGCATCTAGTGAATGGTATCAATGGTTAATTGGACAGTCCGGCGATGCATCTTTTTATTACTTTATGCGAGGTCAATTTATTGAATCGATACAAATGCCCGATTTTGTTCAGGAATATAATGGGTGGAAAGTGTTTTCTGAAACCGGATTTTTAGTAAAAGAGAATGGTGGGTGGAAGGCTAGGGTCGATGTGTCTCCTTTAGGCTCAGGATCTATGGCTGCTCATGGGCATCTTGACGCACAGCAAATATCGCTTTGGTTTAATGATGCTGCAATTGTGATAGATCCTGGGACAGGTGATTATCATGGAAACCCATTACTTCGTAATTGGTTAGCTTCGCGAGATGCGCATAATGGCCCTAGTTCTAATTCGGTAGATTTGGCCTTGCGTGAAGGGTTATTTCTCTGGCGAGATATTCATTCTCGTCCATTATGGACTTTTAATGGCGATATTCTGGAGATGGAGGTGCGGATTGATGGGGGTGCGTTGTCTAGGACAATTGAGCCGTTGAAGGGTAATAATCAAGGTTGGTTTATCCGTGATTCATGTGAAGAGAAGATTGGTCGATTGGGTGAATTTAGTGTTCGTTGGCAGTTTGCTCCAAATTGTAGGATTGAGCAAATTGGGAAGTTGTCTTTTCGAATCGTTTCAAGTCTAACGAACATTACTATTGAGATAGGAGAGGGTTGGTCTGATATTGAACTTTATGAGCCAGATTCAGGTAAGCCTAATGATGAGTTTGGAGGAATTGTTTCTCCTTGTTTCATGAAGACTACTCGGGCGCCATATATTAAGTTATATGCCAAGCCTATAGATAACTCTGAGTTTACAACTGTGTTTAAAACTGAGTAGAATTCTTTTTCTTGGAATTGTTTAATAAAAATAATGTGTATCTTGCTGGCGATGATCTCTTGCAGTTAAATTGTGCCTATGTCAAAGGCTGAGTTCGTTCATTTGCATTGTCATACCGAGTATTCGATGCTCGACGGGGCATGCCATATTGATCGCCTAATCAACAAGGCGAGCGAACTTGATTTTAAGTCATTGGCCATTACTGATCATGGAGTAATGTACGGGGCAATTGATTTCTATCGAACTGCAAAGTCAAAAAATATTAAACCAATCATAGGTTGTGAGGTTTATGTTGCTCCGGGTCATCGTACGGAGCGTAAGACAGGGTCTAGGGGTAAAGATGCATATTATCATTTAGTCTTGTTGGTGAAAAATGAGATTGGTTACAGGAATCTTGTTCGTTTGGTAACTCTGGCGCAAATGGAAGGTTATTACTACAAGCCTCGTATTGATAAGGAGCTTCTTGAAATGCACAAGGATGGCTTAATTTGCTTAAGTGGTTGTTTAGCTAGCGAGATTCCTCGATTGATAATGGCTGAAGAATTTTCTAAGGCTAAAGATCAGATAGACTGGTTTAAGCAAGTATTTGGTCCAGAAAATTATTATTTAGAATTACATAATCACGGTATTTCTGAACAGGTAAATGTTAACAGGCAACTTATACCGTGGTCGAAGGATATGGGGTTGAATCTTGTTGCGACTAATGACGTGCATTATATCGAGAAAGGTCATTCACATGCTCACGATTCATTGATTTGTATAGGTACTCAGGCTCTTTTAAGTGATGCCAATCGAATGAGGTATGTACAGGAACAGTTCTATTTGCGTTCAGCTGAAGAAATGTCAGCTTTATTCTCGGAAGTGCCAGAAGCAGTCAGTAATACCTTAGCTATAGCAGAAAAATGCGATTTAGATATTGAGTTTGGAAAGTTAAATTACCCGGTATTTACTCCTCCATCCGGTTATACTGCTGAGGGGTATCTAAGGAGGTTTCTTGTTGATGGGTTGAAAACTCGATACGGTATTCAAGCTGCTTTAGAAGGAGGATCTAAATTTATTATTCAATCTCTTCGGGATGTTGAATTAATACCGAATGTTAATATTTCTAATGATCAATCAAAAGGTGAATTAGGGTTGGATGATAAGCCCGTTAGTGATGCTGTTCAGGAGATGATTGATAGAATTGAGTATGAATTAGGTATAATGAGCCAAATGGACTATATTAGTTACTTTCTAATTGTTGGTGACTTTGTTCGTTATGGTAGGGAGCAGGGAATTGCTTGTGTTGCTCGTGGTTCTGCTGCCGGTTCACTGGTTGCATATTTGTTGGAAATATCCAACGTTGACCCATTAAAATATGGATTAATTTTTGAGCGTTTTCTTAATCCTGAGCGAGTAAGCCCTCCGGATATTGATATAGACTTTGCTGATGATAGACGCGAGGACGTAATTGAATACGTTCGCGAGAAATATGGAGATGACTCTGTGGCTCAAATTATTACCTTTGGAACTATGGGGGCGAAGTCTGTTATTCGCGATGTGGGAAGGGTGATGGGATTGACATTTGGTGAAGTTGATCGTTTGGCAAAAATGGTGCCAGTAGAACTTAAAATCTCACTTGAGAAAGCCCTTGAGAAATCCTCTGATCTTAAAGAGGCATATGATAGCGAAGAAGTGACCAGGGAGTTAATTGATACAGCATTTATCCTTGAAGATTTGAGTAGGAACACATCTGTCCATGCTGCCGGTGTTGTGATTGGGGCGGAGCCACTTGTTAATATTCTACCTCTGAAAAAAGATGAGGATGGCACGATTACCACACAATATCCGATGGGACCTGTCGAGGATCTAGGTCTGCTTAAAATGGATTTTCTTGGATTGAAGACTCTGACTGTAATTCGAAATACATGCGAGATGATCAAGGAGGTCCATGGTGTGGATATTGATGTTGATCGGTTGCCTATGGGTGATGAAAAGGCGTATGAGTTGTTGAATAATGGTCATACTGTTGGGGTTTTTCAGTTGGAGTCAGCTGGCATGCGAGATTTATGCCGTAAATTCAAGTTGAATTCGATTGAGCATATAACTGCTTTGGTCTCCTTATATAGGCCGGGACCAATGGATTTGATACCAGATTTTATTCGGCGTCGTCATGGGGAAGTGGAAATCAAATATCCACACCCCTTACTTGAACCGATTGCCAAGGAAACATACGGTATTTTAATATATCAGGAACAGGTAATGAAAGCAGCTCAAGTCCTTGCTGGTTTTACGCTGGGAGGAGCGGATCTGCTCAGGCGTGCTATGGGTAAGAAGAAGGTTGATGTTATGCAGGAACAGCGTTCATTGTTTGTTAAGGGTTGTGCTGATGCCAACGATATACCAGAAAAAAAAGCTAATGAAATTTTTGATCTATTAGAGAAGTTTGCGGGTTACGGCTTTAATAAATCTCATGCAGCGGCTTATGCTGTTGTAGCGTATCAGACAGCATACTTAAAATCTCATTATCCGGTGGAATTCTTGGCAGCTAATATGACTAATGACATGGCTGATACGTCCAAATTAGGAGTATTAACGGATGAGGCTAAACTACTGGGAGTCGAGGTGCTTCCACCTGATGTCAATGAAAGTCATGTTTTTTTTGCTCCAGCTCGGGACGGGACTGTAATTCGTTTTGGAATGGCTGCTATTAAAGGTGTTGGAAGTGTTGCGGTTGAGGAGATAATTAAGGCGAGAACTAATGGCGATCATTTTAAGGATTTATTTGATTTATGTGATCGCTGTGATACGCGGACAGTAAACCGTAAAGTGCTAGAAGCTTTAATTAAAAGTGGGGCTTGTGATGAATTACATGGAAGTCGAGCTGGCCAGTTTTCTGTTATTGATAGAGCTTTGGCAAAGGCGTCTAGTCAAGCTAAGGATCGTGCTGCTGGGCAAACATCTTTATTTGGTGCATTTGAAGAGAGTAGCAACTCAATGCGTGATGTCGTGCCGGATACGGTGGAGTGGGGTCGAGATGATTTACTTTTCTCAGAAAAAGAATTGCTAGGATTTTATGTTAGTGGGCATCCTCTTGATCCATATAAGGATATTTTAGAACAATATTGTGTGCATAACAGTGAGACGGTAAAGGGTCTAGATAATCGGAAAGTCTCGCGGTTAGGGGGGCTGATTTCTGCTGTTCAGCGAGGTGTTTCTCGGAGGAGTAATAAACCTTATGCTATTGCAACCATTGAGGATTTGTTAGGTTCCTTTCAAGTGTTATGTATGAACGAAAACTATGATAAATATCAAAGTTTGTTGGAACCCTATAAAACTGTCTTAGTAATTGGAGAGGTAAACAATACTGAAGATACCCCGAAAATATTCCCTCAAGAAGTGGCGGCGCTAGAAGATGCTCCCGTGAAATATACCAAGCAGATTCATTTTCGCTTTAATAGTGCGAAAGTTGAGCCGGAACAAATGGAAGATATATTAGGGGTTGCATCAAGTCATCCTGGGCGCTGTCCGTTATATCTTTGTTTTAAACAGCAAGACGGAAGATTAGTGTTTATAGAGTCAGGAGAGCAGCATTATGTAAAACCTTCTATAAAGCTTCGTGACGAAATTAATGAGTTACTTGGTGATATGGGCAGCTATTATGCTAAAGTAGACAACTCCTTGCCGGAGCCGAGTAAACCTCGATGGAGAAAAAAAGAGAATACAGGTGAATAATTGGGTGGTTAAGAATTATTTCTTGATCCACCGTTTTGCTTTGAGCTCGAATCTGGGGAGTGAAC
>MDTE01048864.1_pt1 | contig 12368 bp, 14 predicted proteins | sample 811231 | NCBI WGS metagenome assembly MDTE01 (sample SAMN05326651, study PRJNA326480) | marine metagenome | isolation source: seawater | place: Indian Ocean: Red Sea | collected 2010
AAGAATTAAATTATGGCCATTTTTCGTATTCGCTGCAATTCTTTCAGGAATTATTTATCCAATCGTAATGGGTTGGCAGTGGGGTGGAGGCTGGTTAGCTGAAGCAGGCTTTTCTGATTTTGCTGGCTCAACTCTTGTTCACTCAACTGGCGGTGCAGCTGCTTTAGCTGGTGCTATGATTATTGGTCCTAGACTTGGAAGATTTACAAAGTCTGGTGCTCCAGCTCCACTAAAACCCTTTGCAGCTTCATCAATTCCACTAGTAACGATTGGTGTGTTTATTTTATGGTTAGGTTGGTTTGGTTTTAATGGTGGCTCACAATTAGCTATGGGAACTGCTGTTGATGCAATTGCTGTTTCAACCATTTTCATGAATACATTTTTAGCAGGCGCAGGAGGTGTAGTAGGTGCTGCAATAATTACAAGATTACATTTTGGTAAAACTGACGTTGTACAAATGTTGAACGGGTGTATAGGTGGATTAGTTGCAGTAACAGCTGAACCATTAGCTCCATCACCTTTCGCAGCTATTTTGATTGGTGCAGTAGGTGGTTTAATTGTAGTATATGGTACTAAACTATTATTCTCATTGAAGATTGATGATGTAGTAGGTGCAATACCAGCCCACTTGTTTGCAGGAATTTGGGGAACATTAATAGTTCCAGCAACAAACTCAGATGCAAACTTCAGTGCTCAATTAATTGGTGTTTTATCTGTTAACGTATTTGTATTTATATTCGCTTACATTGTCTTTAGCGCTATTAAAGCAACTATCGGCCTAAGATTGAGTAAAGAAGGTGAAACTAAAGGCACTGACGTTACAGAAACAGGTGTAATTGCTTATGCAATACGAGACTAATTGTTAACAATATGGGGACCCTTCGCTCCTGAAGTAGATACACGCGATCACTCTCGAAGGGTCTCTAAACTCCTCTTAAGTTAGTTAAAAATAAAAGCCCCTCCCTCAGGGGCTTTTTTAATTCATTATTATTTAAATTTTAGAGAACTTCTTTAGTGTGAAGAAACTTATTTTTAATATATATAGTTTGGCATATTTATATGAAAACAGTAATTTTAGCAGGCGGACTAGGCACAAGAATAGCAGAGTATACAGATAAAATACCTAAACCAATGGTAAAAATTGGTGATAAACCTATTTTAAGTCACATCATGAATTTTTACCAATCTTTTGGGTTTGATGATTTTATAATTGCCGCAGGTTACAAAAAAAATGTGATTATTGAATATTACAAGGGTTCTAAAGAATTTAAGAATTTAAAGATCATAGATACCGGTGAGTCCACTATGACCGGGGGAAGGATATTAAGATTAAAATCTTTTTTTGAAAAAGATGAGAATTTTTTCATGACATATGGTGATGGTTTGTGCTCCATAAATTTAAATGACTTAACAAACTTCCATAAAAAAAATGGTAAAATTGCTACTGTCACTGCTGTACACCCTCCTGTAAGATTTGGGGAGTTGGAAATACAAGGTGATAAAGTTACAAAGTTTGAAGAAAAACCCCAAGCGAGTGCAGGTTGGATAAATGGAGGATATTTTGTATTAAAGTCAGATGTCTTTGATTATATTGATAACGATCAAACTTTATTTGAAAAAGAACCAATGACCAGACTTTATCAAAAAAATAATTTAAATGCTTATAAACACGAAGGATTTTGGAAGTGCATGGATACACTTAGAGATAAAATTGATTTAGAACAAATACTTAAAGACAAAGGCGCAATATGGAAAAAATAAATAATTTTTATAGAAATAAAAAAATTTTAGTAACCGGGGCAACAGGTTTTAAAGGTTCATGGTTATGTTGCTGGTTATTAATGATGGGCGCCAAAGTTTATGGAACTGGTTATAGTCCTAATCAAAATAAAAATTTATTTTATAAGCTAAAACTTCAAAAAAAAATTAAATTAGGATTATTTGATATTAGAGATAAAAAAAAATTAGAAAAGTTTATAGCTAAAGCAAAACCATCGATAATATTTCATTTGGCAGCTCAACCGTTGATAATAGAGTCATATTTGAAACCTCATAAAACAATAGATGTAAATGTTGGAGGCACATTAAACATATTAGAGGCAACAAAAAATTTTAATTTTATAAGATCAATTGTTTTAATTACATCTGATAAATGTTACGAAAATGTTGGAAAATTAACAAGATATAAGGAGAATGATGAACTAGGTGGAGTAGATCCTTATAGTGCGTCCAAGTCATCCTCAGAACTTATCATTAGAGCTTACAGAGAAAGTTTTTTTAAAGGTAAAAGACATTGTGGAGTATCTAGTGCACGAGCAGGAAATGTTATAGGTGGTGGTGATTGGTCTGCTAATAGATTGATACCAGATGGTATAAGATCATTATTAAGTGGTAAATCTATATACTTGAGAAATCCTAAATTTAATAGACCTTGGCAACATGTTCTTGAGCCATTAAGAGGATATTTAATTTTAGCAAAAAGACAATTTAATGATCCAAAAAAATATTCAGATGCTTGGAATTTTGGAACAAAGAATAATTCAATTAAAAGTGTTAAAGAAATTATTGACTATATGATTTTATTTTGGGGAAGTGGAAAAATAAGGTACAACAAGAAAGTTAAATTTTATGAGCAAAAAAATTTGCAACTAGATATTAAAAAAGCAAAAAGCAGATTGAACTGGTATCCGACTTATTCTGTTAAAAAAGGAGTTCAAATAACAACTGAATGGTACAAGTACGTTTTTAAGGATAAGGAAGATCCATATAAGGTCACCAAAAATCAAATTCTTGGATATATGAATGAGAATAATTGGCGTTAAAAAAATTCAACAAAAAATTTTTAAAAATAACAAAGGCGATTTATTAAAATTTGTATCGAAAAAAGATAATTTTTTTAAATCCTTTGGAGAAATATACTTTAATGAAATAACTCAAAATAAAAAAAAAGGCTGGATAAAACATAAAAAAAATCAATGTATATTCACTGCTGTTTTTGGTGAAATTAATTTCAAATTATTTGATGATAGAAAAAAGTCGAAAAGTTATTTATCAGAGGAAAATATAACTTTGAATAAAAAAAAATATAATGTTTTGGTAGTACCACCTGGTATTTGGTTTTACTTTAGTACAAAGAAAAAAAAATCAGTTTTAGCGAATTTAATCAATAATCCTCATTCTGATAAAGAGTCAATTAAATCAAATAAAATTAATAATATTTATATTAAATAATATTATCATATATTCCATTCATCTTTAACATCTAAGAAAGGTGGAATACCGTAAATAGAATTAACATTTGACATGTGCAGTGATAATGAAGGGATAGGCGATAGACAAATTTCTTTCTCACAAATTTCGTTAAGATATTTTTCAATTGGTTCATTATGATTTTGACAGGTTAATAAAAAATTTTCCCAATAAATGTCTAATATTTTTTTACTTGTCATGAAACTACATAAAATTTTGTCTAAAGTCTGCCAGTGTCTATGACTTCCAGCTAAAACTTTTGTATGACGCTCTTTCATATAGAGATAAGGGTAATCTGAAGGTACAAGAAGCAATTCAGTATTTAATTGAGACGATATTCTTTCATAAGTCATGATCATTTCCTCAATCAAACTCTCTTTATGAAGATAATCATCTTCTAAAAATAAATTTAGATCATCAGAATTATTTTTGGCTATCTTAAAACACTTCAATAAACTGCTTAAATTACCAAATATATCTTTAGAATGATCAACATTAATCTCATTTTTAAACTCATTTTTGTCAAAATTGATTATTTTTACTTTAAGATTTGTATTAGAAAAAATTTGATTAAATTTCTTTAATAGGTTTGCATCGTTACTTTGGTCTATAATTGTAAGATTAATAGTAAAGTTTTTTAACTTCTGATTAAAACTATTTATAGAAACTATTAAAGATTTTAATGATTTTTCAATATAGTCAAGTTTATCTTTATTAAATATTCTTTTCTTATTTTGGTCTGAAATATGGATGTTTGAGTTTGTTCGCACAATAATACCTAAAGATTTTACTTTTCTCGTAATCTTTACCTCACCCAGAGGTACAACTATTGATTTTTCGTTAATGATATTTAAGTCATTGTATTTTTTATTACCTAATGATGGAAATGAAAATTCATTTTGATCAATTATTTCATAGCCACAAAATCTGTTTACTTTAATTAATAGTCTTTTAAAAAATTTTTTTAATAACATCTTTAATTTATATTAATCATGTAAATTTAGATTTTTTGAGTAAAAAATTTTAATTACCCAGTATAATACAACTCCAATTGGTCCTATTAAATATGTGATAATTAATGGAAAAGCCAATATAAATTTATTAATATTAAATTTTTGAGAGTTTTTTAGTATCCACCCTCCAAGAAATAAATTTACAGATACAAAATGTATCCAAAACATCAATAAGTATGATTTGTCACTAAACAAATCAGATACAAAATTTATACCTAAATATAAATTGAAATTACTTAGAAAATCATAAGAGTTTAAATAAGATTGATAAATTACAAAGCCGTAAGCAATTGATAATAATAATAAAGGAAATATTGAAGTTGCTAGATATCTGCAAATCTGAGATTGTGGAAAAAATATAATCATCAACCAAAATGGTAGAACTCCTATATTTACCCATAGGTACATAATATCTAACGTAAAATAGTTATAAATTTGTTCGATCATTATTTAATATATTATAATAGATCTTATTATGATTCCTATAAGAAACAAAAAAAAAACACTACAGGTAACAGTAGATGAGATGCGAAATTTTGCTTTTGCCTATGTTGATAAATATGCACCTTCAAAACAACAACTTAAAACCTATCTTTTAAAAAAATATTTGAAAACTCATGTATCTAACGTAAAAAAAAAAGATGTGACAAATTTAATAGATATTGTTTTGTCTGATTTAGAAAAAAATAAATTCATAAATGATAAATTTTACTCAGAAAGTAAGGCTAAAAGCATGATTCAAAGAGGTAAATCCATCAACAAAATTAGAAATTATTTATTTACAAAAGGTATAGATAATAAATTCATTAAAGAAACTATTAACAAAATAAACGATGAAAATACAGATCAGGATTTTTTTTCTGCTATAAGATTGTGTAAAAAAAAAAGAATAGGACCTGCAAGAACAGAAGATAATAGATCTTTGTTCTATAAAAAAGATATATCTTTATTAGCGAGAAATGGTTTTGACTTTGAAACTTCAAAAAAAGTAATGGATATTCAAAAGGAAGATTATCTAAAAATAATTAATTTACTTTAATTTTTTTTTTTATTTTTAACTAAATTATCTATTTTATTTTTTATGTAATTCTTTACTAATACAAATAACAACAATCCAAAAATTGAAACACTAATTATTATGATTAATATTATTCTAAGTTGTTCACTCATTAAACTAAATTTTTGCTTCTTAAAATCAAGCTTGGATTTTTAAAATCTTTTTTTCCATATAAAATTTCTTTGTTTTGAAAGTCTGTCACTATACCTCCTGCATGTTTTAAAATTGCATGACCAGCAGCTATATCCCATTCACATGCCCTTGGTTCTGCCACGTAACCATCATACTCTCCAGCTGCAATAACACAAAATTTTAATGAACTTTTCATTTTTGAATACTGTTTGACATTTAGCTGTTTAAAAATTTTTTCAATTTCTGGTTTAATTTTATTTGAGTAAGATACGAACTTTATATTATCTTTATTAAAATTTTTTGAGCATTCTAGCTTTATTTTTTTTCCATCTGTCAACTCATAAGCCTCATCATTACCATAAGAAAAAAAAAGTCTTTTTTTTTGCAGGTGCATAAATAAGACCTGCCTCAGGCTTTCTATTAATAATTAGTCCTGCATTAATAGTAAATTCATCAAGGTTGTTAATATAATCAAAAGTTCCATCAATCGGATCTATAAGCCAAAAATTTTTCAAATCTGCTAGTGTTTTATTTTCAGAGGTCTCTTCTGATATAATAGGTATATCAGGAGTCAATTCTTTTATTTTTTTAGTTATAATTTTATTTACTTCTAAGTCACCATTACTTACTGGTGTATTGTCAGACTTAATTTTTTTGATCAAACCAAACTTTCTTAATTCTATAGAAACTTCACCAGCCTCTAAAAAAGTATTAATCAAATTTTCTACAACTTTTCTAATTTCATTTTTATTCATCAATTTTTTTTAATTCTATATTATTTGAATTTATTACTTTTTTACCTACGTTTTGAAAATTTACTGTAATTTTTTCTTTAATTATCGACTGAACTTGCCCAATACCCCACTCTTTATTAGATGGATTATAAACTTTATCACCGGGTTCAAAATCTAATATCATATATTTAACTTATATTAGAAATAAGTATAAATACCAGTGAATGAACACACACTTAAACTCTATAGGATTGATGAAAAAACCATCAGACACTACTGTTGTGGTCGCAATGTCGGGAGGCGTGGACTCTTCGACAGTGGCAGGCATGATGAAAAAAGAGGGCTATAAAGTAATTGGTATAACTCTTAAACTTTATGACAATAGTAAGGAAGTAGCATCATCAAAACAATGCTGTTCTGGACAAGATATAATGGATGCTAAAAGAGTTGCACACAAATTAGGCATAGAACATAAAATTCTTTATTATCAAGATAAATTTAAACAAGGAGTAATAGATAATTTTGTAGACACTTACTTAAAAGGTGAAACACCTATTCCTTGTGTGCAATGTAACCAAACTGTAAAATTTAAAGATTTATTTTCAGTAGCTAAAGAACTTAATGCAGATGCATTGATTACAGGTCATTATGTTAAAAGTATTACTATAGGAAATGAAACAAATATGTATCGTGCTATCGACGAAAATAGAGATCAAAGCTATTTCTTATTTAATACAACAAGAGAACAATTAAATTATTTAAGGTTTCCTTTAGGAGGTATGTTAAAACATGAGACAAGATCTATCGCAAAAAAATTAGAATTAAACGTTGCTGATAAACCCGACAGTCAAGATATATGTTTTGTACCAAATGGTGACTATACATCGGTAATTCAAAAATTTAGACCGGAGTCTTTTAAAAAAGGAAATATAAAAAATTTAGATGGAGAGGTAATAGGTGTTCATGACGGAATAGTAAATTTTACCATTGGGCAAAGAAAAGGTATTAAAGTTTCAGATGTTGAACCTTTATATGTTATAAAGATAGATTCAAAAAAAAATGAAATTGTTGTAGGCCCAAGAGAAAAACTTGGTAAAAAGATAATTAATCTTAATAATTTAAATCTTTTAGTAGATAAAGATGATTTTAAACAAGATATTTTAGTAAAAGTCAGATCAACAGGAAAATTATTAAATGCAAAAGTTAATTTTAAAAAGGATAATTCAGTTGAAGTAAATTTAAAAGAATTTGAAGATGGAATTTCTCCCGGACAAGCTTGTGTTTTTTATGCATTAGATCAAAAAGGATATAAAGTTTTAGGTGGTGGATGGATTAAAGATTAACTAATTTTTTTTCCACATCAAATATGTAAGAAGATAAAAAGATATCACACCTATGAAATAGTCCCACTCCAGCGCATGTTTAAAAAATTTAAGATTGAAACCAAAGAAATTGTTACCCGGTAAACTTATGATTGGAATACTAATAATTGCAATTAATATTAAAGTACTTACTAAATATATTTTTAATATTAAGTATTTTTGATTAATATAGTTTGAAAGTTTATCTTTGAAAGAATATAAAGTAGAGACCAGATAAGCCTGAGCTACTATTTCAAAAATTATAAACATTAACATAACAACTCTTCTAAATAATTTGTATAAGTCACTATCGAATTTGATACCTAAAAAAATTGAATGGATAACTAAAGCAAATGCAGAGGCAATACCAAAATAAACTACTTTATTAATATTTTTATGATCTTTATCAAAAAAAGAAATTATATCTTTGTTATAAAGCCAGTATTTTATTAAAAAAAAAGACGTTAAAAACATTGCAGGTTTGAACACCAGCCAAGATGGATAAGGTCTTGCAGTTCGACTGATTGATGCCCCACCATCAAAATATGGAAATGTAGAATGTATTATATCTTCTTGATTAGGAAATAATCCATGAAATTGAGTTATTAATATTAAACAAGTATTTACGGCTACGAATGGTACAATAAAGATCCAAATACTTATGGATTTAACCTTATTGATTTGATCCATAAAGTTATTTCTTCTTATTTTTTCTTTTAGCCCTTCTTTTTTTAGAGCCTTGCTTTCTCCGTCCTCTGTGCTTTTTAGGGTAACCCATTTTTTCCTTTAAACATAATTTAATTGAAATTACTAGCGGGATATAGCATTGTCCTTAGTAGTTATCAATTTTTTTTATGAAAAATTCTTTTAAAACCTTCTTAAAACACACTGCGAAGGACTTTCATAATCAATCTGTCAATCCACCTGTTGTTAGAGCATCAACAATCATTTTCAAATCAATGAAACATATTAGGAAAACTCAAGCCAAAGCACAAAAAAATCCAATCGGTGGTTATTTTGATTATGGAAGACAAGGAACATCTACAACATATATTCTTCAAAAAATTCTTACTAAGCTTGAGGAAAGTTATCATGTATTTACTACACCGACTGGTTTTGGTGCAGTTTTTTTATCAATTTTCAGTGTAGTGAGACCTGATGATGAAATTATGGTTGCTGATCCAGTATATTCTCCAACTAGAATCTTAACTCAAGATTATTTAAAAGATTATAATATTAAAACTATTTTTTATGATCCTCATGATTTAAAATCATTAGAGAAAAAAATTTCAGATAAAACAAAATTAATTTTTGTAGAAAACCCAGGAAGTAATTCTTTCGAATTTCAAGATTTAGGAAAAATAATTAAAATTGCAAAAAAAAATAAAATTTTAACTGCAATTGATAATACATGGGCAACTCCTTATTACTTTAAGCCTATAAAATTTGGTTTTGATATGGCAATCGTATCAGCTACAAAATACTATTCAGGTCATTCTGATGTTATGGGAGGAAGCTTAGCAGTTAATAAAAAAGTTTTTTCTAAAGTAAAAGCAGCAGAAAGAATTACAGGTTTGAGATTAGGACCAGATGATGCATACCTAATTACAAGAGGTTTAAGAACTTTAGATGTAAGGTTAGATAGACATAGAGAAAATGCAAAAAAAGTGGCAGAATTTTTATCGAAAAATAAAAAATTTAAATTACTCTATCCTTACAAAAAGAGTTCTTACAATTTTAGAATGTGGAAAAAATATTACACTGGAGCATCTGGCTTGATGGGGTTAAAAATAAAATCAAAAAATATAAATTCAGTAAGAAAATTTGTTAATTCTTTAAAATTATTTGGCTATGGTTATAGCTGGGGTGGTTTCGAAAGCTTAGCATTACATCAAGAATTTAGAGAAACTGGTAAAAGAAAATATTTAAAATTAGCAAATGATGAGCACCTTGTTAGATTACATATAGGTCTTGAAGATCCCAATGACTTAATTGCAGATATAAAACAAGCATTAAGACATTTGAAATGATTTCAGAAAAGTTTTTTCAATCTAAAACAGCAATTATAACATTAATAGCAGCTTGTTTTGTTGTTTTGATTTCTCTTGGAGTTAGACAAGTATTTGGTTTATTCTTTATTGATTTTAATGAGAGTTTAAATATCAGTAACACAGCGTTCGGGTTTGCAATTGGAATTCAAATGTTAATGTGGGGAATTACAGGTCCAATTTTTGGAGCAATTGCTGATCGTTATGGTGGACATGTAGCAATAATTTCTGCTTTCATATTTTATACTCTTGGTATTTACTTTTTATACACTGGACCAAATACAGGAATTTTTTTCCAAATTCATATGGGTTTATTAATAGGAATAGGACTTGGTGGTACAGCCATAAGTATTCCTATGTCAGTAGTGGGAAAACATTTCCCTCTATCAACAAGAACAATCGCAATGAGTTTTGTAACTGCTGTTGGATCTTTTGGTTATTTTCTATCTCCAATTTTCACAAATTATTCTTTAAATGAATTTGGTTGGAATTATACCTTGTTCATCTTTTTGTTATTTTTATTTACAGGTTTAATTGTAGCTTATTTTGTTCGATCTCCATCTAAATCTGAGAGCGTGGAGCAAATATCAAATCAAACATTTAAAGAAGCACTTTCTGAAGCCTTCAAAACAAAAAGTTATATTCTGTTAGTATCTGGTTTTTTTGTCTGTGGCTTCCATATAACCTTAGTTGGCACACATGTTCCTAAATATGTAATTGACAGAGGATTAGAGAGTTGGACTGCTGCTGCCATATTATCTTTAATTGGTTTATTTAATATTTTTGGTTCATTACTAAGTGGCTATCTTTCAGCAAAAATGAGTAAAAAAATAATCTTGAGTGGAATTTATTTTTTAAGAGGAGTTTCTATTATTTTTTTTATATTTACACCTGCAAGTAATATTAGCGCTTTTTTGTTTGGTGCAAGTTTTGGTTTTTTGTGGCTTTCAACTGTTCCAGCTACAAGTGGGATTGTTGCTCATATATTTGGGACAAAATATCTAGGTCTTTTGTATGGAATTGTTTTTTTAAGTCACCAAATAGGCTCTTTTTTTGGTGCTTATCTAGGAGGATTATTTCATGATCTTTATGGTTCGTATGACTATGCGTGGTATTTAGCAATTGCTTTATCAGTATTCGCAGCAATAATACATTTACCAATTAAAGAAGAACCAGTTTTAAGATTAAAAATAGAATAAATTGAATATTCAAAATCAATTATCAGTCATACATCGTTCGGGAAAACCTTATATTATTTATAAATCAAAAAAAGGTTTTGATCTTTACACTGAATTTTCAAAAAAAATTATTTTAAATAATAAAAATATAAAAAGTTTTTTAAGTAAAAAAAATAAAAAAAGATTTAAAAACACTGATCTTTTTATTGGTTTTTTTGGATATGAGTTATTAAATAATTTGATAAATATCAAAGTTCCAAAACAAAAAAACCTAAATTTTCCAAAAGGTATTTTTTATAAACCAGAAAAAATTATTAAACTTAGTAATAATTTGAATTATAACTTAAAAGACTTTAAATCTGGACGTTTTAAAATCAATATCAATAAAAAAACTTATACAAAGATATTCGACAGATTTAAGAAAAAAATAAAATGTGGTGAAACTTATCAAATTAAAATTTGTACAAAATATAAAACTAGATCTAAAATTAATCCTTTAGATTTTTTTTCAAGATTATCAAGAACAAATCTAGCTCCAGAGGCTTTTATGATTAAAGACGTAAATTACTCAATAATAAGCTGTTCCCCTGAAAATTTAATAACAAAAAAAGGAAATGATATATCTACAAAACCTATAGCTGGGACTGTTAAGAAAACAAAAAAATTAAATAAAAAAAAAGCATTAAGTTATTTTAGAAAAAATCTAAAAGAAACCAAGGAACATAATATGATTGTTGATATGGAAAGAAATGATTTATCTAGAATTTGTAAGGTTGGATCTGTTAAATTATCTAAAAAAAAAATTGTAGAGGAATATAAAGATCTTTTTCATTACGTCAGTCTTATTAAGGGAAAATTAAATAAAAATATTAATAATTTTGATATCATTAAAGCAATGATGCCAGGGGGCTCAGTTATTGGTTGTCCAAAGATAAATACACTTAATCTTTTAAACAATCAGGAAAAAGAAAATAGGAATATTTATACAGGAAGTTTTGGTTATATAAAATTCAATGGAGATATGAGATTCAATATAATTATACGATCAATTCTAAATTATAAAAATATTTCCGAGATTTCAGTAGCATCTGGGGTTGTCGTGGATAGTAATGCTAATCATGAATTTAATGAAAATTTTATAAAAGCTAAAGCATTAATAGATTTGTTTAAATGATATATGTGATCGATCATAACGATTCCTTTACACATAACGTAGTTCATCAATTCTCTCAATTTGATAAGGTTGAGTGCGATAATTATAATAAGATTAACGAAAAAAAAATTCAGAATGCATCAACAATAGTCTTTTCACCAGGACCAGGAAATCCAAAAAATTATCCAACAACTTCTAAAATTTATAAAAAATTTAAGGGAAAAAAAAGAATCATTGGTATTTGTTTAGGATTTCAGCATATTCTATTTTGTGAAGGTGCAAAAATCATTGAACAAAAAAAAATTTATCATGGTTTTCAATCAAATATAAAAGTAATCACTAATAAATCTTTATTCGAAAAAGGAAAAATATTTAAAGTTGGTAGGTATCATTCTTTAAAATTAAAAGAGCCTTTTAAATCTAATAATTTTGAGATAACTATG
>MDTE01081941.1_pt1 | contig 12368 bp, 20 predicted proteins | sample 811231 | NCBI WGS metagenome assembly MDTE01 (sample SAMN05326651, study PRJNA326480) | marine metagenome | isolation source: seawater | place: Indian Ocean: Red Sea | collected 2010
CGACATAACAACTAATAACAAGCCCGTCAACTGGATAAATGCTTCTTCTATTTCTGCTTCTTCTGGAATAAAGTCCTGGTTCATTGTGCCAAAAGCAACCACTATCGACAAAGTGATAGTGTCTGTTAAGGGTAACAATTTTAATACCTCTAACGATGGTAACGTAACGCTTAGCATCTACAAAAACCAACAAGATTATGGGTCTACAGTATTTAACCAGACCGTGGGGGCCGATGATTTTACAGAGAAGGTTTCCAACATGGCTGGCGGAAATACAGACTGTGATCAAAAGATTTTTACCGGGCTGAATGTGTCTGTCGCGGAGGGCGATCTCATACACATGAAGGTTGGAAAGTCTGCCGGTTCTGACAAGGAAGCATTAGTTACAGTCGTGTTTAACAGCGGAGGCTCATCCTCATCAGGCCTAAGTCTTACTGCTCAAAAGAATTCTAATTACACAGCAGCTAACGGGGAGATGGTATTGGTCAATCTAGTGAGCGCATCCGGCGACGTAACGGTTACCTTGCCGGCCGCATCATCGGATGCTCAGGTGGCAATCAAGATTGCAGGATTGGCAATGGGTAAAGAGGTCATTGTCGATGGAGACAGTTCTCAGACAATCGATGGATTAACAACAAGGGTCATGAACACAGACTATGAGAGCATGCATCTAATTTCAGATGGCTCTAACTGGTGGAGAATAAGCTGATGCCAATAATGAATGAAAACTTTTTAAGACACGCACACGATACAACTTTTAATCCAACAGGACTTTATAATTTTGCTCCCGGAAGTGTATTAAATGATTCTTCTGGTAACTCAAAAACTTTAACTGAAAATGACGCGGCCCTTGATGAAGGCGATTTTATCCCTGGAACGGCTGGTGGTTTGTCACACTTTGATTTTTATCGCAATAGTACCACTGATTTTAAGTACACAGGCGCAATGTCTTTTGCTTGCCTTTTTAGAGTAAGAGCGAATGAAGTAGATGCAGTATCAAATGCTCATTACTTTGTATCTTTTGATGGAGCTGGTGCAGCCGGTCCTTCGATGTATGCACTCCAGATTACAAGACTTGGTGGCGTTCTGCCATATCAAATTGGTTACTTACACGAAAGCCAACAGGGGACTTATCACAGGGTCGACACGAATGCAACAATACCAAACAACTATGAATGGCACCATGTTGCCTTTACAAGAGATTCCAATGGTACTGGCGTAAAAGTATATTTAGACGGCACGGAAGTCGCTTCTGGAACAACTACAAAATCCCCGGGGCAAGATGTAGCACAAAATTCTGGATATTTTTCATTGGGTACAATTTATAACTTTTCGAATACCTTGAACCCAACTGTTGTTCAGACTTCTTGTGCAATCTACGATCAAGAGCTTTCGGCAGGACAAATAAGGTACCTTGCACAAAAAACACTAGGGTTCCATCGAGTTGGCTAAGGAATCCAGAATCTTTCGCTCATGTTTTCAAAATGAGGGTGCATGATGTGGCCGTCCTCTTCTAAATGTTGATAACCGAATGCGTGCCCAAGCTCATGTTCAAAAACATAGTCTAACCTATACGCTCCAGGATTAAAAGTTATGACAGCTGCCCTGATGCGAAACAAAGCCACTTTCCTTGTTGTATAAGCCAAAGTGTTTTCGTCGTGATAGCCTTTTGCTTTTTTAAGAAGTATAAAGCCCTCAAGCATTTTATTGTCACAAATTTCCTTCATCGGCTCTTCAACTATAAATGCGTGAGTGTGACCGTAAGGTTCCCAAAAGGCAAGAGCGGACTCTATGTAAGATTTCTCGAGCTCTTTGCCGTAACAGTTGACAATAATGGGCGGGTCATTTTTACCCCATGCCCAAGGGTGAAAAGTATTAGCTTCATAAACCATTTTGCCATGCGAACCAAAAAGAAACCCAAGCGGAAAGATCAGCGCAGCAATTGCGAGTTTATGAAGCCATCTTTTCATCTACCGTCACATCCCCAAACCGCATAGTCAATATCGATAGTTTGCCCTTCTTCTGGTATGTGGCCTTCAGCAAAGACGATAGAGTTGCTGTCTTCGTTATATTCCCAATCTGTTGTTAGTTGACCGTTGACATAAACCTCTATTGTATCGATGATCGGATCCTCTTCTTCTAGAACAAAATTCCTGCGTCCGGTTACTTCACCTGCAAGATCTTGTAATTGTACACCCCAGTCTGCTGCGCAAATGGAATACCACAAGCCACCATAGTGGTCTATAAGATCCCAGTATCCTGCACCATACTGAGCGTTGCCGTAAGGCGATGAAATACTGCAACCGCTGGGAGGATCTCCGATAACTCCGTAGGGCATGAAATCACCGGCCGGTTTTAGTGCATCAAAAAATGTTAGATAAGAAGACCAGCCCGGACTTGAGTGATCCGGTTCATCAGACACAAAAATAACAACCAGCTTTGCATCTTCCCTGAAGAATGAACCACCAGGCCCAGCTGCAGCAGAACTACTGAGGCTTTCTACAGCCATTTCAATCCCCATCTCCATTCCGGAACCATAAATCCCCATCATAACCTGGCTAGCCAATTCGCCTTCAGGGTCTGCAATGTATGGAGTGATGATTGAACCAAGATGCCAATGGTCGGTAGAGATGACCCCCATGTTGTAGTCAGCACCAGTAGCAGCAAAAGCAGACATGAATGAGCCAATGTTTAAAGATAGGTTGGTCTGAAACCTATTCATCGACCCAGAGTTATCGATAACCCATAGAACATCGAGGATAGGTATCTCCTCTTGATAATGCTGTTGATTGTGCCACTGTTCGATATCACCTTCGCCATACTGTTTTATCTCTACCTGAGGCGTCATTGGATCGTTGCCCGTTACCGTGATTTGGCTTTCGTCAACTCCAACATCAGTGGGTATGTAAGAAACTAAAAAATCTATTTCTTGACCAGGCACTAAAGTCCAAGGTGGAACAGGCATACTTCCCATTTCCATTAAGATGTCTACTGGTTGAGTTACCATCTGGCTGATTGAATCGATTATTAGGTCTAGGTTGCCGTCGTTCCTTATCGTAACTCTTTCCTCGTTGTCGCAACCGATACTAATGTCCCCATAATCAAAGTCATCTGGAGTAACTGACATTACCGGTGCGTCACCGTGCCCTTCTAAAGTTACTTGAACAACTGGCTCGTCCGGATCATCGGATACGATCTCAATGAAAGCTCCATTCGACTCAAAGGTTTCCGGAATGTACCCTACCTCAAACTCTATAAGCTCGCCCTCTGCGATAACATGTTCGGCATCTTCGTGTTCAAAATAGAACCTATCATTCCCAGAAACTAAAACAGGAGTCATGATTGAAAGTTCATTGTCTCCTGTATTGATTATTGCAAATGATTCTAGTCCGGACTCTTCACCTGAAACAAGGTGACCAAAGTTAATGTGCTCAGGGTGCACTAGAATATCCTGAATGTTTGGCTGCACTTTAGAAATCATGTGATCGGAGCAGCCACTACCGATGCACAACACACTAAGAAACGTTACCCATTTCATACATAAACCCTCCCTCCAAAAACGGTTATAAAAGAAACGATAAATTTAACCCACAAATTTAAGTATAGCAGAAATTTGTTTTGAACCACGCCTATACTTATAAAATTTTTTTTATGTTTAGGCCATACTTATTTAATGGGTTATGGAGGGTAGTTGTTATGAATTTTTTTAGATTTGGTTTTGTAGCACTTTTTTTGAGCATGTCCGGATGTCCGGCTGCAGAGCTTAAAACAGACACGTATTATGTAGAGCCGGAACCGGAGCCGAGTCCAATAACATGGACCGAGTGTAGCGGTAAGCCTGGTGAGAAAGCGTGCGACTTTACTTTTGTTGATCAGGATGGCCAAGAATGGTCACTGTACGACAACTATGGTAAAGTAATCATTGTTGATTTTTCGGCCATGTGGTGCGGCCCATGTAATAGCCTAGGCGCGCAAGCACAGGCTCACCAAGATTACTTTACAGAACAAGGTAAGGACGTTGTGTTTGTTACCGTATTGGTCGACGACTATTCTTGGGGTAATCCACCTGACGCGGCAGATCTTGATACCTGGGTAAACAACTATGGGATGACCACATCACCAGTGTTGGCTGGTGATCGAACAGTTGTAGACCCTACGGCAGAGGATGGTTATCCAATCACGTCGTGGCCTACAATCGTCGTAATTGATAAAAGCCTCACGATCCACAATGGAATTAATGGGTGGAGTGAAGCAGTTGTTTATGGATGGGTAAACGAAGCTCTAGAAAAAGAAGTTAGCGACTAACGTTAGAAATAACCTCTCGTACCATCGCACGCATCATTCTCTCTTTTACATCAGTGCTATCAATTGTTTCAACAAGGCTTTCTAACAATTGGAGCAAATCTTTTGCTCTAAGCGTCTGGTTTAAATCATAAACTTTGTTTTCTCGAATGCAGGTGGCAATCTCGTAAAGCTCTTCTTCAAAAGCTTCATCGTCATACACGTACATTGCCAACAGCACGTGCCGCAGTTTATCAGTTTTGGACATGGGTTCCCTTTATGTTAAGCTATTTCAACGAAAGTATAATTTTCTCTTTTATTTTTACGACCATTCTTATCGTAAGTCTCTAAAATCTCTTCAACTTTTCTTGACTTTTTGGCTTTAGGCTTGGTTGTTCTACGATTTACTACGCGAGCTGGGATGCTCGCATGCATATACCATGTCCAATGTAAATCGCTCACTTTCATTTAATACCGCCTACTTCACTATTCTACATCGCCAAAACTAGCTTTACATAAGCCACTTAACTTTATTTCTTTTTTGCCTTTGATTTTTTAACAACAGACCAGTCATCAGACGGGTTTGCTTTGTTAATTCTTGCCATAGCCCAGGCGTGCTGTGACATTCCGGGCTTAGAACCACTTGAACCCCAAGCAGCTAACCCTTTTTTGTATTCGGCTTTCATAGACCCAAAGGTCATGCCGCGCTCTTCAGCCTTTTTACGAATCTTGTCTTCTGTGGCTTTCGACAATTCCTCTGCAATGATTTCCCTGATCATGTTTCTGATCTTGATTTCATTTACAGACTTCTCCATGGCCTCTCTTCTACGATAAGCCCGAGCCTTTCTTTCGGGATCACCACTTGCAAGATCCTCCTTTGTTTTATCCAATGCTTCCCCACGAGTCATCCCTCGGATGCTTTTTTGACCAGGCTTGTATTGAGCAAGATGTTTGCCCTTTTTCTTTTCTTCGTTAATCTTTTGTTGCTCTTCTTTAATGATTTGAGCAAGTCTTGATTTGTTGATCTTCATTTTCTGCTCCTCGCGTTATCAAATTAGAGTCTTGGCATCTGGCCTGAATTGTATGCTTCTGCAGCTAGCTCACCGGCTTCTTGCGGGCTATAGCCCTTCGCTAAAGCAGCGGCATATACTTCTGAAGCCAAATCCTCATGGCCTTGGTTTTCGTGGAGAACGCGATTGTATTCTTCTCTAATAATTTTCTTTAATTGCTTTTTGGTAACTTTCATTGTTCATCGCCCTCTTTTTGAAGTTTTTCTTTAGTGGATCTAAGTTTTGCCATTAGACCGCCATAAGCACCACGTACCTTTCCAGATACCCAACCCAAAGAACCCATGGTCCATGTTTTAGCAGTACCCCAGAGATCACCAGCAGATTCGCACACTTGGTCCCATGCGAGATCAAGAATGTCTAAAACGAGTTTAAGAGGAGCACTAAGAACCCTTAGGAGAGGATGTGCTTCTCTTCGATTTAAAAGCCATGCCAAAAGAACACCAACCAATAGTCCTTCAAGCCGGGGCGCTTCGACATGTAGCCACACCAATGTGTCACCACAAAATACGACGACAGTGGATAACAATCCCCAAACAGAGCCAATAACTCCAGCAACTAAATTCCATAATGATTCTAACATGATCTTTTTTCCTTAATGCGCCTATGCGCAGTTTATACTTATTTAACTGTACTTTTTCTTACGGACTCAAACAGTTTCGCAGAATCAGGATCTTGCTTTAATAGTATTTTCCTAACTATTCCTTTCTGCTTACTACTTAAACCTCTTCCGTTTTCTAGCTGGTCCAGAATCGACTGCAGAAAATTGTTTGGCTTCTTTTCTAGGACCGCCTTGATTGCGGCTATCTTGTCTGAATTTGCTGATGCCCCAACATAAGATGTCTTCCTTGGGGACGACCGGTATCTAGATCTCGAAGAACTCCTCCAGCCGCTGTCTCCGTAGTCTTCGCATTCTTTATAGGCTTGTGATCTAGAGTATCCCATCCTCATATAGTCCTTGACGCAGTCAGCTGCTTCTTCATTTAGGATAGTGCGAACTAGTTTTCGGAGCCGGCTTTCTGACATCCTCGAATCAGTCATTGGTCCAGCCTTTGCCGGAGGGTTAGTAATGCCATCTTGGTGCAAGGCTTCGTACTGATCGTGGATGCCCACGAAATAATCTTCGAATCCAGCTACATACCAAGGGTCATTACTATCTTGCGGAAAACCGTCCCGAGCATCTTCGTAACCTCTCGCGTATTCTATTGCGTGGTTTCCTTCTTTTATTAATGTGCGGCCTTCATTAAACCTTTGCTCGAATTCTGCATCCTCAATGTTTTTGAGCAACATGTCTAGAGTGTAGTCAGCTGCACCAGACTCAATTGCATCTACGATGTCATACAGGTGGTCTTGATGATCACCTCTTTTTATGTTGTTGATCCTAGCAAACATTTCATCAGGAACGGCGACAACGAACTGTTCCTGGTCTTCCAAGAAGCGGTCTTCATAGTGATCGTCCAACTCGGATCTAATTCTATGCCAATCCTCAACGCCGATACCAAGATAATCAGCCATCCCTTGAGGAGTCTTATCCTTTGCGTACCGCTTTGCGTCGGCCATGTCCTGCGAGTCTATTTCGTTTGGGTTAGCTTCTTTTATAATTTGTCGTAAGCGGCGTTTCGAGATTTTCATCAATATGCTCCATGAGCATCAAGTTCGGCACCGTGCTCAGGTAAAAGAAACAGTGTGCCGTCATCATCAAAGTACACATCGCCATCATCGATTAAAACATCGACAGCCTCAAACACCAGTTGACGATCTAACCCTTTTGTTCGACTAAGATACATGGCAACATTCATTGCTTCCGAAGGACCATTTTCAAGGAGGTGGTTAATAACCATGTCAGGAACATCAGCATCCATTTTATCCAAAGCCATAGCGTATTCATCTAGCTCGTTGACGACTTCTTCCACAATCGCTTTCAACTCAGTGATGTCCATGACCTCAGGCTCAGTTACTTGAGGGTCTGCTCCATGAGTAGCTTCCGCGTGGTCAATATTAAGCATAATGTTTTCCTCGCCGCCAGACCAAACGTCCTCGGCAGCCTCAACATCGCTAGGGTGCTCATTCTCGAGCGGATGCTCAGCGGCTTCCACCAGCTTTCTTCCATGCTCCGCCAAAACGCGTAAAGCTTCGTTCATCGTATCAGACATTTTTTCGCCTCCATGTATTGTTCTTAATTATTAGCTTCGATCGGATAATTCGATCATTAGGGAACCTTTAGGGGCCCGGGGGGCCCCCGGGGGGCGGGTAGAAAATGCGGCTGGCCCCGCCGGCCGCATAAACAGATCACGCCGAAGCATTATAGCCACTTCTAATTATTAGTAACCAAGACTATAGACTTGCATAATCTTGGCATTTTCTCAAACGTTCGACGAGGGCCATATCCACATGACCCATTCCCCGTAACGTTAATTGTAATTGGATACGCCCACGAGAGAACTTATAATCCGGTGCCCCGGACAAAAACATGTTATCGGTAGCTCGAGCCCACAGATGCTCGTATGGTGGCTTCCTCGAACAATTGTTATAGACATACTCGCTATAGTGGGAGTGATGCGCATCGGCTATCCGGTTGTATCTAACAAGTGCCTTACGAACCTCCGCGGGTTTCGAGAACGGATGGGCAAAGAGGTAGCTCGCAATAAAGCGTAAATTATCACCGCGTCGGACTCGGCGCCGACCGGTCTCGGTTGGGTGGTTCATGAGGCCTCGCTAAATAAGGATGATTGCGGCGCAGGTTCCGGCAAGCAGAACAGCGGTGTATGCAACAAGAATTCGAGTATGCTTACGGGTAAGAGCCTCAAGGGTTTCCACTCGGGCAGTGAGGGCATCCATGTCCTCTTTGCTAATCGGTCGTCTTTTCATTTAATACCTCTACAATGTAAATTGAGTGCTTAATTACGTTGCCATCTTCCAGCTCAACCTCGTAAACCTCTCGGTGATGTGGGCTTCGGCCGCACCATGCCTTAATAGTCCCGATCCGAGGCCGCTCCTTATTAACAACATGGTTTTCTTCAGACATGTAAAACAGTACACGCGTACCGTTCTCATACTCAGGCCCATCGATAGCCTCAACCATTTGGGCCCAGGAAGCACGGGGATTATTCTCTAAGATAGCCTTGATTTGGGCCTCTTTCTTCTTGATTAAGTCTTCAAACTTCATTACAATCTCCTAACAATCGAAATACTCGCTTTGGCAATCAATCCAATGGAGGGTACCATCTGCCCATTCTTCTAGGCACTCTTCAAGAGTCATACCCCTACCACCTGCTTCCTCTCTATAATTATCGACCTTGCCCTGAGCATCTGACTTAAATACTAGCGTTTCCTCGGGGTTCTCTGAAATAACATAGTGGTTCTTGCGGACTGGACAATACACTACCAACCTACGCGCGATGCCCTCCGTGTGTTTCCGGATCCACTTGGATTGACTTGAGCTAATTACTATTGGACCAATCATTGTTCCTCCTCGGGTGGGATGGGGCGGATGTCCTGGACTGTTGCGCCCTTCATTGTGATAATCGTCTGGTTGTCGGACAGGTCCATGAACCAATTGTTGCCTAATTCATCCCGTTCCACCCACATGAGCAGAGCACCCTTCTTAAGGTATCCACACCCGACCTCACCATACATGCCTTCACGACGTTTACCATACACATTGCTGGAGGCTACACGGTACAAGCCTTTCCCAAATGACATCTGGTACCTGTGTCGCAATGTAGCTCTGAGTCCGCGAATGCTGCTGTCTGCCCGTCGGTACTTGTCATGGTGCACCCAAAACTGGGGATCATACGAGCCTTTCGGGTTTTGTGAGCGCTGAAACCGGAATTCCATGATTGCGCAATGTGCCTCTCCCCTCTTTCGGAGCAGTGCCTCCGCATGTTCCTTTTCCTTATCGGTAGCATACGAGATTACCTCCGGTGTGAGGCCTAGTCGGTACCATAGCATGTTCTTCTTGAACTGCCGTGTTTTCTTTGGTTCCATGTGTACTCCTTTCATGTTATTTTATAATGTGTCCTTTTGGTTTATAAAATTTCCCCCGGGAATTTTTCCGGGAAAAACCGCGTTTGATTTCAAAATTTGCCGGGGGAAAAAAATTCTCTGCCTTGGCGCGGCCCCTCACCAGAGCGCGCCACTGAGTACCCCAGGGCTGCCCAGAGGGCCCTTTTTAGGCCTCCATTAGGGCCTCCAAGGGGCCCAAATTAGCTGTCTCTGGGGGCCCCTGGTGGCTACCTGCATAGGCCCTGGGCCCCCTGGAAGGGCCCCTATCTGGCTGTACCGGTTTGGTCCTGCTAGCCAGAGAAACATTTGTAACAATTTGTTTCACTCCCGTGGGCGGACCTGCTCGGGTATTGGAAGCATCGTAAAAAAAGTGTAACGAAATCAATACCTTAGGGCTACGACCGGTGTAACAAATGAAACATTTATTGTTACTGTTTCTGATAACTGTTTAGCTACATGACCCCTCCATAGATCGTACCCTCCTTGACGAACTCCTCCACATACTCCATGAGCCGACGCTTATCGATAAACATCTCCCTCCACAGGATTGTCCCCTCTTTGTCCTGCCTCTCTACGGTCAGGTTCTCCCCATCCACGATTAGCATGTCATCACTCTCTACTATCTGATACGCAATCACTTTCATCATGCACTCCACTTATCGTTTTCCCGCGGTTGCGGGTTTGCAAATCGGTGGCCTTTATGGTAGCCACACTTTCCCATTACTCGCCAAAAGTTTGGACCGTGTCCAACCTCTCCCCATTTAAGAGCGGCGTAGGCATGGCACATCTCATGCACCAGCGTTTTCCTTGTTGACCTATCGGTTCGTCCATGCTTTAGCTCTATCCTAGTCACAGAGCATCCAGTGCGTGTGCCAGGTACTTTGCCCTTACCCTTGCTCTTAATGGTGCACCGACCGTAGACGGACTTCAGCCGAAAGTTATACTTGACCAACAGATCTTCGGGAAGCTCACCGCCGAACAGCTCCTCATTATATTCGAGGTAAGCCTCCGTCAGATCCGGGATCGGTCGATCATCCTCGTGTGGAACGATCTCCCCTGAATCAATCATTTGCAGCTTGGCCTGCCGTTTAATGTGTTCCCACTGGTTAAACTTTTTCATAGACCTACTCCTTATGCTGCCGACACTTTAGCGACGGTACGGAAACCACGCTTGCCGAGCTGCATGAAGTAGACGTGACCACAGCCACCGAAACGGTTCTTAACAGTCTGAAGCACACGGCATCCAGCAAGATCTGGGTCCTTACGCTCAACAGACAGGTGCATCATGCTGTCAACCATGTGCTTCAGCTTGTTAGAGCCAGCCATAGTTCCAGACTTGTTTACCTGGTTGATGACAACAGCGATTGCATTGGTCTCCTTACAGAAATCAGTAATCGCTTCCAAGCAGCGCACAGCCGAGGCAGATCCGCCTTGGTAGCCAGCACCGTACTTAGGATCGAACAGACACTGAAGGGAGTCAACGATCAGGAAGAACTGCTTATTAGGGTTGGCTTCCATAATCTCACGAGACTTCTCGAGGATAAGGCCAACATCAGGAGTGTTACCAGTGTGGAAACCGTGACGCAGCTTAAGCCGCTCAGCAGTCATAGCCGTTTGGTAAAGAGACTCTTCAGCCGTATTGAACAGGGCAACACCCTTCTTACGGGTGACCGCATCAGCAAGGCCGAGCAGGAGTGTGGTCTTACCAGCACCCGGTTCGCCAGTGAAAAGGGTTACGCAGCTGGGTGTGAATCCCTCGCCGCCCATTGGACCGTCTACATAATCAATACCGGTCTTGAACTTCTTACGCAAGATCTCTGGGATCTTGATGTCAAGGATGTTGGTACCGAAGGCGATCTCTGTTTTATTTGCAAGTTTCATGTGTAATTCCCGTGGTTGGAAAGGTTATTGTAAAGTGTGTGTGGGGTGCGACCTAGACTTTGTCTCCAGACGGTTGACTTACCAACGCGAACAGTGTCGACTTTGTTTTTTCTTACATGTATAATGTAACTTATTTTAAGCTACGCTACACGCTTTTTGGGAATTAATAACCCATTAATTTGTCTTGTATGCTGTATGCAATATCTTCTGCTTGCTCCACTGCCTGCTGTTGCTTGTGTGCCTCGTAGTCACGGATGCTCTGCAACCAGTTCTCGATGCTCTTCTGCTGTGCAGCCTGCTCTGCTGCCCACTCTGCTTCCGCCCGCTTCTGGGCTTCTGCGTAAGCTTCTGCAGTTGGCTCTTCACCAGCCACGACTTCACCGGTCCGGATGTCCACCACGTGGGTGCAGTACCCGAATACACAGTAGTTCCGGCACTTCCGGCAGGTATCCGCCGCGTACACAGAATTATACAGCTCACCACAGCTGCACTCATACACGTAACCATCGGCGATGGCGTCTGTCCGGTAATCAGTAGCTGCTGCAGTCATGTGAAACTCCTTGTTGATTTTTTCTTACATAAGTAATATAACTTACAATGAGCCACAACCCACACTTTTTGGGAATTTCTTTTTTCTTACTTGCGAATTAATTTTCTTCTTCGGTCTCCTCCAGCTCTGGTACCGGTTCCGGTTCTGCTGGTTTGTGTGTATACTTGGATAGCTGGAGCTTCGATGCTTTACGACTGGCCTTGTGGTATCGCTTCAGTGTCTCCTGCTTCTCCTTCCCCTCGTCCAGATGCCGATACTTCCGTGCCAGCTTCAGACTTGACAGCTTTCCTGCCAGCTTCCTACGGTGATTAAGCTTGTTGCCCATTCCGCCTACCTCCCTTGTACTATTATCATACAGTGACCGGCCGAAATGTACAAGAATAATTTCCGGTAAAATCCATTATGGCCACGCGTGAGATTAGGTTGCCCGGCAGGGGAAGTGAAACAAATGAAACATTTTTTTGTTACAGAATTTTTAGCCGCGTAAAGCTATGCTTGAACCATAATTTTGGGCGACACAAAAAGTCAGAAATGTTTCAGTGTTTCACCGGGTGTGTATCATTTTTGTATCAGTTTTTGTATCA